>Ga0209961_1000799_pt1 | contig 10310 bp, 7 predicted proteins | sample SalPonA_B_H2O_MG_FD_185719 | JGI IMG/M metagenome (GOLD analysis project Ga0209961, IMG submission 185719) | Water microbial communities from South San Francisco under conditions of wetland restoration - Salt Pond MetaG R2A_B_H2O_MG (SPAdes)... | ecosystem: Environmental > Aquatic > Non-marine... | reverse complement strand
TGCGTGAAGAACAGCTTCTCTTGGTCCAGCGTAAAGCATGTCAAAGCCATAGCCTGTCACCATAACCGTATTGGCGGGGAAATACAGTTCAACCATCTTGCGAATGGAGGCGTCGCGCACATCGGCGGGGATGTCACCGGGCTTGAGTTTGCCAAGCAGCATATGGATAAGAATGCCATCGGCGTTGAGGTCTTCCATCGCCATTCTGCATAGTTCTTCGTGGGCTCGGTGCATGGGGTTGCGTGTTTGGAAGGCCACTACTTTTTCCCAGCCGCGCGAGGCGATTTCTTCACGGATTTGCACGGCGGTGCGGAACGTACCGGGGAACTCATCGGCAAAGTAAGAGAAATTAAGCACTTGAATTGGACCTGAGACTAATCGCTTGCCGAGGCCTTTAAAGGTGGCAACCCCAGGGTGCTGTGGGTCCAATGTGCCAAAAATGTGCTGTGCCATAGTATCCAGTTGTTGTTCGCTGACCTCTTCCACAGCATCCACATTCATCACGGCGAGCACAGGGTGACCTTCTATATTGGGATCGCGCAAGGCAATGCGAGTGCCGGCCGCTACCGTTGCGTCGTCGGTTAAGTTGACGATGGGCACCGGCCAGAACAATCCGTCACTGGTTTTCATGTCAACGGCAACAGAGAGTGCGTCAGCCAGATTCATGTAGCCGGTAAGTGGATTGAAGTAACCGCCAGCCAACATCACGGCGTTAGCTGCAGCTGCGGAATTGAGGAGTAGTGATGACAGCTGATCGGCTTCGCTCAAAAGGGCATTGCGTTTGGCTTCGTCGGCGACAAACAGCGGGTTAAGTTGGTCTGAACCGTAGGGTTTAATCATGATGTTCTCCACTAATTATTGGATAATGCCGCGTTCGCGAAGAGCCGCAAGAATAATGTCGATTTCTTGTTCAAGGCTCATTTGGTCGGAGCGGAGATGAATTTCGGGGTTAGCCGGTGCTTCGTAGGGGTCGTCAATGCCGGTAAAGTTCTTGATTTCACCAGCGCGAGCTTTTTTGTAAAGGCCTTTGGGGTCACGGCTTTCAGCGGATTCTAGTGAGCAGTCGACAAAAACCTCAATGAAATCCATACCGGCAGCTTCATGCAGCGCGCGCACCGTGTCACGATCAGCGCGATAAGGACTAATAAAGCTACTTAGTGTCACTAGCCCCGCGTCGACAAATAATTTGGAAATTTCGCCGATACGACGGATGTTTTCGGTACGGTCCTCGGCTGAAAAGCCAAGGTTTTTATTGATGCCCAAGCGAACATTGTCGCCATCTAAGCGATAAGACAAAACCCCCATTTGCGATAAAGTACCTTCAAGCTCGACGGCGACGGTACTTTTCCCGCTGCCTGAAAGGCCGGTAAACCAAAGGGTAGCACCTTTATGTCCCAGCAGTTTGGCGCGATGTTCGCGGGTAATATCACTTTCGTGCCAGTGCACATTGGTGGCTTTTTGCTCAGCCATGGCGAATTCCTCTTGCGTGTTTAATTTGATAAGCAGCTTAACGACTATTAATTAAAAGAAAAACAGGATAATATCGATAATCACTACAGGATTAATCGATAGTATATGCGATATACACTCCGACAGTTACAAATTTTTTGCGAAATTGCTCGCCATCAGAATGTATCTCGTGCCGCTCAACGTTTACACGTGTCCCAGTCAGCCGCCAGTGAAGCTTTGCACAATCTTGAAAAAGCCTTTGATCTTAAACTTTTTGATAGGGTGGGGAATCGGCTTCAGCTCAATGTTCATGGTGAGAGAGTTTTGCGTGAGGCGGATAGGGTGCTTGCTGAGGCTCAAGGCTTTGAAAATCGCTTGTTGGGTATCAATCCAGTGCCGGATATATTAGTTGGAGCAAGTTTTACTATTGGTAATCATTTGGCCACTAAAATAATGGCGCACTATTTAGAGCAGCAGCCAGAGGCTAATGTCTCACTAGATATTGCAAGTACACCGGCGATTATTGAGCAGTTGGTCGAAGGCCGAATTGATTTGGGTATGATTGAATGGCCTCTTAATCATCCTGATGTGCAGTTAATTCCCTGGCGGGAGGACGAGCTCGTGATATTTTCTGCCGCCGATCATCCCTTCGCTAGGCGAGGAGTACTGAGCAGGGAAGATATATTATCTGCTCGGTGGATCGTGCGAGAGGAAAATGCAGGCCTGCGGAGAGGTTTTGATATGGCGTTGGCCGAATATAGCGATTCTTTGAATATTTTCCTGGAGCTACGTCACAATGAAGCCATAAAAACAGCCGTACTTTCTGGGTTGGGAGTGGGTTGTTTGTCTCGCATGGTGGTCGCTAGGGATTTTGAACGTGGAGATCTTGTTCCGCTGTCAATTCCAGGAACAAATATGCGGCGTCAATTTTACTTTGCCGTTCAAAAAAATGCCGCCCCCTCTATGGCCAGAGATCTTTGGATGGATCTTTGCCAAGCGGCGGCGTTGTCGTAAATGGCACTTGTGTTTGGGCTTATTTTTATTGGACAAATATCGACCGTTCGCGTACAATGCCTTCCCACTTTAGGTCGCCTCTAAGGCTTTGGTTCAGTTAGACTTTTTGTCTATTTGAAGCCAAGACCATATACATTCATTCGATTTGCGAAAGCGAGATGAGGCCCTCTTCATCTCGCTTTTTTACGAGTGATATTCATTAATCTTCTTTGACTGGAGAGTTAACTTTGACCCAGCCCGCAATTCTCGTTCTTGAAGATGGCAGTATTTTTCGCGGAGTCTCGATTGGCTGCGAAGGTGAATCTGTTGGTGAAGTTGTTTTCAATACAGCGATGACAGGTTACCAAGAAATTCTGACTGACCCCTCTTACTCTAAGCAAATCGTCACGCTTACTTATCCTCACATTGGTAATACTGGCGTCAATAATGAAGATATTGAATCTAACTTTGTTCGTGTGGCGGGTTTAGTTATCCGTGACCTACCATTGTTGGCCTCAAGTTTTCGAAATGAACAAAGCCTCGACAGTTATTTGCGCGAGAAAAATATCTTAGGTATCGCCGATATCGATACACGACGCTTGACCCGAATCTTGCGTGAAAAGGGTGCCCAAAACGGCTGCATCATGGCAGGTTCCGTGATCAATGAGGCGCGAGCGCTGGAGTTGGCGCAAGGTTTTGCCGGTCTTAAAGGTATGGATCTAGCTCAAGAGGTCACGACCAGTGAAAGTTATCAATGGCGACAAGCAAGCTGGGAGCTTGGCGCAGGGTATAGCGATCGTGACGATGCTGATCTGCCTTTCCATGTGGTGGCATACGACTACGGCGTAAAACTCAATATTTTGCGTATGCTGGTTGATCGTGGCTGTCGAGTGACCGTGGTGAATGCCAAGACACCTGCATCAGAGGTGTTGGCGATGAATCCTGATGGTGTTTTCTTGTCCAATGGACCGGGTGATCCAGAGCCTTGTGACTACGCTATTGCTAACATCCAGCAAGTGTTGACGACCGATATCCCCGTATTTGGAATCTGCTTAGGCCACCAATTATTAGGTTTGGCGAGCGGCGCTAAAACCGTCAAGATGAAGTTTGGTCACCACGGTGCTAACCACCCCGTGCAAAATGTTGACGATGGTACGGTGATGATAACGAGCCAGAACCATGGCTTTGCTGTTGATGAGAGTAGCCTTCCTGAGTGCTTGCGTGTGACGCATAAATCGCTATTTGACGGATCTTTGCAGGGCATCCATCGCACTGATAAGCCAGCGTTTAGCTTTCAGGGGCACCCTGAAGCAAGCCCGGGACCGCACGATGTAGCGCCATTGTTTGATCACTTCATTGACTTGATGCAAGCAGCTAAATAATACGCGTAGAGATTGACGTCAGCTTTGCTGACATGACGACTTGGACTGAGATTCATGCCAAAAAGAACCGACATTAAAAGTATTTTGATCCTAGGCGCTGGGCCCATTGTTATCGGCCAAGCCTGTGAGTTTGACTACTCGGGTGCTCAAGCTTGTAAAGCTCTGCGCGAAGAGGGTTATCGAGTGATTCTTGTCAATTCGAACCCCGCAACAATTATGACTGACCCTGTGATGGCTGATGCTACCTACATCGAGCCGGTGGTGTGGAGTACGGTCGAAAAAATTATTGAGAAAGAACGCCCCGATGCTATTTTGCCGACTATGGGTGGCCAAACAGCACTCAACTGTGCCTTGGACTTGGCTCGTGAAGGCGTGCTTGATAAATACAATGTCGAGTTGATTGGTGCGACTGCAGACGCCATCGATAAAGCCGAAGATCGCGAACGATTTGATACTGCAATGAAATCTATCGGTTTGGAATGTCCACGTGCGGGTATCGCGCACAGCATGGAAGAGGCCTTTGAGGTTCTCGATAGCATTGGTTTTCCATGTATTATTCGTCCTTCGTTTACTATGGGTGGTTCTGGCGGTGGTATTGCATACAATCGCGAAGAATTTGAAGAAATTTGTACCCGTGGCTTAGACCTTTCCCCCACAAATGAACTGTTGATCGATGAATCTTTGATCGGTTGGAAAGAGTTCGAAATGGAAGTTGTCCGTGATAAGAACGACAACTGCATTATTGTGTGTGCCATTGAAAACTTTGACCCCATGGGCGTGCATACTGGAGACTCCATTACCGTTGCTCCTGCACAGACTCTGACGGATAAAGAATATCAAATCCTGCGCAACGCATCGCTGGCAGTACTGCGAGAAATCGGTGTTGAAACTGGGGGTTCAAACGTTCAGTTTGGCCAATGTCCAAATACCGGACGCTTGGTTGTTATTGAAATGAACCCACGAGTGAGCCGTTCATCTGCCCTGGCCTCTAAGGCAACTGGTTTCCCCATTGCTAAGGTAGCAGCCAAATTGGCCGTAGGGTACACCCTCGATGAATTGCAAAACGATATTACAGGTGGTGCTACACCGGCTTCATTTGAACCCGCCATCGATTACGTCGTGACCAAAATTCCCCGTTTTACTTTTGAAAAATTCCCTGCGGCTGACTCGCGCTTAACTACCCAGATGAAGTCAGTGGGTGAAGTGATGGCGATTGGTCGCACATTCCAAGAGTCGGTTCAGAAAGCCTTGCGCGGACTAGAAGTAGGTCGTACTGGTTTTGATCCGCTGTTGGACTTGAATGCTGAAGATGCAGAACAGACGCTGATCGGTGAGTTGAAAACTCCCCGTGCAGATCGCATTTGGTATGTGGCTGATGCCTTCCGCATGGGTATGAGCTTGGATCAAGTCTTTGAGTACACCAAAATTGATCGATGGTTCTTGGTGCAAATCGAAGATATCGTTAAGAGCGAGATGGCCATTGCGGGTAAATCATTACAGCAAATCGAACGCGACACCATGTTCCGCCTGAAACGCAAAGGTTTTTCTGATCAGCGTTTGGCTGATATTTTGGCCACTAGCCAAGACGAAGTTCGCGCTCATCGCCAGAATCAAGGCATTCGTCCGGTTTATAAGCGTGTTGATACGTGTGCGGCTGAATTTTCTACTAGCACAGCGTATATGTATTCAACCTACGAAGAAGAGTGTGAAGCCCAACCTACGCAACGCGATAAAATTTTAGTATTGGGCGGTGGTCCTAACCGTATTGGTCAAGGTATTGAATTTGACTACTGCTGTGTGCATGCAGCCTTAGCTATGCGTGAAGATGGTTACGAGACTATTATGGTCAACTGTAACCCAGAGACCGTTTCGACCGACTATGATACCTCGGATCGCCTTTACTTTGAGCCGGTAACGCTTGAAGACGTATTGGAAATTGTCGCCGTTGAGCAACCCAAGGGAGTTATCGTTCAGTTTGGTGGTCAAACACCCTTGAAGCTAGCACGCGACCTTGAAAAAGCGGGTGTTCCCATCATAGGTACAACACCTGATGCAATCGATCGCGCTGAAGATCGCGAGCGCTTCCAAAAAATGATCCAAAAATTAGGTCTACTTCAGCCGCCTAATACAACCGTTCGTTCGATTGATGAAGCGGTTGCCGCGGCTGAATCGATTGGCTACCCCTTAGTTGTTCGCCCATCTTACGTATTGGGTGGTCGAGCAATGGAAATTGTTTACAACGAGCGCGAATTGTTGCGTTACATGAATACTGCGGTATCGGTGTCTAACGATTCCCCGGTGTTACTTGATCGTTTCTTGAGCGCAGCCATCGAAGTCGATATTGACGCGGTGTCAGATGGTCAACATGTTGTTATCGGTGCCATCATGCAACACATTGAGCAATGTGGTGTACACTCTGGTGATTCAGCTTGTTCATTGCCTCCTTATAATTTGGCGAGTGATGTACAAGATCAAATGCGCGACATGGTGAAGCGCATGGCGACGGAGTTAGGTGTTGTAGGCTTGATGAATGTGCAGCTGGCATATCAAGGCGGCGAAATCTATGTGATTGAAGTCAACCCTCGCGCTTCTCGCACAGTGCCCTTTGTGTCCAAATGCATCGGTCAGTCGCTTGCCAAAATTGCAGCTCGATGCCAAGCCGGTGTGACCCTTGAAGAGCAAAACTTTACCGATGAGATTGTCCCTCCTTACTACAGTGTTAAAGAGGCGATCTTCCCCTTCAATAAATTCCCCGGTGTCGACCCTATTCTCGGTCCAGAAATGAAATCAACCGGCGAAGTGATGGGTGTGGGTGATTCATTCGCTGAAGCATTCGCCAAAGCGAATAAAGGCTCTGGTGAAGTTGCCCCCAAAACTGGCACGGCGTTTTTGTCCGTCCGCGACGCCGATAAAGAGGGCATTGCTCAGGTCGCGCGTGAATTGTTAGAGCAGGGCTACAGCCGTATTTTGGCAACCAGTGGTACGGCCAAGTATTTGAATGATGCCGGTATTCCCGCGCAGCATATCAACAAGTTCCAAGAGGGGCGCCCGCATATTATTGATGCTTTGAAAAATAATGAGATCGATCTCATCGTCAATACGACCGAGGGCACTAAAGCCATTGCTGATTCAGCCGCCATTCGTTATACAGCTCAACAGCACAAGGTGTTTTATACCACCACATTGGCAGCCGGTTTTGCTGTCTGTGAAGCTTTGAAGTTTGGCGATGAGCGCACGGTTCGTCGCTTACAAGACTTACATAATCTGGGAGTCGCTAAATAATGCCAATTCCAATGACCGTTGACGGTGAGCGCTTACTTCGTGAAGAGCTCAACCGCTTAAAGACTATTGATCGTCCGCGTATTATTGCGGCTATCGCTGAAGCGAGAGAGCACGGTGACCTTAAGGAAAACGCTGAATACCATGCCGCCCGTGAGCAGCAAGGTTTTTGTGAGGGCCGTATTCAAGAGATTGAAGGTAAATTAGCAGATTGTCGGGTCATTGATGTCAAGGCGTTGCCCCATACGGGTAAAGTCATCTTTGGTGTGACGGTGAAACTACTCAACCTCGATACCGATGAGGGTAAAACCTACCAAATCGTAGGTGATGACGAAGCCGATATTAAGCAGAACAAAATCTCTGTCAGTTCTCCTATTGCTCGAGCACTCATCGGCAAGGAAGAGGGTGAAGTGGTCTTAGTCAAAACCCCCGGTGGCGATGTGGAATATGAAATAGAAGAAGTTCTTCATCTATAATGAAAGCGGGCATTGCCCGCTTTTTTTTGGCTGCAAGGAATCGCCGTGCTTGATCATTTAAAACGTTTCACTCAATTAGCTTCCCAGCATGAAATACGAGCGCGTGCTGCGGCATTAGCGTTTACTAGTCTGTTTGCCATTGTTCCGATTATGACCTTGGCTTACACCGTGCTCAGTTTGGTCCCTCAGCTCGCTGGTACTGAACAGCAATTAGAAAACTTTATATTTTCTCATTTTATTCCTGAATCGGGGCAAGAGATTCGATCTTACTTGAGTAGTTTTAGTGCGCAGGCACAAAGTCTAACTATTCCGGGCTTGATTGCTCTTTTGGTGACAGGATATCTACTGATTAAAAACATAGAGCAGTCCTTTAATCATATTTGGCAGCAAGATGCAGGGCGGAGAACGTGGCTAAGTGTTTTGATTTACTGGGGAATTATTCTTTTTGGGCCGCTCACTTTGGCAGCTTTGAGCGTGGCTGCAACTTATATCCTTTCTTTGAGCGTCATCTTTGAGCCGTTGGGCCTGGTTGATCTGCGTATCTATGCTCTGAAATTGGCACCTCTGGTCATTTCAGGTGGACTCATCGCCCTTGCTTACTGGGCACTACCAAACACTAAAGTTGGGTTTAAAAATGCATTGATTGGCGGTATTTGCGTTTCGCTGTTGTTGTTAGGTGGCGTAAAATTATTTGCAACTATTATGACCTATACCAGCTACCAATTGGTGTATGGAACCTTTGTTTCGATTCCGTTGTTTTTGCTTTGGCTGTATATCGGATGGTTCTTGTTGTTGTTAGGTGCAGTGTTGGTTTGCTACTTGGATCAATTGGAGTAATTATTGAACATGTCTATTAGTCATTTGGCGCCGCAATCGTTGTGGAAGCATTTTCAGGCACTTTGTGATCGTCCTCGGCCATCAAAGCATGAAGGCTTGGTGATTGAATATTTACGTGATTTTGCAGAACAGCACCAATTAACTTTTTTGCAAGACGAGGTAGGTAATGTCGTCATCAAAAAGGCGGCTAGTGCGGGTATGGAAAAGGCTCGAACTATTGCCATGCAGTGCCATATTGATATGGTCCCGCAGAAACGCAACGATATTGAACACGATTTTACGTGTGATCCCATTCGACCAGTGATCGATGGTGAAATTGTCCGTGCTCAAGGCACTACGCTTGGTGCGGATAATGGCATTGGGGTTGCAGCTATGCTGGCTGTTATGGAGTCAGCTGATATCATCCACGGACCGCTAGAGGCATTGTTTACCGTTGACGAAGAAGCCGGTATGTCCGGTGCAAAAGGTCTTAATAGCCAAATACTGGAAGCTGATATTCTGTTTAACCTAGATTCAGAAGATGAAGGCGAGCTCTATGTAGGATGTGCTGGTGGGGTGGATGTAACACTCGACTGCCCAGTGGCTACATTGCCTTGCTTCGGAGATATGGCGGCAGTCGAGTTGCACATTTCAGGGTTGAGAGGTGGGCATTCTGGTATCGATATCCACCTTGGTCGCGCAAATGCCAATATTCTTATGGCGCGACTGTTGCTTGATTTGCGAGCAAGATTTGATATCTACGTGACAGACATAGTCGGTGGTACTTTGCGCAATGCAATCCCGCGCGATGCACGAGCAAACATTGTGTTGTCTCCACAGCGAGTGCAAGATATTAAACAGTACGCGGCAGACTTTTTAGCCCGACAGCAGGCCGCTTTTGAAGGCATTGAAGCAGGCTTGAATATTACCTGCAATGTGGCGTTAGTCGCCGAAAGATACTTCGATCCAGGTCAGTGTGATAGCCTGTTGGAAGCTATTTTAGCCACTCCCAATGGTGTATTAGAGCGCCATCCGCAGCATCACGACATTATTCAAACCTCAAGTAACTTGGCGATCATTAAATGCTTGCCCGGTGGTATTGAAGTGCAGTGCTTGGTGCGCTCAGCGGAAAACACCGCCAAGTATCGAGCCGGTCGTGAGATTGCCGCAGTCTATGATGCATTGTCACCTGCGGTGTCAGTAGACGGAGCTTACTCGGGCTGGAGTCCTAATATGGATTCTCCTGTATTGGCGGCAATGTCTGCTTTGTACGAGCGAGATTTTGGCGCCATTCCAGAGGTTAAAGTCATCCACGCAGGATTAGAGTGCGGAATTTTAGGCGGCATATACCCTCACATGGATATGATTTCTTTTGGTCCGACCATACGCTGTGCTCATTCGCCCGATGAATATGTTGAGATTGAGTCTGTGGCAAGATTCTGGCAGTACTTACGTACGTCCCTCTCCGAGGTTGCCAAGGTGGCTTGATAATTCAAAGTGATTTAACCCTATGAAAAAACTTAATGGGCAGATGTAGACTAAGTTTTCTAATGCTAATCAGCCTTATAGGTATACACTTGAACTAAAGAAACCGCCGCGAGGCGGTTTCTTTTTTTGTGCATATATATAGCGTATCCTTTTATGGGTAATGCAGCGATTCTTAGCGTGTACTAATAGCAGCTAAGACCAATGTTGCATGGAATCTGAAACTAGATTTGACAGTATCAATTAACCTCTTATTAGGACGTTGCTAAGGCAGAATGAATATACCCACCCGAATAGCCAATCTGGGTAACGACATGTATCCCACGATACTGGCAGTTTTAGTTTTGACGCTATTGGGGGGGCTTGGTAGCTATTTTCCGCTGGATTTAGGCAATCACATCAGCCTACATTTCGGTCATTTAGGTTATTT
>Ga0209961_1000798_pt1 | contig 10314 bp, 11 predicted proteins | sample SalPonA_B_H2O_MG_FD_185719 | JGI IMG/M metagenome (GOLD analysis project Ga0209961, IMG submission 185719) | Water microbial communities from South San Francisco under conditions of wetland restoration - Salt Pond MetaG R2A_B_H2O_MG (SPAdes)... | ecosystem: Environmental > Aquatic > Non-marine... | reverse complement strand
CGCATTGCTTACAAGTGTCTCTATATTCTTCTGCTGATCCTGTGTATTCCTGCGTGTCAGTTCGTTCAACTGAGTGCTTAAATCCTTTGTCGTTCTCATAGTTTCGTTGGTCATAAATTGCCCCTTTAAGTCTTATATTTTTATCGTGTCCTGGCACCTCAACTGAGATAAATTTTTCTGATTGTTTAACGATCTTTATGCCCAACTCTTCAAGCTGTTTGAGTGAGTCAACAACGTCTGCATAGTTCCAGTTCGTCATGCCCTTGTTGGCAAAATTCTGTAATACAAAATTACCTATATTGGCTGTCGTCTCTTTGCGGGATTTCGTAAGTTCTTTGAATCTATCGCTATAGTTCTCAATAGATTTATCGTGTGTCAGATCAAAGAGATTCTTGGGAACGTCTGGGCGTGAGAATCCATACTCAAGATTGATTTTGTTGCGCCATAGATCCCAATAGTCTTGGTGCCCAGGTGGAAATGCGTTAAGTGCTTTGCCACTGTTGAGTTCTGTTCTCGCAATGATGTAGTTCAATTCGGTTGAGTTGTGGTCGTTGTGCTCAACCCACAAAATTTCGTATTGCTCTTTGTCTAAACCTGGGAACGCATGAGCTTCAAACGATTCAATAATGTCGTATTTCTGCTCATCGGTAAGCGTCTCTTCAAAGAACAGCCCCCCGCTGGTGTATTTCCATTCCCTTTGAATTTGGTCACAAACTTCCTGCAATCGCTGCGGGTCTCCCGCTAAAAGTCGGGGTTCGGTACTGCGTTCGATTCCTGCATGGTTTACTGGTGAGAACAGGTATCCAATGGCTTGCTCAACGTCTCCTTTGCCATGAGGAAGGTTTTTATAGTGCATTGGATTTCAGAGCCTCCAAAATTTCACGAAGCTCTTTCCTGCCATGCTTAATTTCTTGTTCGACGGATACCATTACCTCAAGATATTTGAGATAGGTGGGGAGATCGATCAGACCCTTTTTAAGGGCTGCGTTATTTACCATGGATTGCTGATTGAGGTTGTTGAGTCCACCAGAAAGTTTTTTATCTAAGCGATCAAGCTCAGGCGGGAGAATCATCTCAACACGTTCAAAACGATTTCCCAGCATGAGGTTTCTGCCAAATTCAGACGTTGGCATCGGATTGGCATTACTTTCAATGCGTGACTTCTCTGATTCGGTCACACGGATGGGTATTACTTTGGTTCGTTTTTCGGTTGTCATTGCACACCTTTATTATTATTTTTTTGTGTGCTGGTTTTCGCTGTTGCCCTGGCTTTTGCTTTTGCTCTTGCTCTCCGTTTTTGCTCTTAGCTGCATATTTTTGCAGCGCTTTTGCTCTTGCTTTTGGGGTCTTGGGGTGTCCCCAAGTGGGTCAAGGGTAACACCCTTGCAAGCCCCAGTTATATAGATTCCGAAGGAATGTATATACACTGGGTAGGCTTGCTTAAAAACCTCAGCACTATCAATAGTATACATTATCTATACTGTATATTCAAACAGTGCTTGTTTTCGCTGTTTATATAGCTTTTTTTGATGGTTGGTTTTAATGCTTTCTGAGCATCGAATTGTGACCAAATAACAAAGAAAAAGAGGTGCCCAAACGATGTTGACATATGTATATACCACTAGAATAAAAAAAGACTGATTTACGGATGGTAAACCATCCTTAATGGAGTCGATATTTCCACCTGGTTGGGATTTGTAAGGTCGTTATTAATATATCTTTTTTGGTGCGTCTACGTCGGAATGCACCACAGAAGATAGATTAATGATACAAAGGCTCCGCAAAAGATAGATTATTTTTGATTCAAAGCTATCTTTTACAGTGCAGACTATTGACTGCGCCAGAAAAGATAGATTAATATCTATTTAAATCTATCTTATAGGGAGCAATTATGCAAAATTACCAAGAAAAATTATCGCCTGACCGTTGGTTGGTCAGCATAGACCAGGATACTAAAGAGCTTTATTCACGGCTAAAGGAAGAAGAAAGCAAGTTTATAGAAATGTGTGAAAACGCTGGATTGAGCGCAAATTTTATCGAAAAAAGATGCGTGATATTAGTGCCTGAGGGCTGCTCAATTCCGTCATTTGATAAAGTTTTGAACAAATACGCACTGTACAACATTGCCTTAAAAAACCTTGCGAAGGATCAAGGCAAGGAAGCAACAATTGGTGATCGTGTTACATCAAAACCGAAGTGGTTATCAGGTGATAACTATGACCAGGATAGACCATCTTACAATGTGAACAGGATCCGATATCGAACCAATGTAGCTTATTCATCCGCTGAGCTTTCACCAGATGAAGCCTTAGAATACCTGCAATCACTGCTATCAAAAGCAGAGGAACGTGTACAAAATTGTGAGAAGTATCGTAAGCAGAAAGAGCGCATTGAAGCCATTGGAAGAGTTGAGCAAATCAACATATCTATCGATAAATTAAAAGGGATCTTCAACAGCTTACCAGCGGGTGAAAAGCTCAGTATTAGGCGCTTAAGTGGCAAAGCACTAAAGTTAAATTGTCGCTTAGTTGATGGTGTCAATGGCGGTGGGTCGATAGAAAAAACAGCGTCAAATTTTCTATTTATACCCGTTGAAAGTATCGATGATTGTGAGGTTGTGGAGGCTCCCACCCGTTCTGGTGGAGGCAGATGGAATCTCATAGGAGACTTTGAAAGATTACGCATAATGAGCACCGCACCGATCGAGGTATTCATACATGTATTCGAAGATTCTGACGGTGATTTAAACGTGCATATTGATAACTAGATCTATCTTATGTGGTGCGACACAAGGCAGAAAATACGAATAATATGTGGTTTTTTACTTTCGAGAAAATAATCTATCTTATGCGGTGCGAACGCCCCCCCGATGGGACTAACCCAGGCTATACCTGGGCTTTGATTACAAATCGATGGTTGGATTGAAGTGTTCGACCAATGCCCGATAAATATTGCGTGATAAGTTGTTTACCGTTGAATCGGCAGATTTAAAGACTTCTTTGTCATCCATTTTCAGAATCTGAGTGGCTTTGACTTCAGGAAAGTGCCTTCCACCCAGTATCAAATTTTTTGGAATCTGTGAAAGAAGTGTTTTATCACGAACACCAGCATTTCCTGACTCACGAACGATAAAGCGAACATCCGCAACGTCATTTTTGATCTCTTCGTAATGCAAAAGCGCTTCTTCAATCGCCTCTTCATCAGCGTGTACTGGTATCAAAACCAGATCGACATGGGGCGCTAACCAAGCATCAAATTCATGTCGATTACCGCCACTATCTATGATTGCCCAATGCTCACCGTCAACATTCGCCAACTTCTCAAAAACACTTTTTAGTGTTTCTAGTTCACGGGCATCGATGTAGTGATAGGGTCGATTATTCAGCTTTCGTGGGCGTTTAAAATCGGTATGAAGAAGGTAAGCGGGACGTTCAAACCAGCCACAACCCAGCGCTATCAGGTGACTTGTAACCGTTTTACCCGACCCACCTTTATAGTTCTGAATAGCGATGATCTTCATAGCTTTTTACCACGATATTTATTGATTATCTCATTCAATAGGGATGATGCTGTTGATCGTTCGCCAGTCTCTACTGTTTTCCTGGCTGATTCTGAAACCAACCATTTGTGATTATCTTCTTCAATTGTATAAGACCCAGCACGTGTTTTTGAACGCTTCTTTTCAGTCTCTACGGGCGTTTCTTCAGGTCGTGTTGCTTCAGGCGAATCTTTAGATTCAAAGTCTAATTCGCCATTTGCTTCCTCTGTTCCAAGAATATTGTCTTTCGGTGATCCCGTTAATCGTCGTGCCATAATGCTATTCTCCTATAATAATTTTATATCATCATAGCATGAAATTAATCATGTGCTAACAACATAATAGCATTGTATTAATATGCTATTATGCTATGATCGTATTATACTTAAAGAGGATAATGCTATGACTAACGATTTAAAAAGAGTGGTTTCAGAATTTGATCTGTTACTTGAACACTACCCGTTCGCCAAACCTTACTTCGATATGGAAAACCGTGAATGTAAGGTTGATGCAATTAGAGAAATGAAGGGTTCTTCAAGCGAACGGATTGTTGTTCACTTCTTGGCAAACGTCTGGATCGGTGAGGATGAATTTCCTGTCAGCTTGCTGGATATCGCAGGGACATTGGGAGATAAACAAAGACTCCCTATAGTTGAATGGCTCCGACAACCATTCTGGCCGTAGGAAAGAGGGGAAACCCTCTTTTTTTTGGTCTAACGAAAGGGATCTAGTGGTTTAACATAATCACGCTTATATGCAGCGAAGCCCGACAAGGCTCATAGCGTGCATTTAACGCTCGAAAAATGAAGGCTATCCGATTGCATAGCCTGGGGTCTCAAAAGCGCTCAAATCAGCGCTCTGGAGCTTCAATTTAGCACAGATCACTCAATGATTAACAACCATGCCCGCAGGGCATATCTAAAAAACTCCGTTTCCAATGGAAACGAAAAAAAGTATTCGCACACGAATACCCCTATTCTACGATGAAATCACAGCTATCTTACGATGAAATCCCAAGATTCTACGTTGAAGATCGTTAGTAGTTGAAATTGGGGGTCGGGGGTATGACCAGAGGTGCGGGTTTCATTGTGGTGAGTATGACAAGAACTGTCTTTTCCATGCACTACACCAAAAGATGTAACCGATTAATAACTCGTACACAACCCTGTATACGTGGAGCTACCTGTAACGAACATGAACGGCTTTTCGCTTGAGCTTGAGAACTCCTGGACGTACAGGTAATCAACGGAAACCTTGGGCTGAAAGATAGTGATTGCTTTGAACGCTTGCTGGCTACTTCCGTAATCAAGCACATGCGGTTTGTTGCCTTCGTGAAAATTGTTGCTGTTACGAAAAGCTCCAATCATTACACCTGTCGATCTATCAACGACAAACTCTTCGCCCACAGTCAAACCATTTGAACTTGTGGAGCCATCATCCTCAAGTCTACTGTCTGTTTTAACAACGCACTTGTAGTCACTCTGAGCGAAGGATGCTACAGAACACGTTAGTCCTATCAATACAGCGAAAATATTTATGGCTTTCATGTATCCTCTATACCGTATTTGCTTGATGATCAAAAACACTCAAATCAGCGCTGAATGTCTAAATTCTGAACGTGATGCTGAATAGAACTAACGTCTTCAAGTAACAACTTCATCCGAACAGAATCTGGCATGCTCGATACATGGTGAGAGATACTGTGCAATTCGTCCTTCATTTTGTACAAGTTTCCCTCCAATATTTTCTCAATTTTGTAGGAATCGTCCCTCATATTCAGGTTCTGATTGAGTATCGAAGTGAGCAAGGATTGTATACGTGAGACACGATAGGCAATTATGGCTAGCAGCAACACCAGCAAAAAAACAGCAACAACTAAAAATACAGACATATTGATCTACTCCTGAATCCCTAATCAACAGATACGCTATACAAGATAACAGCCTCAGAAGGTGAGGTTTAGCGATCTACTTAACAGTCTACCATAATGTACTCACAGACCATTTCTACAGGAGTCCTGCCCTATGCGAATAGTATTGTTATTGATGATGGCTATCTCAGCAGTGACGCATGCTGACGATTCGAGATACTGGTTGAAACTTGAAAGAACAGAAAAAGAAATGCTCAGCAGGCAAGATGTTTCGGGCACCATTTGGGGTGAGTTAGTAAACAACGCCAGTAACGATAGGTTGATGGGATGTTTAAAGGCATTTCCGAACCCTGAATATTGTGAATGCCTGGCCGAACAGTTACCCGTTTTAGTCTCGATACATCAATACGTTGCTATTGTTACGACGACCAAAAGTGACCTTAATTATGGTGAACTTTCAAACGATGATCGAAGGACTGTGGATACTGTTAGAGATGCGAGAGACCAGTGTGCGCCCAGAGCAACCGCATTATCTAAGTAACTCGGGTGATACTGATTTAACTAGGGGATTTGTGAAAGTATCATTTGATAGCCAAGATCAAAAAAAACAGTTTCCACTGGAAACGTAAAAAAAGGTATTCGCACACGAATACCCCTGTTCTACGATGAAATCCCAGCTATCTTACGATGAAACCCAGTTCTTGAGAATTCAGACTAAAAAGCAGCTAAACAAGCTTATTCTACGATGAAATCCCAGAATTCTAGGCTCAAACCACATGATTCTACGATGAAAACACAGCTATCTTACGATGAAATCCCAAGATTCTACGTTGAAGCTCGTTAGTAGTTGAAATTGGGGGTAGGGGGTATGACCAGGGGTGCGGGTTTCATTGCATCTTGGATGATCATCGTATTGATCTGATTCTGCTGTATCTCAGCCGCAGTGCGAGCGTCATGAGCTTGTTTCTTTGCGATAAAGAGCTCTTTGTAATTTTGTTCAGTGTCAAGCCTGCATTGCGCAAACGCATCGGTGCCTTGAACGAATCCCACTTCAGAACATTTTGCTTCAGACAGTGATTCAAAGGTGCACTGTTGCTTGGTCAAAATGCCTCTTCTGGCTAGTTCACGACGTATAACAGCGTCTTCCTCATCCATCGAGATCCAATTTGAATATAGCGATTCGGGATTGTGTAGCAGAGTGCACAGTTCCCAGGAGTCAAAACTGTAAGAGTTTTCACTGGTGACCAGTGCCGAACATCCAGACATAGATGCAACCGTTAGAAGCACACTAATCTTCTTTAATAAGCTCTTCACGTAAAATCCTCACACTTTGCGGAGCCTCAACGCCAATTCGAGTTGTATCACCATCATCGATGCAGCGGTCGATAACAACTTTTACATTGTCTCCGATGTTGATCGCCTCACCATCGGAAAGGGTCATAACTAGCATGTAGTACCTCGCTATTGAAGAGTACATTTAAGAATAGACCACTGTTTCAGTGTGGTGAATATGACCTGTTTCCATTGGAAACGTAAAAAAATATTCGTGTGCGAATACTTTCTGGTCAACGTCGATAAACGAAGAATGCGGGCGAAAATCGTAGAGCTAACGTAGAGAGTGAGTAGTACAGAGTCGTACATGCGTACTAACTGGCCTACAGATTGCTGATTGATCCTACGTTGAACTTTTACAGAATAACTCTAGTTGTCCGATGACCTCATTTACCTTTAAAGACCTATCCAAGATATCGGTTACCCTTTGAGGGGCGCCCAACTCCCCTATGGGGGAGGGGGCGTATATAGCACAGGACCGTATGACACCATCCGAAGTCGTAGATAACATGCGGGTTTGCATAGATACAGCGAGTTCTTTAATGCGTGCTTTAGACTCATGCCAGTAGCGCTTAACGGTTCTAAGTGATTTGTTCGATATCTTTGCGATCAGCGGTTGAGTGGCATTGGCATGTAAGGTGATCGTTTCGGTGATCGCTTTGAGTGTTCTCTGACGTTGCTTGGCATTTGTTGCGTGCGCTGCTGCGGATTGTGCTGCTCTGATCTCTTCAACGGTGTAACCCTTATTGCGTGGTTTTGCGATTGAACTCAACAACGGTAAGTCTACACGTCTTAGCTTCTCATTCAGCGTTTCCATAGACATCGGATAACCGTGTTTGTATTCGCCTGTCTTGTAGTGGATGCGTTGCTGTGACGTGGTACTCATGTACTGCTGAAAGATCTCAGTCGTGAAGTCATCAGCTAACAATGGCTTTATATGTTCCAGCATATCTTTCATCGCAGATTCATTGCCATGACGTAATTGCAGTAATGAGTTGTACGCCAACCAAGACACAAGATCCCTACAATGGTCTGCTTTGCCTTCGTTAATCAGTTTGATGCAATGCCAGAAGATTCGGCCGTGCCAGTTACCTACCGTCCATCCTTGGGAGCCTCTATCCCCCACAAAATCCATCTGCTTTTTAGGTAGCGGGAGAACATTAGTTTTCTTCTTAGCTTTGCGGCCTGTAATCTTGGTCTGCTTATCAGTAGATTTGATCTTTGAGCTACAAGATGCCCATGAGCACATTTGCTCCCAGGATGGGAACATCGATAATTTCGGATATTCAGTACATTTATAGACACGTGCGACTTCTCCAGTGCGTTTGTGTTTCGAACCAGGTAATCGCATCATCTGAACGACATTAGCAGATGCCGCAGAGTCAAACTCCCACTTCTGGTGAGCACTGAAATTTATCGTTGTCTTAGTTTTCCAATCGTACAAGGTCGCATATTTTTTGAGATTGTCATCAATCTTGCTAACGATTTTCTTGTACTGCTCTATAACTTCATGTCGCTTCTCAAGCGTATCGATGTGAGCAGGTGCGTGATAATACAGATGAAAGCTGCCGCTGCTTGTTTGTGTAACATAAGTCGGCATGAACTGAATGTTATCGATGCCTTTACCACGAAATTTTCCAAAAAACGCCTGCTTATGGAGTGTATTGAGAATCTGTTGGAAGGCGTGATCTTGCTCAGCTTTTGTAAGCAAACCTTTAACCAAATTCCCATGAGCATCACGATGCTTCTTCACATCAAATTCAAGTACCAGCCCACTCAGATATGTTGTTTGAGTAAGTTTTGTGCCAAAGCCTGCGGTGGGTGAGAAGTAGATGGTATCTGCAACATCAGAATACAGGTCGATTTGTAGATGCGGATTGCTGATATGGAGCTTGTCCGTTTTGACGACAATCTCATCCTTGAAGCATCGAATGTAGTGCTTCTCTTTAGAATTCTGACTACAAATTTCAGACAGAAACGTGCCTGGATCGATCTCTCTAAAGATCGAATCTTTGGCAACCAACGGTTTGCTATATGTCTGTCTGTTTGCGTGTAACGTCACAAATCCCACCTAAAAATTTCTTAGGTGCAGGCGGATTTCTGCCGACAAATACACGAAAAATACGCATAAATACAAACACTGTTGTTTGAAAACAACAGGGAAATATATATACTGAAAAGGCTGGTGGGCTTACCCGAAGCAAGCAATAGGACTTTTTCAGTAGTTCTTACGAATATTGCGTGTTGAGGAGTTGGCGCTCCGCAAGCACTATCCAGCACCTTATTACAGGTCTCTTGTTAATACAAGTACCCACGAAAAGCCCAACTCGAAAGATGCGGGCTTTTTTGTGCGCAAAATTCAACAAAAATGCAAGAATATTCCAAAATCTGTTGCTTTAAAGGTTGATTTTGACGCAAAAGTACAAATTATTGGAAGATAAAAGTTTTTATACTTTTTTTAACTGTAAGTATTTGTTTTACAACAAGAAAAACCTAATAGAGCCTACCTAAAACGTCAACTTTCAGCAATGTCTGGTCGCTTGATCTCAAAGTTAATTTTACCGTTTTCATCAAACGTAACATTGTATCTATCAGGCTTGTCTGTGTAGTGGCTGACAATGCTTTGATAGCGGTCTGGGTCTTTTGCTAAGAGCTTTGCTGCTGTGGTTCCTTGGGCTGCGGCTTCCTCTCTTAGGCGGTCAGAATCCGTTTTCAAAGTGCCTCTTTTGATGCTATCTATTGCATCAATAAGCTGTTGTGCTCTGATAATTTTTGCTTCGAACTTGGTCACAACTTCGCTTACATTTAACTCAATTTTGCTAATTCTTTTTCCAAGCTCTCCAACCTGTCGTTCAAGCTCTTCAGCATTGCGATTATCGGAGCGTTGCTGTTCTGCTCTGGCGTTGATGCTTTCAATTCCTGCTGTGATTTCTGTAATGACTCCTGCTGAGAAAGCAAGGATTTTAGAACTTCGTCTTGTCCTTTCTCTACCAATGTCACTCTTGTTTCCAGACTGTTCAGGCGTTCGAATATAGCGGTTAATTGTGTCTGAAAGCTTTCCAAAGCTTCTTCCAACAAATGTGAGGATGCTGATGCTGTGACGGGTGATGTGTCGTTTGATTTCATGTTTAATTGTCTCCAATGGTTTGATTGATTGTGTTGTCTCTTCTACTGCCATGGCTTGTGCGGCATCGAATGATTGATCTACCTGAAGATCAATAGGATGAGGTTTATCAGCATTGAGATTGCTGTCATTGCTCCTAGGATTTTCAAGTAATTGGTTAATTTCTGATTGATTGTTTTCAGCGTGCTGTTGCTCTTCTTGAGCTTGCTGATTTCGCTGCTCAATCGCTTTTTCGTGGTCTCTGTTTTGACCAGTTTCAGCAACTCTTTCACTTGTTCTGTATCGTTTAGAATTGTAGATATGTCGTCTTTCAACGGCTGCATCGCATTGCTTACAAGTGTCTCTATATTCTTCTGCTGATCCTGTGTATTCCTGCGTGTCAGTTCGTTCAACTGAGTGCTTAAATCCTTTGTCGTTCTCATAGTTTCGTTGGTCATAAATTGCCCCTTT
>Ga0209961_1000794_pt1 | contig 10333 bp, 17 predicted proteins | sample SalPonA_B_H2O_MG_FD_185719 | JGI IMG/M metagenome (GOLD analysis project Ga0209961, IMG submission 185719) | Water microbial communities from South San Francisco under conditions of wetland restoration - Salt Pond MetaG R2A_B_H2O_MG (SPAdes)... | ecosystem: Environmental > Aquatic > Non-marine... | reverse complement strand
ATGCAGCAATAGTCTAAGGATATCTTATGCCATTATTAACTTCTTTTGCAGCAAACATTCTTTCAAATGCTATGTATCGTCGTGGCCAACGATTTGATGCTGGTGAATTTGATGCTGGTGAATTTGTATATACTACTCCTGGAACGTATTCATTTGTTGTTCCGTCAGGCGTAACATCGGTGTCTGCTGTAGCTATTGGAGGCGGCGGCGGAGCAGTTCGTATCATCTGGGGCGCAGGAAGAGAATTCCCTTCTACTAATGTCGCTTTAGCTGATTCCAATGAGAATGTTAGTATAGTATAGTAAATTATTTAATAAATAGAAATAAAACAGGATTTTATAAATGGCAAGAATTAATACAAAGGCTGGACTTAGAAATTACATTAAATCTCAATTAGGTGCACCGTCTATTAATATAGAAGTTAATGATACGCAAATGGATGAGATCATTGATGATACGGTTCAGAAATTTACAGAGTATGCTTACGGCACATTAGAAGGATCCGTCATAGTTCAGATTAACGGAATGGGCGAATACGACATGCCCGATACCATGACTAATCTTATCAAACTTTCTAAAGGTAGTACAAGTAACTTAACGAACTTTAGTGCCAATTTCGGTAGCGGATACGTTCCAAATTTATGGTCAGAACAGTTCTTCACCGGATCATTAACTGGCGACATTATTCCAAGTATTATTGCGATCAGTACAACAAAAGCTGTTTTAGACAAATATTTTGCTGACGATATTGCATTTAACTTTAATCATTTAAATAAGAAATTGCAGGTTTTAGAAAACTATAATGGACCAGCTGTTTTGCATTATCAATATGAGTATTTAGCAAACGATGACAATGATTTAGTATTTAATCACGAATGGATTAAAGCTTATTCAAAAGCTAAAGTTAAAGAGTTATGGGGAACAGTGACTGGTAAGTTTGACCAAACTTTAGTTGGTGGGGCTAGAATCAATTATGATAGATTCCTTTCAGAAGCTCAAGCAGAAATTGATTATTTGAATGAACAATTATTGACCAAGTGGTCAGACCCTGCACCTATTGATATTGCATAATTTGTAAGGTATAAAAAAAGGGGCTTACGCCCCTTTTTTTGTTATTCTAAATTAAGCGAATGGATTAGCTGCAGTTACTGCAACTGAAACATCAGCAGAATCTTCAACAAGAATTTCTTCTTCTGCTTCAACTACTTCAACTACTTCAGGCTCTTTCTTAGCCTTCTTTTTTGCCTTAGGTGCAGGAGCTGCTTTAGCTTCTTCTTTCATAGCAACCATTCCGGGTTTAACTACGGATGGGTTTTCAACAACGTCACCAGCTTGATAAACTTCACCGTCAACGATTGTTTCAACTTCTACTCTGTATTTCATTTTATTTTCCTCTTTGTATTATATCTATATATTTATATACGTCAATTGTAAAATCAGCCACTGCAATCACACGGTGATAACACATTTTAGGTATCAAGTATCCTTGATATGGCTTTAGTTTTATTGGCATACGATTTTCCAGTTGGAGTTCTATTGATCCTTCAACAAGACGGATTTCTCTGTCCTCTTTATCCCTATGCCAAAATAGTTCTCTTTCGTTAAAATCTTTAAAAACTCTACGTTCGCAAACCCACAGCTCGCCAGAAGCAACAATCGTAGATGTATACGGTAATTTACCAGAAATATTTTCCGCCATTTGCTAATCCTAATTGTTTTGCGTAATAAGGTAATCTACAAGACCAATATCCGGGCTTTGTTTTATCTGTCTTAGTATCGCAGTTATGTCTTGCAACGAATGATTTACGTGCTGCTGGATCATTGATCTTAGCAGTAAGGCCGCCTTTTTTATCGCCAAATGTTACTTTAATGATATTGCCCTTATCGTTTTTGACATAAACATAATATTTTTTGCCATCTGGATCTGAATTGCGTTTTGGACTATTTAGTTCAACATCTTTTTCTTCATTTACAAAGGGAAGATCTAGGAAAACATTTTCGCCTTCATACAACGCAGTTTCACCGATATCAGTATTGAGTAATTCAATGTCTGTAGAGTCAAATTCGTATTGATCTTTATTTTCCTTTAAGAATTTAAAGTACTCGACGAATTTTTCCGACTCACGTCTAAAGATACATTCAGTGAGTGGTTTTCCTTTACTGATGTTGTATTTGATTGCCTCTGTAATGATGTATTCATCGAGTTCTGTTAATGACATTATTCACCTCTAAGTCTTTTAATTAAATCAACCGTGCTAATATCTTCTGACGCGTTAATCGTCAAATTATTATTAACAGTCTGTGGCTGTTTTTCTGCATTTTTCTGGATCTTGTCTATGCTTAATAGTACATTAGCCATTTCTTTATAAGATTTGACGAATAAGTCTTGAGCCTGCACAAGCGATCTATTTAATTCAGCAAAGGACATCACTAAAGATGCCCTTTTGTCGTCGTCTGAATCTAACAAATCAAGCGATATAGCACTCAAAACCCTGCGCGCATTGTCTGAGGTTTCTTTAAGTGTATCCCTAACGTATTTAAAATCGTCAGTCATTGTTTCAAGATTTAAGATTTCAGCATACGAAGTACTTTCGTACAATTGAACATCTTTCGTCTTTTCTTTGACGTACCCAACGATATCATCACCTTCAACAACTAGCTCTTCCGATAAATCTAGTTGTTTAGTTATGCTATTCATTTTTTCCGCTAGGGAATTTGCTTTTTCTGTAAAATCCATAGATTTATTTATCTATTTCTTTGAACCGATAATACTTTCGTATTTAAGTAGAACTTTAATGCCATCGTTAAATTCAAAATCGATTCCATCTGTGTTTGGCCAGAAGACAGTTTCACCTTCCGCGATATCTTCAATATCTTTACCAATTGCTATTACATCTCCCATAGTTGGGCGGTTGATTACACTTTTGTTTTCGTTAATCCCAAGAACAAGTCCAGTTTCAGTAACTTCTTCTGACTTTAGTTCAACTGGATTAACTAATACATAATTATTCTTTGGTTGAAATTCTGAACCATTAATGTAAACTCTTTGCGTTGACATATGTTTTTCCTTCTAAATAAAATATTCTGGATGTTTAATTTTGAGCTGCCGAAGGATTTCTTTTTCATTATCAAGTTTATTCCTAATCATGCAAAGAACATCTTCCGGCAAGTTACGGTTAAGGTGAGACTCATAGTCCTTTATCGTTGCAAGAACAATAGAAATTTTGGCTTGAGTCTCATCAAACATTATTTAAACTCTTTAGGCGGTTCGTGTGTAATAGTTGCTTCAGTCGTCAATAGCAATGATGCTATCGAAACAGCCTGTTGAAGAGCCACTCGTTCAACCTTTGTCGGGTCAATAATGCCTGCCTCAATCAAATCAACATATTCGCCGGATGCTGCATTAAAACCAACATTAGCGTCAGAGTTAAGAGTTGTCTGATAAACTACGCCAGTGTCAAAACCAGCATTTTCTGCAATTTGTTTCATTGGCGCAGAAACCGCACGCTTTATAATATCAACACCGATTGCTTGATCACCTTTGAGGTCTACATCAATTTTAGCACATGCTTTAACCAATGCTGAACCACCGCCGGTAACAATACCCTCTTGCACTGCTGCTTTAGTTGCTGCCAATGCGTCGTCAACACGATCCTTCTTCTCTTTCATTTCAGTTTCAGAAGCTGCACCGACTTTAAGAATAGCGACACCACCAGTCATTTTAGCAATACGTGTTTGAAGGTGTTCTTTCATGTATTCATTTTGTTGTTCTTGTTCAGCCTTCAATTCAGCTAGACGTGCATCGATTGACTCTTTTGAACCACTTCCACCGATAATTGTTGTTGATTTTTTACCGACAATAACTTTATCACAAGTACCAAGTTTATCGATAGTCAAATCTTTGTACATATTACCGATTTTTTCAGAAACGACAGTACCATTAGTAATAACGCCAATGTCTTCCAACTGCTTAATACGGTCAGTTCCAATGCCGGGAGCTTTAACGGCCGCAACTTGAATAGTTCCACGTAGTTTATTAACAACTAACGTAGAAAGAGTATCTGCATCAACATCCTCAGTAATAATTAGGAGTGGGCGATTACTTTGCTGACACTGTTCAAGAACTTGTACAATATCCTTAAGAGATGTTAAACGACCGTCTGATAATAGGATATACGGTTTTTCTAAAACTGCTTCCATTTTTGTATTGTCAGTTACAAAATATGGCGACAAGAACCCTCTATCAAATTGCAGACCTTCCACAACTTCGAGTTCATCGTCAATGCCTTTAGCTTCTTCAACAGTGATTACACCGTCTTTACCGACAGCATCCATTGCATCAGCGATAAGCGATCCAATAATGTCGTCTGAGTTAGCGGAAATAGTAGCGACTTGTTTAATTTGTTCTTTATTGTCAATACGAATAGAAACGTTTTCAAGTTCTTTAACGATTGCTGCGCATGCTTTATCCATACCGCGTTTGAGTTCAACTGGATTTGCTCCAGCAGTTACATTGCGTAGGCCTTCTTTGAAAATAGCATGCGCTAATACTGTTGCTGTAGTTGTACCATCACCTGCTTCGTCAGCAGTACGAGAAGCGACGTCTTTGATAAGTTGAGCACCCATGTCTTCAACATGATCGCCCAATAGGATTGTTTTAGCAACTGAAACACCATCCTTTGTAATGTGTGGCGGAACATTATGCCTGTCATCTTCTAGCAAGACGTGACGGCCACGTGGTCCCATTGTTACTTTAACTGCATCTGCAAGCTTTTTTACGCCTTCGTAAAGTTTAGCCCTTGCGTCATCAGAAAAGTGAATTTCCTTCGGCATCATATTAAATTGTCTCCTTCATGATTTAATATTATTATAACTATAATTTAATTAAAAACAGTGTAATTCGAAAAACTAATCGAACAACACAAAAATGCCCAATTCCTCAATTGAGCATTTATTTTATTTATAATTTATTAGAATGAAAAGTCGTAGTACTCTCTACGTTTTCCAACAACCAATCCACCAACATTCATTTTCTTGAATCGGCCTGTTTGACTATCTTTGTAAACCTGTTCAAATCCTTTGTCAGTTACTCGGAATAACCAAGTACGACCTTCAGGGTTACTAGTGTATTCGTAAGATTGTGAATCAGTCATACCGCCATCATCAACACGAGTAGCAATGTCCTGTTGAATAACGATGTAATCATACTTACCTTTCTTAAAAACTTCTTTTACTGTAGCAGCGTAACGATCAGTCCATGAAAGATAAGTTGCTCCAGTTTCACCAGGAACAATATCTTTGATAGTGCCGTTAGACATGATGTGGTTGAACAGTGAGCCGGTTTGAGTACCTAATTTCATGGTGTTTCTCCATTTGTTGATTTGATAGTACTATTATACCTAGTTAAAAAAGAGAAGTAAACAGTTTTTTTCATTTATTTTGAATTTTTTCACAATTAGTCATGTCTATCTATTATGAAAATACAACTTGTTCTGGTTCAACGACTAACTCTTGCCCCATGCACTCAATCAAATATTGACCACCTACTACTATTTCAATGAGCTTTGCTTTGATCCAAAGGTTTCCGTGTTTAGCTTTAAACTTAATAGTCATTAGTGCATTACCTCTTCAGCGTAGTGTGCTTTAACCATTTCAATTTCTTCAGCAGTTGCAATCATTTCGATACGAGTGCTTTCATCATCAAAGAAACCCATACCCTGGACAAGAGTCTTAAAACCGCCTTCTTTGTGTGGGTGAACATATTCTTCACCAGCAAAGAAAGATTTGATCATCTTGCAAGAGATGACACCATCTACAGCAGACTCAACCAATCCTACCATGTAGCATCCTGGCTGCAGCTCAGCAGAGAAATCGTAAGACTTAATCAGGTCACCAGCTTTAACATTCATCATAGGTTTATTCCTTACCTTGTTTGATTTGATAGATCTATTCTACCCCGACTTCAACAGAAAGTAAACCGTTTTTTTTAACTTTTTTCAACTTTTTTTCAACTTTTTTTCTAAGGTTGAGAATTTTGTTTTCTTTTGCATTAAGATAAGCTCTTAGTCTTATTAGTTCTCGGTGTTCTTCAAAAAGATCCTTAGAAAGCTTTTGATAGTTCATTAAGACAGCTCCATCGCCATTTCACGTAGCTTGAACACCTTTTCTAAGGTATCAGTTTCGTTTTTGTCGTCTCTCCACTCAATAAATCTCGGATGTGATAGAGCATAGAAATCGTTATGTTCGGCTTTAGTTAAGTCATTAAACTGAACTTCCATTATTTTTCCAATGAGTTCATCCTGTTTCTCAGTGAAGAAGTCCAACTCTTTATCAGTGAATCCGGAACATTTACCTTTGATTGTACCTTCATCATTTGAGAATATAATACTTCCGACCTTTCCTTCGCGCTTAGTTCCCTTTGTGCCTTCTTGGAATCCAGTGCATCGCATCTCAGCAGAGATTTCCAATTTAAGCTTAAGCTGTTGTTTACTTGTCCCATCTTTGAATACCCCGCTAGTATCTTTTAATATTGCGCCTTCGTATCCACTGTTCATCCAGTTAGAAGTTGCTTCTAGCGCTTCTTGAAGATTTTCGACTACAAATGCTTCAATGATGCGAATATTCTTATGCGGCAAATTAAATTCAACAGTATTTAATTCTGTCCAACGCTCCATGTAAGGTGTTGTACATGGATCTTTCTTGTCCTTTTTCGCGGCTTTGGCATATTCTTCTAATGAAATCATATCCCATAGATCGAGCATAATGTCGTCATGGGGTGGATTATCACTATTTATTAAACCATTACCTTTAGCACGATCTTTGTGACCGCGAACAGTTAGTTCGCCAACATAAACTCCATCTGGGTAGAACTTCAATGCGTTGAATAGAATTGGATACTCATACTCTTCTCCACTTCTTGATCTAGCAGTTACATTTCCGTTTTCTACAGTAAACTCACGATATGTTCCATCGGCCTTTAATTGCACTAGAGCAGGATAAGAAATATTTTTAGCTGTTTTTTGATTATATGTGTCGCATCGCATGTACACTGGCTTTGTTATTAGTCCCTTAAACACCTTATTGATTATTGTTTTGCCAATATTTGCTTTAAGATCACGATTAATGATTAGATCGAAAACGATTTTGTCGCCATGGTTCGATAAATTGTGACGAAGATTAGCAGCAAGCTGAAGTGCCGCGTGGCCAGTGTATTTACGAGTGCAAAGATTACTTTTTAAAGAAGCCAGCGCAAATTCTAAATTGAGAGGCAAATCGATATCTTCTGGGGTAAATTTTTCAATTTGCGCATTTGTTACGCCGTAAGTGTACTTTACACGATCGTATGTCATTTCAAGCACATCTTTGAAGAGTTTGTTATCTTTATGTTTTTTTAGAACTTCAATTTTATAGTTTGACCCATTATCGGAATTTAATTCTTTGATTATTTCGTAGATCATTTTTAATCCTTCCAATTGATATAAGAGTATTATACCAAAAGGAAGGTTAAAAAATTAAAGAATTTTAGACTTCTTCAGAATAGTATGCAGTACAAGCAGCATTACCCGAAGTACTTTTTACTGAGAATACTATAATGTCTCCAGGCGTCAACTCAAAGACCGCACTGGTTGAATTATTTTTAATTGATGTTTTAGCGCCAGACTGCGCAAACTCGGAAAGAATAACCGTACCATTCGGTTTGTCGGCTTGGAATGCAATATCTAAATCAGAAGATATCCCACCAGTTAACATTCCTAAATCGGAATCTGGATTTGTAGTCCAAGTTAAGCCTTCGAGATTTGTTCCAGTCGTATCTCTAAAATACCAAACTTTTGTTTGATATGCCTTATCGCAAAACGTATTTAACATGTCCATAACTGCACCACGAGAGTTAATATGAGTAGGATCTCCCTCGTAGTTAATGTATCTTGGTACACGTAATGCTACCATAGCGGTACTGATTTGGTTGCCTGTTGATAATAGAGCATCGCCACTGTTAATAGAACCAAATTGTTTATTATGACCGTTTCCTCCTTCAGATGTTACATCGACACACCCGAATTTAGCAATTCGTTCAACACCTTCTTGGGTACAATAAGTGCTAAAGAACGCCTGAAGAGCAGGATCTGACATTGACAGTTCTGTTCTACTTCCAAGAACTTCTTCAGTATACACTAATTCTAAATCAACGAAATAATAATAATTGCCAACACCGCGCCATTGGAATTGAATATCAAAAACGTGACCCTTTGCAGGATCAAAATCCGGGAAAATTTCAAGAATTTTATCTTTAACTGATACTCTATTTGCCGTTACACCTGAATATCTTCTAAACGCAAATATGTCCCAATCTGCACCGTCACCTTCAATTTCAAATGCACATGCATCCTGAGGTGAACCTAACCCAAATCTTGTTAAACCAACATCAGTTGCGTTTGGATGAATTAACGCAGTACTATATAAGTGTCCTCTGTTTGGTTGATACTTAGGATGCACTTTTGAAGCAATTGTGCACCCACCACCTTGGACAGTAGTGCTTTTAACTGTAAGCATATGATCTTCTGATGCAGCATTTGTGAATCCAACTTGTGGCGCCCATCCAGAACCTTCAGTATATGCCCATTCTTCCCAAATTCTTTCAGATATGCCAAATGTCCAAGTAGAAGAGAATAATGATTCGTCTAAAACCGCCTTAGGCCTACCCCAAGCATCAGAACTATATCTTCGCGTAGTGTTTGTTATTTTTCCGTATTGATCCGCGAGCATGACGACTTCAAAGACGTCGTCATTCCTTTGGCTCATTTTTCCAGTTCTAGTTTTGTATTGCGCCATCTTTAATTATCCTTATGGTTTTTGTGGCCACTGCGCATGATATGGGTCAGCAACAGCAGTGATGTCTCTTAACGCTTGGCGGTATTCAGCCCATGCCGTCTTTTGCTCTTCAGTTAAAGGTGCATCATTTACTTGCGTCCAATCAGATTGGAATAGTAGTAAATCGCGCTTTTGTCTGTTTTCAGAAAGTTTACGTTCGAAACGAGCTTTAGCAGTTTCCTCATCGTAATTTTCGTAAACATAGCTACGTTTATATGTGTTAGTTTCTTCGTCTTTTGTTACAGACCAAACGGGTCTTTTATCATGATGCTGCTCTATAATACCTTCATAGGGCGGCACCATAACCCAGCCAAGAGGCTCAAGCGCATCGGCACTTAACATAGCTGGCAAAGTTACATTCGGCGCATGCAAATCTCGAAGTTCTGTCTCTGTTATGAGATTCGGATTTACCGTACCATCTTCATTAAGTTTACCGTATAACATTTTTTAACTCCTAATTATTATTATTGTTTAACGTTTCTCGTAAGTTTAAGTGAAATAGGTTTATAAATTTCACGTAATTCAAGAGATTTATCGTAAAACGCTTTAATTCTTTCTTCAACATCATCCATAAATGGAAGGATTAATCCTGAATATTTACAGTTTAGCATATTGTTTAAAGCTTCACGTTTCGTAATTCCATATTTTTCTGCTTCAAAATATACTCTATTTAGAGCGTAATAGCACCCACTTGCTTCTGCACCAAACGCACTCACATTTACGATTTCCTTATCATGTATGACTGCCTTTGTAGCCATCTCAGTTGCAGATGTAATGTAAATGATCTTTCCGTTTCTCAATACCCAGTCAGCAGATACTTGCTGAGGTAAAATGTGATTCCAACCAACCACTTTCGCTAACTTACCAGCATATTCATCGTTAGTTAAAGGATGCAATTTAATTGCAAAATTTCCATCATTTTCATATGCCGCTCTTGCGACTTTATCTCTGTCAACCATATCGAACATATTGTGACCAACAAAGAATACTACGTGCTCAGGCATTTTCATATCAATATCAGGAATAACTTGAACGTACTTATCTTCAATTGATTCCAGTTCTTTAACAAGATCTTTTTCGGCGGGCTCTTTATAAGCAAAATCCATTACTCGCGCATTAATTTCAATGTTTTGCGTTTTTAGATACAGACCATTCATAAATTCTGTATATGCAAACTCAGAGAAATTAATATCTTGTTTCGCATCTACATCATATGTGATTGGGAACGGAGCAAGATCTCTCACAGTTTCTTCTATTTCTTTTGCCCATTTTAAACGTTCTTGCGAACGTTTCGTTGGTAAGGCCTTGTCGTTATCTTGTATTCTTCTTTCAGCAAATTTCATTCTTCTCTCCTTCTTTTAAATTTTTTTTATGACGTTGCCCAGACCGTATTCCAATAACTTATCCAATCAGTTGCGTTAGAAGTTGATTGCGATGTAGTAATATAATTGTTTATAATATTAGT
>Ga0209961_1000790_pt1 | contig 10347 bp, 7 predicted proteins | sample SalPonA_B_H2O_MG_FD_185719 | JGI IMG/M metagenome (GOLD analysis project Ga0209961, IMG submission 185719) | Water microbial communities from South San Francisco under conditions of wetland restoration - Salt Pond MetaG R2A_B_H2O_MG (SPAdes)... | ecosystem: Environmental > Aquatic > Non-marine... | reverse complement strand
GGTTGACACACTCGTCAATAGATCATATAATACTTGAACACTGAAACATTGCATAGAGGGCAAACACTATGACAACTACTACAATGACTCCAGCACAGCTTGCAGAGCTTTACACTGTAGAAGACATCAAGCGTATTGTTGCAGAAGCATGTGATGCGGCTTACAAGGCAGCCGACACTTATGAGAACGATGTGATGCAGGGCCGCTGGGGATGCTGTGGCTTTGCTTGGGTAAACATCTACAACATCAAAGGTAACACTCGCATAGGTCGTATGCTCAAGCAAGCAGGCGTAGGCCGCAGTTGGAATAAAGCATACCAGATATGGAACCCAAGTGGCTACCCTACACAGAACATAGACACACTAGAAGCTGGCGCACAAGCAGCCGCTAAGGTACTAGAGCACTATGGCTTTACTGCATACGCGGGCAGTCGACTAGATTAATTTATAATAAGAGACACCGGGAGGCATAGTGTTAGCGCACTGTGCCTTTTTTCTTTTTGCTTAATGAAAAAAATTATTTTCGAAAAAAATATTTCTCGAGGGGGGTCGGGGCTTATATAAAAAGTCTTTATAAAACAAGCACTTAGCTTAATGGCGCTTTTTAAAAATGTGGTGAGCTGCAATCACCACCTCGAATCTGTAAGTACTTCACCACGAAAAATTGCAGCGCAAAATTTTTTTACTGTAAGATGAATTTCGGGCGCACTATAAAAGAACCTTGAAGAAACTGTAAGTACTTCCCTAAAATTTTTTGCGCACAGAAATTTTTTCGCTACAGAACCCATTTCGGGCGCTAGCTCTACTACTTCTCGATACAGCGAGCGTAGCGACTTCTGCCAAGGAGTCGAGCGTAGCGAACTGTCTACAAGCGCCTGCGCTTGTTTCTACTGTGTGTTTACTGTAAAGTTTACTGTATGCGCTACTGTGCTAATTACTGTTATGTATTATGAAATCAAACTCATATACAATCCCGAGCCAAGATATCTAGCTCTTAAAGAAAGTGTTACATACTGTGCTAGTATAGATCTTTACATAGAACACGGTATAGAGTGCTTTCAGACGAGTGCGTCACGAATAGCATTTAACACAGCTAATGATAGGCTGTTGGCTATGCTTATACTGAGCTCTAGTACAAGCTTTGAGCCGGTGTGTATAGATTAAAAATGGCTTCTGTCGCTTAATATAAGCGTCTTACAGCGTGTTTAGCGGCTGTGGGCTATGTTGGGCTTAACTGTGTTTAAAACTGTGTGCGGGAGGGGATTTGAATGTACTAGAGGTAAAATTCCCGCACCGTTCTTGCTGCGCAAGCTGCTTCGCAGCTCTTGGGCTTGTGCGCTACCGCAGGCGCTTCGCGCTTGTGAGGCTCTCGTGTTGACTGTTACCAAGAGCCTGTCCATTCTAGATCTTCACCGATTATAAGGTCTGAGCTGTTACCCTCGATGAACAACTGTGTCGCGTCTGAGAATGCAATATTGCGTACATATGATACTTTGCCACTCGTAACACCTCTAATTACGCACCTGGGCAAGTGCCCCACACTGGATAATTAGCAAGTGCTAGTCCAGAGCTAACTGCAAAAAATGCTGGGTCGCTTGGGATATTAATAACACACCATCCGGTTAGATCTTGGTTAAATGCAGGTGTGTTAGCGAACATAGAATTCATATCAGTAACTGAACTAACGTTCCAACTACTTATATCTTGATTAAACGATGCAGCATTAAAGAACATACTATTCATTGTAGTAACTGAACTAACGTCCCAGTTACTCAAGTCTTGATTGAACGACATAACACTCCAGAACATCGAGCTCATATCAGTAACTGAACTAACGTTCCAACTACTTATATCTTGAGTGAACGATGCAGCACCTTCGAACATAGCACCCATATCAGTAACTGAACTAACGTCCCAACTACTTATATCCTGATTAAAGTATTCAGCGCTTCTGAACATAGAATTCATATTAGTAACTGAACTAGTGTTCCATGTTAACGGCGCAGTGCTTTCCCCAGCTGCTTCTCCATTGTTGAAAATGGGAGGATAGAATGCATTAGGCTCGCCAAACATTGTACCCATATCAGTAACATTGCTAGTATCCCAAGAACTTAGATTTTGATTGAATACTGTAGCATTCCTGAACATATTATTCATATTAGTAACTGAACTAACGTTCCAACTACCTATATCTTGGTTGAATGATGTAGCGCTTCTAAACATCGAGCTCATGTCTGTAACTGAACTAACGTCCCAACTACTTATATCTTGATTGAACGATAGAGCCGACGCAAACATATTATTCATATTAGTAACTGAACTAACGTTCCAACTACCTATATCTTGGTTGAATGATGTAGCGGCTGCAAACATTTCATACAAGCCGGTAGTATTGCTAACGTTCCATGTTAGCGGATTTGTGCTGTTGCCAGCTGCTTCTCCATTATTGAAATCAGTAGCACGTTTGAATACGCCATACATTCTAGTAGTAGGAATTAAACTAGTGTCAAACGAACTCACATCTTGGTTAAAGTTTACTGCGTCGTTAAACATTAGTTCCATGCGACCTAACGAACTAGTAGTCCACGTCAGTGGTGCAGTGTGTTCACCGGCTGCTTGGCCGTTGTTAAATGCTCTTGCTCGCATAAACATCCAAGTCATTGTAGTAACTGAACTAACGTCCCAGTTACTCAAGTCTTGATTGAACTTACTTGCACCAAGGAACATAATGCTCATATCAGTAACATTGCTGGTATCCCAAGAACCGATGTCTTGGTTAAACGCTGCATTGTCTCGGAACATAGTACTCATAGTTGTTACTTTACTAGTGTTCCATGTTAACGGCGCAGTGCTTTCCCCAGCTGCTTCTCCATTGTTGAAAATGGAAGTATAGGATGCATTAGTAGAGCCAAACATTGTATCCATATTAGTAACATTGCTAGTATCCCAAGAACTTAGATTTTGATTGAATACTGTAGCATTAGCGAACATAGAATCCATATTAGTAATTGTGCTAACGTCCCAAGTGCTAATATCCGGATCATTAATTCTATCAGAGAAATTGAACATGTTAATTGCAATACGAATAGGAGCAGTTGCATAGATGCCGTTGTTAGGAACAAATGTATAACCAGCCGGCGTATACGACGATGTTCTCCATAAATTAGAAGTAGGATCTGTTGCTGAATTTCTTAGAGGGTAATAATACACTTTAAGCGGTGATTTGTATATTCTGTGTGTTCTATCGTTGTCTCCTGTGCTTAACCTTAGGTTACCGTCAGTACAATACACACCTGAAACACTGTGGGGATCGACAGAACTTGTAATGTACCCGATAGGTACGCCGGTAGCACTTTCAAGAGCTGCGTTGTCTTCTAAATTGTCAGTGTCTACCCAGAATGCACGTAGACCGCTTTGATCTGAAGCTGGCATTACAAAATGGTTGCCATCTGTCCAAGCACGTTCATTGCTACCCCATTGAACATTGTACTGAGAAGTCATGGAGGATCCGGTGACTGTAACAGTTTTTTCTAGCGTAGCATTAGTAAAATCAAACGGAGACTGGAGACTGTAAATACGCATCGAACTGCTGCCAGCAATTGCAACACGCAATCCGTCTGAACTAAATCCACGTGCAATGTTAGATGCTGTAGATAGTGTACTAGCAGAAGCCCAGTTTAGTGAAGTCACGTCCCATGTTGTAGTCATAGGTACACTGGTCAAGCCACTGTTATTACAGAATACCATTCTTTTTTCTTCAATAGCTATCACATATTCATAATTTTCTGCGCTGGAAGAACCTAGCAAACTAGCGGTCGATAAATCAAAAGGAGTTGAACACTCTACCAAATATACAATGCCAGCACTGCCGAGATCTATTGCGGCAAAATGGTAGCCGTTTCTAGAAAACACGCCGCTTAGAGTAAAACCGTTCCAAGCAAGGTCGGTGTTTAAATTCCTAGACTGTTCTACTGTTGGTGTATTAAGGAATCTAATGCTCGGTGCAACAGGTTGCAATGCTTCTTCTAATTCATAAACGTATACACGCCCAGATAACGTTCCATTTTCGTCAGCAGTCCAAGGTGCAGAAATCCACATGCGATTTCCTTGCATAGCAACGTCAAAGCCAAAACGGTTTTGTCGTTTAGAAGTAGTTGTGTTAGGGTTAGGCAATTCTTGCAACAATGCGCCGCCAGCGGAAAAAATGTAAGCTCTGCCGTGGTCTTGTGATTCAACATTTGTTGCAAAATCAGCTGCACCTTCTTCACCGTAAGCGCCTATAATAGTATATTCAGCGTTACCGTCTGCTGCTATACCTCCGTCAGAGCCAGTCAGTTGTCCAAAAAGATCATTTGAAGTTGTACTGTACGGATTAGGGTTACTCATTTCGACTTCTGTGCCTGTGTTAATATCGCGTCTTTTAACACGTTGCGTTGTTTGATTGAATCCGTAGTACAAGAAGTTTTCACTTGTTTTTAAGCCAATACCTAGATTAGAGGAGAATCCAGCGCCAACTGTACTACCTAGAGATGTGCCGTTAGAAAGATCAAATTCCCACATAACACCTGCATCTGTACCGCCTGCATCGTTATACGGAGCGCCTACCCAAAACTTCGACGTAGTAGGACCGTCATAGATTGCAACACTTCTACCAAAACTATCTGAGTAAATGGAATCGCCGCCACCGACATCTGCGTACTGTATAGAATGTACTAGGCTTTTTGTACTGAGTCGATAAACATACGCTGCACCAGCGTCAGACTCGTTAGTAGGCTTTTCGCCATTTGATCCTATTATAAGATAATCGCCATGCATGTCAACTGAGTTACCAAAACGGTAGCCGCCGCCAAAAAGACTACTAGTGCCTGTGCCAATAGCAGGCGATGTAATGGTCCAGTATAAACTACCGTCAGCAATATTAAAGACGTATACTGCTCCATTATTGGTGCCGCTAGGATCTTCAAGAGGTGTACCTACAGCTATGTAATTACCAAATGCTCTTACGCCACCGAGGCTAAATCTGTCGTTATCGGAAGTACCTGATACTGTCGGATTGTTAATTGTATAAAGCAGTTGATTGGATCTATTGTCGTAGACGTAAACTTTACCTGATGTATTTCCGCCAGCGTCATCTTCTTGATAGGCACCGACAACTAAGTAATTTCCTGTAACATCAATAAAATGTCCAAATGTATCTCCAGTACTTGTACTGTATGCACTAGGGTTATAGATAGTTTTACTTAGTACCCATTTAGGTTTAGGTAGTGCAAGTCCTATACTTGTTAATTGACGGCTTGAAAAAGATCCTAAGCGTGGCATGTAGTATTCCCTGATTTAAAATAATTACTACTATTTATAAGGAATACTACACGCTATTTAAGAATTAAGTATCTAGGTTGTTGAGGAAGTCTCGCAGTTTAGAGCTAGTTGCTTCTGCTTTAATCTTTTTAGCAGGAGCACCGTCTGCTGGATCGTCTCTAGTGTCGGTAGTGTCTGTTGCGGTGTTTCGTTTAAGACTAGCTACAATTGAACTAGATCCAGTCGGAGCAGATGCTGTAGGTGCATCTTGTTCATCTTCTCCTAGATCGGTGATACGGAGTGTGTCTACATCAAATGCTAAATCAATCTTTTGTCCTACACCACTTGACGAACGTGTCTTCATCAACTGTATCTGATAACGTCCGCGCTCACGCATTGCTCGACTTGTAAAGATACCAATCAAGTTATCTGCTGTATTAATCTTAGATATACCACCTGAAATCATAGAGTGGTCAAATTCGATTTCTTCTACAGCTGAACGGTTTAACTGCGATGCTGTTACAAAGATACAGTTTAGTTCCATAGCCAAGTTGCGTAGTTCTTCCGACACATATTTGTCCTTGACAAACAAGTTCTCTGCACTTACTTTTTGTCCAATTGGATGCATCAAGTCTAAATAGTCTACTAGTACAACATCGACTTTCTTGCCGCTCTTGATTTCAAACTCTTTAACATATGCTCTTAGGTCGTTTGCAGTTTTACCTGTGGGCATATACTTAACTTGAAAAGCGCCTGATTTCTTGCCTATCATCTTAACTTTCATTTCAACATCGTCAATGCTCTTGAATACATCACGACTTGGAATCTCAGACACCATAGAGTCAAGACGCATACTTACCAAGTTCTCTGAAAGCTCGAAGGTCAAGTACAATACATTCATACCTTGCAAACACCAGTTGACACCTAGGTTAGCCATAAACAAAGACTTACCTGAACCTGAGCCTCCTGCAAAGATATTAAGCTCACCTCTGTTAAATCCACCGAACAGTTTTTTGTCCAAGGTAGGCCATCCTGTGCTTACCTGGCCGTTCTTGTCTTTAATTGCTTCTAGTCGTTGTTTAGGTGCTGCAAAGTAGTCAGTACCTAAATCTTTTTGCAAACCAATTTGTACTGCTTTCTTGACCAAGTCTTCACAAGCACCATACTCACCTTTCTCGAGCAAGTCTGCACTCTTGAGGATAGCTGCTTCTAGTGCTTTATGTTTACTAAATGTTTCAAAGTCTTGCAGCAGCCAATCATAATGACTTTCTCGAAGTTCGCCTGGATTCTTTAAGTCGGCTTTTGTAGCAGCATTTACAATTTCAAACGTAGGTAACGAGTTATGTTGCTCTACGTATGTCTTAATAAACTTTGCAGGTTCTACTAGACGTCTATCAAATGTATCAGGATCAAACACACCTTGACAGCGTACAAAGCTCTCCGCGTCAGTCATGAACATTTCAAGATATACTTTCTGTATATCGTAACCGTAGTCTGTGTTTTGTCTAGTGGTCAAGCGTATAACTCCTTATGAAAATACTTTTATTCCATACATTTTAGCAAAGTCGACGGCATCTGTCAAGTCATTTACCATAGGTTTGCCTTTAATGTTCAACGATGTGTTTAGTAGCATTGGGCATCCTGTTTCGGCATACCATGCTTCGAGCAGTAGTCTAATACCAGTTCGATCTCCTTTTGCAACCGTTTGAACTCTGCTGGTTCCGTCTCCGTGGACAATAGCAGGGAACTCCTCAGGATATTTGCAACGTGATGTGTACTGCATATACGGTCCGAAGGAACCCTCAAAATACTGATCGGCGTATTCTTCAAGTATAACTGGGGCAAAGGGTCTAAACTTTTGTCTTCGTTTAATTTCATTAACCCTATCTTTAATATCAGTGCCACGAGGATCAGCAAGCAAACTGCGATTGCCAAGAGCTCGAGGACCATACTCCGCCTTGCCGTTTGCAACACCTGCAATGCCTGTTGCTTTAAGTTCTTTAATAATTTCTTCAACAGGATATTCTCCTTCTATATTATGACCTAGGTAAGGTCCTGGCCATTTTATGTGTTCGTTATAGTGTGCCAGTACTGCTCCTACTGCGGAACCTGCATCACCCGGATTGGGCATAATCCATACATTATCGTAGAACTCGTAAGCTATGCTGTTTGCTGAACAGTTGAGCGCACATCCTCCCATAAGTACAAGATTCTTACTGCTGTACAATTTGCTGGTTTCGCGTAATATTATACGCAATACAAATTCATACACTGCCTGAGTAGCAGCAGCAATGTCAAACATATCTTGTTCTGTGGTTAGTTCAGGGCGCCACCACTTGCAGCCACGATGCAAGTTTTGTTTAAACTTTACTTCAACTCCATCTACATACTCAAAGAAGTCTTCAAAGATTTTCCAGAACAGTCTTTCAGGATCGCCGTATGCAGCCATGCCCATGAGAATGTATTCGTCTTCGTTTGGCTTTAGTCCTACACGTTGCGTCATGGCACTGTACCACAAACCTAAACTGTGCGGATAGCCTTGGCTGTACAGTTGCGTTAGATACTGGTCGTGTCCTTCCCATACTGTGAGTGTTTCAAATTCCCCGATCGAATCGATGCATACGACAGTAGCATCTGTAAACTCGCTAGTATAATAACCAGCGGCAGCATGGCTACGATGGTGACTGCTATAGCGAATAGGAGCATGAATTCCAAAACTAGCCAAATATTTTTTAATATTATTTTCACTCCAATTCCATCCTTGTCCAGCGCGAAACTGGCGAAGAGTCTTAACGAAAGGTCTTTCATACCAAATAATTTCATCAGGCTCTCCCCATTTTAGTGCTTCGTCAATAAGGTCTTTGTGCAAGTGTGCGTCATTTTTCTTACCACTATATCTTTCGCTATGACTTGCATAGTGCAATGTAAGTTCTTTGTCTCGACTAAAAACTGCCAATGCAGCATCGTGACTATTTGCAGATATCCCCCAGATTATCATCTCTTCTCTTCTTTGCCTTTTGTAAAATTTGTTGCTTAACGTTCTCGTTTAAATAAGGCCACCTTGTAATTTCGTCTAGAGTTCGATAGCACCCTGTACACACATTATCTAAATCGAGACGACACACTTTTATACACGGACTACTCATTTATATATGAACGGATCTTTTTCTTTTAGTTCTTTCATTCTTTTACGGAATGCAATTTCTTCTTTAACTTTATTGTATGGCCAGCATATCCATGACCAAATCTTTTTTAACCAAACCATTTCTTTTTCCTTAGTCTAATTTTTAAAGGTGAGCTTTCTGCTGCACTTACTATGCTGTAGATAGCAAACAAACGACCATATCTAGCTACAGCGTCACCGATATCATTGACGTCTTCTGACCAGTTAGGCATACTTACAGACCAGCCAAGTTCAATAGCACGTTCAACTAGTTTACTACCAGCTTTGTCTCTGTCAGGAACAACAATAATATCTTTATTAAGTCTATTTAACATCATTGCCTGTTGGTCGGAAATTTCTGAACCGCCTAGAGCACAACCTTCCACATGAATAGCATCTATCTGTCCTTCGCATACAATAGCAAACACTTTATTAGGTCGTTGATCGTCTAGCCCATAAACAAATCCTGGTTGCACTTCTGTTAGATACTTAGGCTTTTTATCGGGCAAGATACTGCGAGCAGTCCAGCCTACTACTCTGCCTTCATAATAGAACGGAATGATGAGCCTGTCGCGATACCCTAAACTTGGTGACCAGTAGTAGTCTGTATCATCTATGTTTAGGTTACGTGCAGCCATGTACTCAAGTATTGCTAGACTAAACTTATTAAAGTCTGTTATGTCTGTAATTTTAATTGCATCGTCTGGCAAAGGAACTGTGTTGAATGTAGGTAGCTGAAGTATCTTTTCACGAGCTTCGACGCCTTCGTTTTCACGCATAACATCAAGCGCCACCTTATTGATTACATCGTCAGGAGCTCCCATCCATTGCAGGAGTTTACGCAGTTTATGTGAAAAGGAACGCCCTGGCTGCCAACTGGTTTTGAAGCCACAGTTGAAGCAGTGATAACTGACACTACCGTCTGGATTAGCAATCAGACCGCCGCGTCCTCTATTGTCTACGCTATGGCCATTATGGTGACAGCAAGGTGCGTTAAAGGATAGCCAACCGCTGGGCGTTTGTTTACGCTTGGGTGGCAAATATGTTAATACTGTTTCAGCTACTACACTCATACTATTAGTATAGTGTCAACGTAGCTAGTTGTCAATTAATTTCTTACTAAAATTTTAGGAATTGTATTAGTTGGGTCGTTATCTGTTACAAATCTCAAATAGCTAAACACTCCGTTAAAATTAACAGGTGTCGGTTCAGTTTCGCTTCCTAAAAAAGAAACCTCTGCAATGTCTGCCCACATGTCTGATTCGGATCCAGATAACTGATTTTGAAGTGTTGCTTGTATTGTTACAGTGCCAGCATAACCATCTGTATAAATTGCAACAGTATGTAATGCTTCGTTGCCGTTAATGCCCGGCTGTGCTTCTATAGCCTCAGACACGTATTCAAAAGAATTTACAGATAATAATTGGAATTGATTTACTTCGAGAGAGGCACTAGGCCCAGGAAATGCCTCTGAACTTAGAAATATTGTTCCGGAGTTTCCGTAATGTACGTCAGTGTAAGTTAATGTCTTAATATTTGAACTGTCAACAAGATATATGTTATAGCTCAGATATTGCTGTTGAAGATTAAGAAGATCGTTCTCACTAATAAGAACGCTGCATAGGCCTTTGTTTGCAATAAGTGTAGTGCCAGTTTTTTCTAATACAAGATTGTTGTTTTCGTCAAACGCAACAAATTTTACTTCGTAGCCTGTTAGTCCAACTGGCTTCTGATCTTCATTTAAAACTTGGAATTCAAGTTTGTTGTCTATGCCTTTGTAGACAGATAAGGTTCTTTTATACACTGGTCTATACTCCGTAATGAATCCGACTTCATTAGCTATAACTATGGTTCTATTTGAGACTAAATATCTAGGAATTAACATAA
>Ga0209961_1000784_pt1 | contig 10368 bp, 14 predicted proteins | sample SalPonA_B_H2O_MG_FD_185719 | JGI IMG/M metagenome (GOLD analysis project Ga0209961, IMG submission 185719) | Water microbial communities from South San Francisco under conditions of wetland restoration - Salt Pond MetaG R2A_B_H2O_MG (SPAdes)... | ecosystem: Environmental > Aquatic > Non-marine... | reverse complement strand
ACTTGCAGGCGATACAAACATAGGTATGGCTAGATGAAAAGGTATATAGTATATAAATATACCTCTCCTAGCGGAAAAGTGTATATAGGACAAACAAAAAACGAGAAAGAAAGAAAAAGAAGACATGTTTATGATGCCTTAAAAGGTATAGAAACTGCTTTTTGCAGAGCTATAAGGAAGTACGGATTTGAAAGCTTTAGTTATGAAGTTATAGTACGTGATGTTCCTGATTATATGATTGACGCTTTTGAAAGATACTGGATACATTTTTACAACAGTTGTCACGGAGAGGGGTACAATGCGGAAGAAGGCGGTTTTAGAGCTACTATTAATCAAGATACTAAAGATCGTATCAGCAAAACTCTTACCGGTACCAAGCAGTCCCAAAAAACGAAAGACCTAAGAAACAGTAAATTGCTAGGGCAAAAACGTAATAAAGAACAAATACATAATTACAGAAAAGGACAAAAAAAGTATTATATACCTGTCCTGTGTGTAGAGACTGGTAAAGTATACGAGTCTATAGCGGAAGCACAAAGAGCACTAGGAGTAGAGAAATCTCATATAGGTAATGTATGTGCAGGAAGAAGAAAAAGTTCTTTAGGCTATACATGGAAATATATCAAAAACATAGGAGTATCAAGATAATGACAGGAAACCCATACACAAACCCAAACGCAACACTAAGTGGTGCTGCTTCTGATCAAGAGTTAGGTAAAAAAGTAAGAGAACAAGGTATGTACAAGCAAGGGTACCAAGATAGAGAAGTAGAGCAGGGCGTTAACCAAGCTAAACAAGACTTAGCTATGATGATCCTAGAAGGCAACCCTCAAGAACAAGCTAAAGCGGCTGCTTATGCTCAAGAGACTGGCATATTTAATCCACAAGAGATGGAAGGGTTAGCTATGGCAGTACAAGAGAAGCAAAGAGCTAATAGAGTAGATACACAAACGCAAGCAGGTCAGGGTGCGTACATGGATAGTTTAGCTTCTAGATACGGAAATATGTACGAGAAGGCAGAGTAATGGAAGAGCAAGGACTAGCGCAACAAGCTACAGTACAACAACCACAAGTTGATCCGAAGATGGTTCAACAAGTGGCTCAGATGCTGATGCAAGGTATGAACCCTGAAGAGTTACTGGCTCAAGGTGTACCACAAGAGGTATTGATGATGGCTATGGAATTAGTTAAACAAGAGATGGCTTCTGAAGCTATGCCTGCTGGACAAGAAGGTTTAGCGGGAATGCAAGCACAAGGAATGATGTAATGGCAAGAGGATTAGCAGAAGAATTGGCTTGTAATAAGCCTAAGAAGACTCCAAACCATAAGACTAAAAGTCATGTAGTTAAAGCATGTGAGAATGGTAAAGAGAAGACTATTAGATTTGGACAGCAAGGTGTTAAAGGTTCTCCGAAGAAAAAAGGTGAGACTGAGGCTGAAAGAAAAAGAAGAAAGTCTTTTAAAGCTAGACATGCTAAGAATATCGCTAAAGGTAAGATGTCTGCAGCTTACTGGGCTGATAAGGAAAAATGGTAGGAAACTATGGGAAGGGCTAACGAGAAATAATGGAAATGTATACAGACACAGGATTAGCTTCTTACTATGGCGGTACAGTAGATGGTAAGAGTAAGCCTAAAAAGAATGTAAGTAAATCTAAAACAAAAGGAAGTAAAATGGCTTGTAAAAAGAAAAAAGGTAAAGGAAGTAAATAATGAATGAGAAACAGAGAGTAGCTAAGATAGTAGGTATATTGTTTGCGAGTAGAGACTATGCTCATAGAGCTCACTTAAAGACTAGTAGTTATAGTGATCACAAGGCTTTAAAGAAGTTTTATGAAGAAGTGGTAGAAGTAGCGGATACTATATCTGAAGTTGGACAAGGTAAGTTTGGATTACTAACGATACCTAAGATATCGTTTAAGTCTAGTATAGATGATCCTGCAAGAGGATTACAGACGCAGTTGAATTCGGTATTAGCTGAAGCAGAAGGTTGTGGTACAGGTGCTTTGAGAGCTGTAGTAGATGAGATTGAGATGTTGTTTTTACAAACTATTTATAAGCTGAAGCACCTGAATTAGATTAGAAAGTTCCTGTTTAAGGGACTTCTAAGAATATAAGTGGTAGAATTGACACAAGTAAAAGTTCTACTAGTTAGAACTGCTACAATAAATCTATAATAGGAAAGGACTTACGAATATGGAAATCGTAAATAACCAGGCACCTACAGAAAATGTAGACGAGTCATTAATTGAAAAGAAAGAAGTTGAGTATTGGGCTAACTTAAAAGACGCCTTAGAAAGATTAGAGAAGAACGAAGACTTTAAGTCAGTAGTAATGGAAAGTTACTTTAAGGACTTTGTATATAACCAAACAAGTATGTTGGCTCATGACTATACAAGAGCTCAAGGAACTAGACCTGTACTAATGGAGCAATTAGTTGCTGTATCAGCATTACAAGACTACTTTAGAACGGTAAAGATGTTAGGTTCACAAATGCCTGAGGAAGACGAGGAATAGTAGATGGATGAAGATAAACTATTCAATATGTCTGACGAAGAGTTAGAGGCGGAGTTCAGTAGAGCTAAAGAAGATGACGGTCTGCAAGATGAAATTGTAGAAGAAGAGATTGAAGAAGAGGCTCCTGAAGAGGAGGAGTTAGATACTGAAGATGAAGATGATTTAGATGATGATTTGGAACAACCCTTAGAGGATTCCGATGATGATTTAGATGCTGAAGAGACTGAAGAAGAAGATGATTTGGAAGATTCGGAAGATGAAGAAGGTGAACCTGACGAGGAACTAGACGCAGAAGATGAACAAACTGAAGATGAAATTGATGCTGAAGTAGATGAAGTATCAGAAGTACAGAAACAAGTATTTAGAGCTAATGGTAGAGAGTACGAGTTTACTCCAGATGAGATTATGGAACAATTCCCAAGAATCTTCGGACAAGCAATGGACTATACGAAGAAGACTCAGGCGATGAAGCCGTGGAGAAAAACGATCGATGCCTTAGAAAGTGCTCAATTACAGCACGATGATATTAATCTAATGATTGATGTACTTAAAGGTGATAAAGGTGCGTTATCTGAAGTGATAAAGAGAACAGGCGTAGATGCTCTCGATTTAGATACTGATGAAACTAACTATAAGCCTAATGATTATGGTCGGGATGGAACAGCGTTAGATATTAAAGATATTATCGATGATATTAGTGCTGATAAAGAATATGACACGACTCATAAGATACTGTCTAAAGAATGGGATGAGAATTCATTTGGTGAAATGACTAAGAACCCTGAAATGATTAGACTGTTACATAACGACGTAAAGAGCGGTATGTTTGATAAAGTTCAACCGATTGCAGAAAAATTAAAGGTGTTTGACGGTAATAAGAAGTCTGATTTAGACTACTATAAAGACGCAGCCAGAGAGTATTTTACTCAACAAGCAGAGGTTGACAGAAGACAACAAGCTGCAGAGCAAGCTAGATTAGAAAAAGAAGCTAGAGTTGCTAAGCAAGCGGAGTTAGAGAGAGTTAAGGCTAGTCAGACTAAACAGAAGACTGTTAAGACTGAAGCTAAGAAAAGAAAGGCAGCTGCGCCTACGAGAAAGGCCGCAGGAACTAAGAAGGTAGTAGATTACTTGGATGACTCAGATGAGGCATTTGACGAGTGGTATGCTAAACTTCAGGACCAGTAATGGTCCTTAACAACAAAAGATAAGGTTAATATAAAATGGCAACTACTAACGTTTACGGAAATGGGGCAAACTCAACAGCAGGTGCAAATACAATTGTACACTACTATGATAGAGCAGGTATTAAAGCTGCAAACAGAACTAATGTGTATGGTCAGTTCGCAGATAGAAAATCAATGCCTAAGAAAATGGGTAAGACGTTTAAAATCTCTAGATTTGAACATATGTATGATAGATCGACTGCTGATGCAGATTTCGCTGCAAAAGGTTTCATGACAGCTAGAACAGCTGCAGAGGTATCTGCTGCATTAACTGATGCTACATTAGCTGAAGGTGCTGGTGCGGTAAATAAAAGATCGTTAAACAAATTAACGTTTGAAACTACTATCGCTAGATATGGTGAGATGATTGACTATACTGATGAAGTAGATTTATTTTCAGAAGATTATATTCAAGTTAGATATAGAGAAGAATTAGGTGAGTTAGCTAACTCTAAATATGAAGATTTATTACAATTAGATATGTTAGGTACTTCTACGGCTATTTATGCTGGTGCTGCAACTTCTATGGCTACAATTGGTGATTCAATTGCTGCTGATGGTTCAGACGATGCTGAAGCTAAGATCTCTTATGATTTAGTTAGAAAGTCTGTAAGAAAATTAGTTAGAAATAGAGCTAAGAAAAATACTTCTATTGTATCTGGTTCGACTAAGATTGGAACTACTCCTATCGCATCTTCTTTTTACGCTGTAATTGGTGCAGACGTTAAAGCTGATTTAGAAACTGCAGTTAACTCTGTTGGTGAATTAGCATATGTACCTGTACATAAGTATGGAAATGGTCAAGCAATGGCTGAAGGTGAAGTTGGAGCTATGCATGAAGTTAGATTTATTGAGTCTGAATCTGCAGTAGTATATGCACAATCTGGTGCTGATGTACCTGCTGGATATACTGGTTCATTATCTTACACTGGTACTATTGGTACTGATGCTAAGTTTGATGTTTACCCTGTTTTATTCCCAACTGAAGGTTCATTTGCAACTGTTGGATTAAAAGGTCAAGGTAAAATTAAATTCCACTCTAAATCGCCAGAAGCGGTAGAGAATGGTAACCCATATGGAACTACTGGGTTCTTCTCATACAACTTCTTCTACGCTGGAATTATCCTAAGAGAAGAAGCTTTATTAAAAGTATTAGTTGGTGCTTCAATCTAATTGAGGCTAACCGGAGGGGCTTAAGGCTCCTCTAATATAAATTGAGTTACAATACATTAACTAAAAAACCAAACCATAAGGAATTAGACAATGTCAGAGAAATTAGACGAATTAAAACAAGAAGCAAAAGAGTTAGGAATTAACTTTAGTGCAAATATAGGTGAAGCAAAGCTTGAAGCTAAGATTGAGGAATTTTACAAATCACAAGAGACTTTAGAGGAAGAAATCCAAAAAGATGTAGAAACTAAAGTGACTGAGGAAAAATCTGAAGTGAAATCTGCTGTGAGCGGTAAGAAGACTAGAGGTGAGAGAATAGCGGAAGCTAGAGAAAGAGCTACAAAAACTAGAGTAGTTACTATCATTGATAATGATCAGAGAGTTAACAATCAGACTACGTCTTGTACAGTGAACTGTTCAAATGAGTACTTTGACTTAGGTCAAATGGTGTTACCATTGAATACACCTGTAGAAGTTAGTCAAGGTCATATTGATGTATTAAAAGAGGTAATGATTCCTCAACATACTAAAGACCCTAAGAGTGGATTAGCTAGAGTAGAAATGAGACATAGGTATTCAATTAGTTTTGAAGATATGAAGTAGTTTTATTAAGCTCACTTAGGTGGGCTTAAGTAAGATTATATGCAAGGAAAAGTATGAGTAAATTTGTAATAAATAGAGGTATTGATAATGAGTTTATACTCACTGTTAAACAGAATGGTACAACACTTCCTATGGTTATAGAAGGTTCAGATACTTTTACAGCTACATTGCATTTACTAGAAACAGGTGCTGTAGTAACTGCGTTACCTGTAACTGTAACGGATGCCGTTAATGGTAAAATTACAGTTACTGTGTCGAGTACGCTAGCTGATACACTAGAAGCTGAAAGAGGCGATAAAGCTGATTATTACTATACAAAACCGTTGTATAAATTAAAAGTACAGTGTTCTACCGTTAACAACGGGGACTTTACTGCAGTTGTAGATAAAGTATATGTGGACTAACAATGATAGAATTAGAACCAACTAGTGTAGAGGTGACTACAGAAGAACCTATAGAGATAAATGGTATAGATAGTACATCCGTAGCAGAAGTGCAGAATTTAGATGACTTAGATATTACTGTAGCTAAAAAAGAATATACTATTGTTGGTGATGATATATATATACCCCAGCTGCATGATGATGCTCCTCAGTGGATGAAAGATCTAGTTCAAGTAGTTGTAAACATCGCTGTTGATACAAGCAATATTAGTTTAGTAAACCAGTTAAACGAAGTGCTTAGCCAATTTGCTACTAGCTACGTACCATTAAATCAGTATACCCAATCGATAATAGACTTAAGTGATGAAGATACTAGGTTAAATACAGTAATAGAAACACTTAACAGTAACTTTAGCGACGGACTAAGTGAAGCAAATGCGCAGATAATAGATTTGCAGAGTACTAAGGCTAGCAAAGATGAAGTAGTAGCTACAGTACTAAATACTATTAGTGCTCAGTTAAATGACGCTGATAGCGATATAGGTGCTTCTTTAGCTACACTACAACAAGCTATAGTAGATGAATCATCAGCTAGAGTGACTAGTACGGACTCCCTTATAGCAAGTTTAGGCGATGAAGTAGAGTCTAGAGCCGAAGCTATAAGTACTATAAATACGTATGTTGGGATTGATGAGGCAGGTGCGAGTACGGGTACCGGATTAAGTGGTTATTTAGAAGACCCTAATACAGGACAAATAGGTGGTGCTGACAGCCAGTTGAATAGTACTATTAGAGCTACTGCCGAAGAAGTAGAAAGCAAATTTGAGTTTAATAGTAACTTAAATATTAACGGAAACTATTATAACAGTGGGTTCGGTTTAGTTAGTAGTTTAACAGATACTGATGGTATACCTAATACTGTACCCGTAGGTGATAGCGAGTTTTGGGTAACTGCCGATAAGTTTAAAGTAACTAACCCTACTACACAAGCGCAGCCATTTAGTATAGATGGTAGTGATGTAGTATTTAACGGTAAGGTTACGTTTAATAGCGGACAAGTAGGTTCTATAGAAGAAGCTGTAGCAAGTACTATAGAACAAGTACAAGTAGGTGATAAAAATATCAATATTACGGATAATTTAATACCTACAACAAGTTTAGTTGCTGATGTAAATAATGCGGGATATCAATTTGTAGGAAATCCTATAAAGTCATTTGAAGCCGGTATTGACGGTTTTGCTGAAGCGCAAATAACTCTAGATTCAAATGATGAAGTATATAGTCCTTACGTAGATGAGCTGTATATTCCTTATTACTATAGATTTGGGTTTAAAGGCGTTACAGATTTAAGTAAGTTTAAAATAGTGACTATTGACGGAAGTAATAACGTAACTTATTCGACTGTTACTTACACAGGTTCTGCATTAGACGCTAATGCTTGGTATGTAGTAGAAGGTATAATAAATCCTACTACAGGTAATACAGATAACGACGGAGCAGTAAGAACGGCTGATGGAACTAAAGTAGGTAGTGTTAGTAACTTCTCTCAACCTGCTGGATCTACTACATTGCTATTAGGTTGGCAAACTGCTTGTACCATAAGTAGAATGAAGTTGTCTAAGATTACTGCGGATACGCTGACAGGTAGTTTTGCAAGTGTAGATTACGTAGATGGCGCAGTAAATAGCCTAGGAGCTATGGCGTATGAAGATTTAGTAGAAAGTGCTAAACTAGGTACTACTGTAGTTGAAGGTGGTTATATTAAGTCTGATTTATTGACGGCTAACAATATAGTAACAGGTAAAATGTATGCTGATAGGCTAGCTTCAACTACTGGAAATACTACTGTATGGGAAGGCGGAGGATTAGTATCGCAGAACTTTAATGGGAATCCTCACGGCTCAATAGGAAGTCCCACCCAAGGCTTTAGATTAAGCAGTGATGCAGCAGGTACTAGTACTGATCCTAACATATACGGAGCGTATATTAAAGGGGCAGTTCTCGACGGGACCGCGCTGTCTGTTGGGGATGTTAAAGTAAAAGCTGTAGGTTATCCAAATAATTTTGGACCGCTTATTTTAACCAAAAAATACGGGCTGGTACAAGGAAATTCACTATCTAACCCTCCTTTATATTCAGATACTTATAAAAGTAGAAGTTACTCTTCTGGCTACCAGGCTTTTAGGATGTGTCCTGCATCTATAACATTTAGTATATTTGCAACTGCAGAAATAAAAGGTGGTAACGATTACTATGTTACAGCTACTATACAGAAAAGTGTTAATGGGGGGGCTTGGACAACCGTAAAAGCTTCAGCTAGCAGTGTTAAAGCAGGTGTCGTATCGGCAACAGTTGTACACAGTACTGACACTGATATACGGTTTAGGGTAGTTCCTTGGGTGCAATATGCTACTAGTGCTAACGATTGGATACTGCACTTAGATGTTAACGCAGAGAACTATGGATAAACTATCAATTAACGACAACAACAAAAAATGTATACTTAGTTGTAAGTAAAGGAGCGATATAATGGCACTAAATATAAATAATATAACACCAGCAAGTTTAAAAGCTAAAGAAGTAGCTACTCAAGAGTATGTAGATACCGAAATTTCTGCTGCTGATAGTAAAGATGAGTTAGCTCAAAGATTAGGTTATATTAGTTATGCCGATATGGAAGCTAAAGCATCGGCAGGGCAAACGGTTATTAACGGTGGCTTGATAAACGCGGATCTTATTAACGTAGATACTGTGTTCGCTAATGAAGTGATGTCTAAAAACATTACTTTTACAGGTAATATAACAGGTGGTAATGCTGTAGGTGGCGGTGTTATTAAAAGTTATGATGGTAGCATGGAAATAGATTTAGTTAATGGGAGTATATACATATCATGAGTTTGTATATCGGTAGAGATAATAGTAATGACCCTATAGTACATATAACTAATGATGAATTGCCGCAAGCAGCTATAGCAGGGGATAGACTATCTACTACAGTGTTTCATTCAAAGTACCAATTATTCAGTTGTCAAATGTTTAATACGGTTTACTTAGCGTCAGGTGGGAATAACTCTAAAGTTTGTTTATTTGAAGACGAGTTTTACACACTAGTTGATACTTACCCTGGGCTAAGGTTTTTCCCTATTCTAGGGGGGTCTACAACTCAAGTAAAAGGGATGGGTAGGTTTAATACATACACTGTAGTTAGCGCTGTTATGTGGTATAAAACTAGTAGCGCAGCAGCAGGAGACAACTCTACAAGTACACTGTATGATAGAGCTATGTATCCTTCTAGTGTGTACAAGTACTGCAGAATACATACCGGGTATACTGGAAGTGACGTTAAGATCCTGCTTACTAACTTTCAAAATGACGGTATAATTTCGCCTTTAGCTCCCTTAGACTCTACCGTGTTTGTAGATAATACGGATATACTAATAGGACAGAGATCTTTAAAAAATACAAAATACCTATCATCTGAACAGCTTAATACTGTAGATGATGTAATAAGTACCCAAGGGAGAAATTTTCAGCTCATAAATAGCAACGTTACTCTAGGCAGTGACTCTTATTTATCTATGAGCGGCGGTCAAATAGTTATAGGGGATAGTAGTAATATTGTATTTAACAGTAATTCTCCATTTCACTTAAGGTATGTTGGTAGGGAGTCTATTAGTACTACAGTGTCTGTAGGATTTGCTTCTTCAGGTACGTTTTGGAGTGCTCCAATGCAAGAAGGGCTAACTGAAGGAGACCTTATGATTGTTAGAGTCCCATACGCTAGTGATGCAGACGCTAATCTTGCAGTGTATCACACATATTATTGTATAGTATACTCAGAAGGAGTTAGTACTGAAGTAAATTACTCTTATTCCAATAATACGTATAGAGGACATGCTTGGTTAGTTACGCAGAATGGATCTTTATACTATAAAGTATACTACTATTCTGTATATGGTGGAGGTACCTATACATATAGTATGGAAGTTGATGTGTTTACAAGATAAAGGAAAATAAATGGCAATAACAATATTAGAAGAAACAGACTTAGATGTAGTATCTAAACAGAGAGAGCTTGTAGAAGAAGCTTTAGGTCAGGATGGTGTATATATCAGAATGAAACATACTTTAATCGACCTGTTAGAAGCAGGAGAGATTAAAGGTACTGATAGAGCTAAAGTAATAGCAGAGACTATATCGGCTATGAGTGGGCAGATTACGTCAAGTGCTATGGGTACAGCACTGCAGTGGGCTAGTCAAGAAAAACAGCTAGCATTTGAAAAAGAGAAATTACAGTATGAATTAGATTTATTACAGTCTCAAATGGAGAAGATGGATAACGATAGAGACGGTAGTTTAGCTGATAGACAACTAAAGCAAGCTCAGTTAAGAAGAGTATACGGTACACCTAGTACAGATTCAGAAGGTAATGTGATAGGATTAGGTAATGATGGTAAAGAGTATGCAAGTATT
>Ga0209961_1000782_pt1 | contig 10388 bp, 10 predicted proteins | sample SalPonA_B_H2O_MG_FD_185719 | JGI IMG/M metagenome (GOLD analysis project Ga0209961, IMG submission 185719) | Water microbial communities from South San Francisco under conditions of wetland restoration - Salt Pond MetaG R2A_B_H2O_MG (SPAdes)... | ecosystem: Environmental > Aquatic > Non-marine... | reverse complement strand
CTAAAGCAGGCAGCGGCGCAACCGTCGTCTGGAACGCCGGTGAAAAGACGGCAACTGCTATGCTGGATCTAGGTGCCGAGAACTACCGCAGTTACATCTGTGTCGAGGCCGCCAATGCACTCGATGCGAGCATCACGCTGCAGCCGGGCGCCTCCAATACGCTCTCACAATCTCTCAGTTAGAACTGCGCCCGATTTCACAGGTTAATATTTGGGCTATATTTGATCTATAGGTCCAAAATGGACGGTCCGTTAACGACTCATAGCCTGAGATTGAACAGATGAGCCACGACAATTCGCCCCAAGATAAACCCTCTCAAGTCGAACAGATTGCAAATCAGCAGCGCGAGATAGAGGGATTGCAGCAGAGAATTGCAGCCGCCAAGTTTGAGCTACCATTGCTGCGCATTGCCAACCAGATATTGATGGTGCCGCTTGTTGGATCCATAGATTCGCTTCGTTCCCAGCGCGTCATGCAGAATGTGCTGGATAACATCAAAAGCGAGGGGACCAAAGTCGTGGTGATAGATATCGCGGGAGTCAACGTAGTCGACAGTTCTGTTGCCTCGCACCTTATCAAGATGGGACTTGCAACCAAACTCATGGGAGCTACCACTATCATCTCAGGTATCAATCCGGACATGGCGACAAATATTGTCAATCTCGGCATCCAGACCGGCGACACAGAAACCACTAACACATTGGAAGATGCGTTAAAACGCGCCTACCGTCATGTTGGGCTTAAGCTGGCTCCGATCTAAATGCTAGAAACTAGTCTCGAGCAGATTGGCAACACGGCGATCATCAATCTCGACGCCCGTGACCTCTATGAAAAAGCACTGATCGCTGAAATCAGCGAAAGTCTCTCTGCCCAAGAGGTGGGCTACGCCGTTATAAACCTTGAGCAGATTAGTGCACTCTCCTCTGCTGAGTGGTTAGATATAATGCGGCTGACCGACGCGCTCAAGCTAATAGGTATCCGCTCAGCAATCTGCGGTGTGCAGCCGGCTTTGGCTATGACGCTGGTGGAACTGTGCGAGGGTCTGCATATAAGTGCATATATGGATGTTGACGGGGCGCTCAATGCGATTAATGTTGACTGATGAAACTAGCGTTCAAGATGCACTGTATTCTATTAAGCAAGCACTGCAGCAGCTTAAGGTCGCTGACCGCCAGATCTCGGAGTTCATCACGCTGACATCTGAACTCTGCTACAACGCAATCCGTCACGGCAGCGATAGCACCGTCGATTTCCATCTACAGACCGGTGTGGCCCATCTAGAAATCTACGACAGCGGTAAAGGCTTTTCCCACCTCGGGGAACGTGCATTTAAAGAGGGGTTCTCTACCGCGGACACACTCGGTTTAGGGCTTGGGGGTGTAGTTCGCATGGCTGACGAATTCAACTTGGAAACCTCAACACACGGCACGCGAATTCGCATCGACAAGAGGGTTAAAGATGCATGAGGTTCACTCTCAAGTTCAACCCTTCAACACGAAATCAGGCTGTGGTGATTTCGTCGTTACGCTGGATCGGGACGACGGGCTTCTTATCTCTCTTGGAGACGTCGCGGGCCATGGGGAGCCAGACGTAGGCGGGCTTGCTCGTAAGCTTGTAGCCTACCTCAAAGAGCATTCAGCCAAGCCACTTCCTACCCTACTAGAGGGTCTGCGTTCAATACCTGGTGTCAGCGAACGAGGGGTATCGCTATTCCTCGGCCTACTCGATAACCAACTGCCTCTGCTGCACTACTATCTCTTGGGCGATATCCGTGCCTATCGGCTCAAAGATGGTGATGCCAGCACCCTCGTTAGCCACGAAGGACCTCTTGGGATATCGCCACCTGAGTTGACCCGGTTTCACTCACTCAAAGCACACCCTTTAGAGACCTTCATAATACACTCCGATGGTATCGCCTCGGCAACGGTTAGCCTTCTGCCAAGCAAGGCGCTGGCCCTAAAGCCTGCAGAGCTTCTGCAGGAGATTCTCAAACTAGGTCGCAATTCAGCAGATGATGCCGCCTGCGTGCTGTTTCGCTGCTCTTCGGGAAGCCACAGTCTACAACGCCCGCCCAGAGCGACCTCAACAGTCAAACCCAGCGAAACGCTGAAAGCGTCGAGCGCAGCTGAGCCGGTTCAACTGCCCTCGACCAGGCCTAGCCTGCCTTTCCATAAACTCAGCGACCATGAAAAACTGGCAAGCATTACCAGCGCTCCCGAAGCTCGCCTCTTCTGTACGCTTCTGTTCGAGGTCGTAGAGCTAGACAACTATCAACAGGCACGGCTGGAGAGTTACCTTCTTGAGGCTTTGCATCAGGGATGTCGCTCAATAGAAACCTTTGCCGATAACCTAAGGCTACAGCTGCAACTCCCCTATTCTGCACAGACAGCTCGCTTGGGAGAGCGCCTTTTTGGCCGTGAGGCGATAAATACATCCGCGCACCTAATCACCGTGACACTAGCAACTTCAACGCAGCTCGATAGCCCAACAAGAGTGCGCCTTGGCCACCTCATGAGCGAACAGAACTACACTCAGTATGCGGACAGACGGCGTAGAGACGAACTCTTAGCGCAACAGGCCAAACTTGCCGCTATGGGCGAGATGATTGGGGCGATAGCTCACCAGTGGCGCCAACCCCTAAATGAGTTGGGGTTGAGGGTCCAGCAGTTGCAACTGCATCAACATAAAGCCGGCCTCAATACAGATGAGGTAGACCAATACGCGGCTGACAGCCTGCAACTGATCACGCACATGGCAGATACGATTGACGATTTCCGCGACTTTTTTTCGAACAAGCAGGAGAGTAAAACCTTCGACGTTGCCCAAGTCGTACAGGATGTGCACAGACTGCAATCAGCACAACTGAAAAACAACAGTATCGAATTTAGATCGAGCGGTGAGAGCTTTGAGGTACGAGGACACGCGTCCTACCTGAAACAGGTGTTGTTCAACCTCATATCCAACTCCAAGGATGCGTTCAAAGAGCGGGGAACAGTAGTGCCCCGTATCGAACTGAGTCTAGATCCGAGCACACGAACGCTCACCCTTAAAGATAACGGCGGAGGTGTCGAAGAGGATTTTTTGCACCGTATCTATGAGCCCTACTACACTATGAAGCCACATGGAAAAGGAACAGGCTTGGGACTCTATATGAGCAGGATGCTTATGATTGATCATCTACACGGCACCATTAACTCCTCCAACTGGCACACAGGGAACGAATCTGGCCTGATCACCGAACTCAAGTTTTCTGCAGCGAAGGAGAGCAGCTGATGGATGAGCAAGCGGAACAACCGCTCAGAGGCCTAAACCTAGTCTGTGCCGATGATGAAACCACTGCGCTTACGATATTGGCAGAGATACTTAACTCAGCCGGCGCGACAGTTCGAACCGCAAAAGATGGTCTGCAGGCGCTTGAAATCATTCGTACCCATCCAACCGATGCGGTCATCGCAGATATTCAAATGCCCGTAATGGACGGTACCGCTCTCATTAAAACCCTCAGGGCAGAGGGTTTTGACAGACCTATTCTCGCGGTGACGGGAGCCTCAAAACATGACGCAGAGTCTATTTTAGCGAGTGGCGCGGACCACTATATCTCCAAGCCAGTTATTACAACTGAGCTCATTCACACACTTGTGACCGACCTGCGAGGCACCAAATAGCAGTCTTCCTATACACCTAGCGCCCGAACTCTGCGTGCCCAACAACCTGGCGTAGCGTGAATGCCGAGTGCATTCTGTCGACATGCGGCAGGCTTGCTAGGACTCGCCGGTGGATACGCTCGAAATCTTCAATATTGCGGGCGACAACGCGCAGTAGATAATCCATCTCGCCACTCATCAGAAAGCAGGAGTGTACTGCTGACACCTTTGCAACAGCAGCCTCAAAGGCTGTAAACGCCTCGTCTGATTGACTGTCTAAGGAGATCTCCACCATCACGGTTAGCTCATAGCCAACTTTCTGCTGATCGACCTGCGCGGTATACCCCGTGATAACCTTTTCATCCTCCAAACGGGCAATCCTTCGACTAACCGAAGAGGCACTGAGATGCACACGCTCAGCGATATCTGCGGCAGTCGCACGACCATCTTTTTGAAGCAAACGCAGTATATCCCAATCTTTAGAATCCATATCCATGCACGATTCCACCATACAATCTCAGTTTCATAGCTATATCATTCACCTTATAGTGGATTTATACAAGAAATAGCACAAACCGTGCAGACGCAATGTGTGAAACTAAGTCTAAATTGATTAATGGAGTCCACCATGAAAATTGCAGTCCCCTCAGAGATTAAAGTTGCAGAAAAACGCGTAGGTCTTACACCCGCCGCGGTTAAAACCCTTGTTGATCAGGGGCATGAGCTATTCGTTCAGGCGGGGGCAGGTACTGCCATTGGTTATGAGGATCAGGAGTACATCAGTGCGGGGGCAACTATCGTTGCCAGCGCAGAAAAAGCGTTCGAGCTGGGCCAATTGATCGTCAAGGTTAAGGAGCCGCAGCCCTCTGAGGTGGCAATGTTAAACCCTAGCCACACTCTATTTACCTACCTGCATTTAGCAGCCGATCGCCAATTAACCGACACACTGACAGCCTCAGGCTGCAGAGCTATCGCCTATGAGACCGTGCGTGATCAAGAGGGCCGCCTACCTCTGCTTGCACCCATGAGTCAGGTCGCTGGTCGCATGGCAAGCCAAGTAGCAGCAGAGAGTTTAATGCTTCACCGTGGCGGTTGCGGCAAGCTGATGGGTGGCGTTCCCGGCGTGGCTCCCGCTAAAGTCACCATTCTTGGTGGTGGCGTAGTCGGCACAGAGGCGGCACGTATCGCTGTAGGATTGGGCGCCGACGTCACACTGGTAGATGCAAAACTGGAGCGTCTCGCCTACCTCGACCAGTTATTTGGCGGCAGAGTGAAAACCCAGGCGGCGATCTCGAGTGTGGTCGATCAGCTAGTAATCGATTCAGACGTAGTGGTTGGCGCTGTGCTTGTGCCCGGCGCGAAAGCACCAAAACTGGTGCGCCGTGAACAGCTCCAGCAGATGCGCCCAGGCTCCGTATTGGTCGATGTAGCCATTGATCAGGGCGGCTGCTTCGAAACTAGCAAGCCGACCACCCATACCGATCCAACTTATGTCGTCGATGGCGTATTGCACTACTGTGTTGCCAACATGCCTGGTGCAGTTGCGCGCACCTCCACTGAAGCGCTGGTTGCCGCTACCTTGCCTTACGTGGTGAGACTCGCGGCTGGCGTGGATAACGCGTTGGCTGCAGATGCGGGTCTAAAAGCTGGATTGAGTGTTGATGCTGGAAATCTGGTCTGTTCTGAGGTTAGAGCAGCGTTCGGAATCGGCGTGAAGCCGGGGCTTAAGTCGGCTTGAGTGGTTGGTGGTTTGGATAGCGCCAAACCTACGAACCCCGGCAGTGTGCTCAGGGGGGGGTAATGTCGTGAGCGTCATTCCCCCTCGCGCTAGAAACTCACATTCAAGGGTAGCCCACGGCGCCGCTCTCGGGCTTCCTGCCCTTCGCGGCATAAGGCCGTCCATGGATAGTGCCAAACCTACGAACCCCGGCAGTGTGCTCCTGCACTGCCGGGATACAGGTACGTCCATGTACATAAAAAAACCGCCCGTTTTACGGGGCGGCTGAAGATGAGCGGAGATCCGCTCGAGTTTCCACGACCATTGGAAACGAGAACTTTTAAGGCTTGGCCCTACTCTGTATTAGAGTGCGTTCGCCTTTTCGACTGCATCCTTCGCTAGCGCAGTGATGCCAGCCCAATCTTTTGCGTCGACCAGATCCTTAGGCACAACCCAAGAGCCACCCACAACACTTACGTTTGGCAACTTCAGGTAGTCGGTGAAGTTGTCTGCGCCAATACCGCCAGTCGGGCAAAAACGTACATTCGGGAATGGACCCGCGAAGGCTTTCAGCGTTGGTGCACCACCATTGGCTTCAGCCGGGAAAAATTTGAAGCAGTTAAAGCCAAACTCCATGCCGCGCATCATCTCAGCAACCGTACTAACCGCTGGTAGGTATGGCATGTTTGACTCCAGACCCGCCTGCAACAGCGCGTCTGTTGCGCCTGGGCTGATGGCGAACTGACCACCCGCCTCTTCAACCAACTTGAACTCTTCAGGGCGAGTCACAGTGCCCGCACCAACAAGAACATCATCAACATTGGCTGCGATCTCACGAATAACATCTAGCGCAGAATCCGTGCGCAGAGTCACTTCAAGAACTTTCAGACCACCGGCCTTCAGCGCTTCAGCAATCGGCACCGCATCTTCAACACGCTCAATAACCAGGACCGGCATAACCGGTGAAGTGGTTAGCAAAACTTCAGCTTGAGTACTCATAAAAACTCCCGGTGTTAGCCCTGTGGGCCGGCTTCATAGCCAAAAAGGAAACTAGCGCCCTGCTCTGCACCGCCCGCCATCTGGCGCGCCGCACCGAACATTTCACGTCCCATACCCCAGTGGTATGGTTTAAGATCAGCCGTTGCGGCTTCGCGCGCAGACAGCTCTTCATCACTAACTTTAAGAATCAGCTCGCCAGTGTTCACATCGAGACGGATGATGTCACCCTCTTGAACCTTAGCAATCATGCCACCGTTAAGAGCCTCAGGTGTGAGGTGGATTGCTGCGGGAACTTTACCCGATGCGCCCGACATACGTCCGTCGGTAACTAGACCTACCTTGTAACCATGGTCCAGCAACGAACCCAGCAGAGGTGTGAGCTTATGAAGCTCAGGCATACCCATTGCAGCAGGGCCTTGGAAACGCACCACCACGACACAATCGCGGTTAAGATCGCCAGCATCAAAGCGCTTCTGAATATCATTCTGGTCATGCACAACAACAGCAGGACCCTCTATGACGCGGTTCTCCTCTTTCACCGCAGACACCTTAATAACGGAGCGCCCCAGATTACCCTTAAGCAGACGCAAACCACCATTGTTTGAGAACGGAGTAGCAACAGTTGCGACAACTTCGGGATCTAGTGAAGCGTCTGGACCTTCACGCCACACTAGCTTGCCACCATCCAAGAACGGCTCAGAGGTGTAGTCGCTGAGGCCTTCCCCCCTAATGGTCAGAACATCTTCGTGGATTAGACCAGCGGCCAATAGTTCGCGGAACAGAATCGACATACCGCCAGCCGCCTGGAAGTGGTTGATATCGGCGCTACCGTTGGGGTAGATCCGTGTTAGCAGTGGCACTGTGTCAGATAGTTCTGAGAAGTCATCCCAGTTAACGATCACGCCAGCAGCGCGTGCCATCGCAACAAGGTGCATGGTGTGGTTAGTTGAACCGCCTGTCGCAAGTAGCGCCACTATACCGTTGACGATCGCCTTCTCATCAATGATCTTGTAGAGCGGACGGTAATCAGAGCCCAAGTCAGTGATACGACACACCTGCTCTGCGGCTGCCTTGGTTAGCTCATCACGCAGCGGGGTGTATGGGTTGATGAACGACGAACCTGGCAGGTGCAGACCCATGGCCTCCATTAGCAACTGGTTGGAGTTCGCCGTGCCGTAGAAGGTACAAGTGCCTGCGCTGTGGTAAGAGTCCATTTCACACTGCAGCAGTGCATCACGACCCACTTTACCCTCAGCGTACGCCTGACGTATACGCGCCTTCTCTTTATTTGGTAGTCCGCTTGGCATTGGACCTGCTGGAACGAACACCCACGGCAGATGACCGAAACTCAAAGCACCCATCAACAGCCCGGGAACAATCTTGTCACACACACCCAGTGCCAGCGCGCCATCGAACATGTTATGTGACATGCCTACAGCGGTCGCCATTGCGATGGTATCTCGGCTGAACAGGCTCAGATCCATGCCGGGCTGCCCCTGCGTCACACCGTCACACATCGCAGGGACACCACCAGCAACCTGTGCTGTGGAACCCATGCCTTTTACAGCGTCTTTAATAATCTGCGGGAAATGCTCAAACGGTTGATGTGCCGAGAGCATATCATTGTACGAGGTGATGATGGCGATATTGGCAGAGTCCATCATCTTCAGTGAGTTCTTCTCCTCCGCGCCACAGGCTGCGAAGCCGTGGGCCAAGTTTCCGCACGACAGCACTGAGCGCTGCACTTTTGAGTTGCGAGCGGCCTCCATACGAGCCACGTAATCGGCACGTGTATCCCGGCTACGTTCCTGAATGCGGGCTGTAATCTCAGCTATTTTGGCGTTAATCACACTGAATTCCTCTGCTGCACGACCTGCGTGTCTAAATATTCCGTAATTTAGTTACATATTATCGTTCGAATAGCTATTGAACAACAGAAAACTCAGATTAATTACGTATTTTTTACTACATTTTGGAAATAAGGAGGGGGATCGTCAGCTGTAGCAGGCTCCCACGACCACAGGTGGCCTGTAAGGGATCATGGGCGCCCTATCATAGGCACGGATAGAGATTCTCAATTTATCGAGCAATTACTTGGGTAGACCGCCCGCTAAAGCGGGCTGTCACAGGATATGCGAGGGTATAGATACCCAATGGATTGGATAAAATAACGACTTAGGCGAACAGAATCAGAACAGACCTTCAATAAAACCATCAGCATTTAGATAGATATCCTCAGCCGCTGGACGCCGCGGTAGCCCCGGCATGGTCATAATGTCGCCACAGATAACAACGATGAATTCAGCACCAGCCGCCAAGCGTACTTCCCTAACCGGAACCACATGGTGACTAGGCGCTCCCATCAGCTGAGGGTCGGTAGAGAATGAGTACTGCGTTTTCGCCATGCAGACCGGGAAATGTCCAAAGCCTGCCGCCTGTAGCTGCGCAAACTGAGTTCGCACCTTCTTATCTGCAATCAGGTCATCGGCATCATAGAGGGTGCGGGCAATATGTCTCGCTTTCTCCCATAGGGTGACCCCCTCATCATATAACGTACGAAATTGCGCAGCACCTGACTCAGACAGAGCCACTACAGCTTCGGCCAGGGCTTTGGCACCCTCTCCGCCATCGCGCCAGTGTGTCGCCAAGATACAGTCAACATTGAGCTGCTGGCAGTAGCTAGCCACCGCCTGCTGCTCAGCCTCTGTATCGGTATCAAAGTGGTTCAGAGCTACCACAACAGGAACACCAAACTGCCCCATATTGCGTATGTGGCGCCCAAGGTTGTCGCAACCTTTTATAACGGCTTCGATGTTCTCATGCTCCAGCGCATCTTTAGCAACGCCGCCGTGCATTTTAAGCGCCCGTACCGTGGCAACCATAACTGCAGCTTTAGGTTTAAGTTTCGCTTTCCTGCATTTGATATTAAAGAACTTTTCGGCTCCAAGGTCAGCACCAAAACCCGCTTCAGTCACCACATAATCGGCCAGCTTTAGCGCCGTCTTAGTGGCGATTACAGAGTTGCATCCGTGCGCAATATTGGCGAAAGGGCCGCCATGAATAAAGGCCGGATTGTTCTCCAGCGTCTGCACCAGGTTGGGTAAGAAGGCGTCTTTAAGAATGGCTGTCATAGCCCCTTCAGCTTTGATATCCCGCGCGTGCACAGCCTCTCCCTGATGCGTGTAACCCACGATGATATTGCCCAAACGCTGGGTCAGGTCTGCATAGGACTCAGCCAAACAGAGTATCGCCATCACCTCTGAGGCAACGGTAATATCGAAGCCACCCTCGCGCGGAATACCGTTTGGCGTGCCGCCAAGACCGATCAAAATATCGCGTAGCGAGCGATCGTTCATATCCACGACACGCCGCCAAGTTATGCGCCGCGGGTCGATACCGGTGGGGTTATCCCACTGCAGCTGATTATCAATCATCGCTGAAAGTAGATTATTGGCTACAGATATCGCATGAAAGTCTCCAGTGAAATGCAGGTTAATATCCTCCATCGGCACCACCTGAGCTTGACCACCACCAGCGGCGCCACCCTTCATACCAAAACAGGGACCTAGGCTCGGTTCACGCAGACAGGTAATGGTCTTTTTACCGATTAGATTGAGAGCATCGCCAAGACCTACCGACGTAGTCGTCTTACCCTCACCTGCTGGCGTTGGCGACATTGCGGTAACAAGAATCAGACTACCTTCGTCCTTGTCGTCCAGTGTGCGGATAAACTCTTTACTGATCTTCGCTTTGTCGGTGCCGTAAGGGAGTATCTGCTCCTGCGGAATGCCGAGGCGCTCAGCTATTTTTTGGATAGGTTCCAACTTCGCCGCGCGGGCGATCGCGATATCACTCATTTTTATCTGCCTGTTTTTGTTATTGGTTACATTGGTGACCTAGGGTAACAGTAACGTCAAGCGATGAGCCTGCAAAGCTATCTCGATAAACCAAAGCCAACCGGCGCATCAATAGGTAGCACCGAAGAAGATCTCTCTTCTGCATTGCCCCACACTAGGGTAGATTTAGCA
>Ga0209961_1000778_pt1 | contig 10414 bp, 13 predicted proteins | sample SalPonA_B_H2O_MG_FD_185719 | JGI IMG/M metagenome (GOLD analysis project Ga0209961, IMG submission 185719) | Water microbial communities from South San Francisco under conditions of wetland restoration - Salt Pond MetaG R2A_B_H2O_MG (SPAdes)... | ecosystem: Environmental > Aquatic > Non-marine... | reverse complement strand
CCAATCATTAAAAGTTTTATTCCCGAATAGCTCAGCGGTAGAGTAGATGACTGTTAATCATTTGGTCCCTGGTTCGAATCCAGGTTCGGGAGCCATATACGGAGTGGTAGTTCAATTGGTTAGAGCACTGGCCTGTCACGCCAGAAGTTGCGGGTTCAAGTCCCGTCCATTCCGCCATCATTGTTAAACTTTGGTCTAAATTTAACCAACTTGTCATATTTGTCTGTCTATGATATCATAAATACATGTTAAACAGGTAGTATCATATGGAATCTATAAAAAATAGCACAGACACGTTTAGACAGATTCTATTGAACAGCCTGTCATGGTTCATAGTTTTTGGAATCTATGTAGATTCTGTTGTAGCCGCTATTGTCACAGACGATGGTCATTATGACCGCGCAATTCTTCAGGCATGTATTGCCACTATCATTCTTATTAGTAATATAACACATTTTATTTGTTATCGTTGGACAGTGTCTCGTGCTTGGCATACCGTTCTTATTTGTTTATGGTTCTCAACATTTAATGAAATAGCGTTATCTTCTGGTGTAGATTCTATAAATCATGTGGCTATGGGATGGATAACATTGACGGTGTTCATTACCTTCATTACTGCTGGCAAGCATGTGCTACATTATACGATTGCGTATGTCGTGTTAATGATTCTTATCATACCTCTTGTAGGAACAGATTTATATCACTATATTCCTATATTAGAAGACTACTTTGAAAATGACCCAACTGGCCGATTTTTACATGATAATATGGAAACCCATATTATTCAGATGGATGTAGGAGCAGGAGCATATCTTACATTCATAATATTAGCAAGTATTGGTACAGCATTTACATTTAATAAGTTTATTAGTAAAATTATGAGTCGTCTGGAAAAAGAGGCACAGTACCACAGACACTATGCCCGTAGCTCGGATATAGCCGCAAAAGAGCTACTTGACACAGTTGACCGTATGAATAGTATTGCTGAGGAAGGCAATATAGGATTGTTTGAATATGACATTGAATCTCAGTTATTTATAAGTGCCAATTCTGTATTTCGTAGATTGTATGATTTGCCAGTAGACGAATATCCAGAAATATCTATATCTGATGTTTTACATCGCCGCATTGACCCGGTGATAGCAAACACTCCTGAAAAATATCAGGAAGAATTCCATAGAAAGTATCAATCTATCATGGTGTTAAATGATAGTACTATTGAGGAAGGATACAGAGTATATCATAGGGATGGAACACGATACAATCTCAACAGATCAGCAATGATTATACGAGATGAGAATGGTACTGCTGTCAAAGTAGTCGGCAGTGTGTATGATGTTACAAACGAATATGATAAGAATGAAGAATTAAAGATAATGAATCATCGTGATTTTCTCACTGGTTTAATGAGTCGTGTGGGATTACATGACCATATTAATTCTGGGAAATGCGAGACTGGATGGATATTTCAGATTGATTTAGATTTCTTTAAGACGATAAATGACGCATATGGACATGATGCGGGTGACCTGGTCATTAAAGAAACAGGATTTAAGATTTTTAAATATGCGGCGAAATATGATGGCATAGCAGCCCGTATGGGTGGTGAAGAATTTGTATTGATATTGCCCAACGATGATTTGCCATACTGGCAAGATGCTGAAGAGGTAGGCAATCAGTTACTTCGGGATATCCGCAATCACGAGTTCACATTAGCATCTGGAAGAAAGTTAGTTGACCGTACTGCGAGTATGGGCATAGCTAAATTAACAAAAAAAGATGATGTAGCAAGCATGATGACTCTGGCGGATAAAGCACTTACTTACTCAAAAGAAACAGGTCGTAATCGTGTAACTTTGGCTAATGCTGATTTTGCTCAGATAATGAGTATGCGTGGTGGTACAATAACCATAGATGAAATAAAAGAGGGCATATTAAATGATGAGATATATTATGTTGCTCAGCCTATTGTAGAAGTCGCCAGCAACGGCATGACACGAGTTAAAGGATTTGAATTGCTGATGCGCTGGAACAAACACACACACGATGGCGAGACTTTATTGAGTCCTGAATATTATGCAGACCGGGTGGATAAGATAGTTGAAGAAAACAGAGACCGCTATATGCCACATATAATAAAAGCAAAACGAGCGACTATTCAGGCTATTGTTGAGCATTTTCCTGGAACTTATGTTTCTGTTAATATGTCAGTTGATAAATTTGCCATGCCAGGCGGCTCTACGCAAATCATAGAAACAAAACGCGAGTTAATTAGAGGACTACTTAGCCCATACCAGTTGGTATTAGAAATAATAGAAACTCCTGCTGAGACTCGGTATAGCGCAAATATAATAAAACAAGAAATGAAAAGAGTAAAGGATGTTGGATTCAGGATAGCGCTGGATGACTTTGGTAAAGACCACTCCAATCTAAATCGTTTGGTTGATTTGCCTGTTGACATTATAAAATTTGACAAAATGATAGTTGACAAAATTGATTCAGATTCAAAATCTGACGGGTTGGACATGGGTATCAAAATAATAAGTGCTGTGAATGTATTATGTCGTAGAATGGGTATTGAAACAGTGGCAGAGGGCGTTTCAAATGGCGTACAAGCACAAATAATAAGAAGTATAAAAGTAGATAAACAACAAGGATTTATACACAGTAAGCCATTGACTATTGAAGAGTTAACGCATTATGAAGCGTATTCTATATAAGCATTATGATTGTTGTATTATACTAAAAAGTTATAAATAGATAAAGGCGTAAACGAATAACAAGAATTATAAGGAGATGCGTATGAAGTATAAAATATATGCGTATACAAGAGAACAAGTGGTACTATGTAGAGCAATTTGACACACAAGAAGAAGCAAAAGAGTTCTCAGATGAATATACTAAAAAACACAAACTAAATACCGTTATAGAAGTAGAAGACGGCGGTAGTCACTAACACTAACTCAATATGGCCCATGTGGGCCATTCAATCACAATGAAAGAAAAAATAAAAGACTGGATAGAAAACTTTGTATCTGTTCATAATATTGCTTTGGGTCAAATACCTTGTCCATTTGCTAAGCAAGCTATGATTAAAGATACTATTAGATATGTACCTGTGACCGCGCACACTGCGGTATCAAAGATAGAAACATATGCGTATTTGTGGGACGACAGATACGAGGTAGCTGTGTTTTATTTTCAAGATGAGATATCACCTGAATCGCTGTCTGGTATAGCGGAAAACTTTAATCGTAGATTTATGGAACGAGATTTTGTTGTTCTAGAAGACCATCCAGATGATGTTGAGATACTTAACGGAGTTGAGATGAACTTTGGCGAATGTCCGTTGATATTATTACAGCGGTTGTCTAAGTTAAATAAAGCAAGTGACCAGTTGAAGAAACGAGGTTACTATGACAATTGGCCCGAAGAGAGCTACGATGATGTAGTAAAATGGCGATATAAATAAATTTCATGTATGCTAGAATAGATTTATTAAAAACAAACTATTACTGTAACAAACTAGATTGGAAACTTATTGAAAATCCAAATCCTGTTGAATTGAACATTATATATCAAGATTATTGTAGACATAAAAAGTTTAGCAGTGTGATGCCTATATTTGACAGTGAATACACTGACCAATCAACTGATGTAATAGGTTACTATCATGACGAAAATTTGGTTGCTTTTAGCTTGATTAAAAAGTATGATAGTGTTAATATAGAAGCAGTACAATTTGCTTGGAATTACAAAAATCCCAAGTTAAGACTTGGCATCACGAGTTTAGAGAATGAGTGTGCCATATACAAGAGCAAAGGATATAGATATCTGTATCTAGGCTCAGCAGATAGTTACAAATCAAAAATTCAAGGTTTTGAAATACTAGGACCCCTATAATGGATATATACACGATATACGCAAATCACACTGAAGATGTGACCGCGCACGAATTTGTTGCGCTTATGAGAAAATTTTTAGATAAACTTGTAGAGCATGATAAAATGGTATCGTATCGTATCACACGATGTAAGTTGGGCTTCAGATCAATGGAAATACCAGAGTTTCGCATAGACATGGAGTTCAATGATATGGCTCAGTTAGATGCTGCGATGGGCAGTGTCATACGGAACGACAATAGCATTGAAACTGAACATGTAGGATTTAATCAATATGTAGCTGATGACATTCAGCATTTTTTATATAGGGATTTTCCAGATGAGTAAAATAACACATGTCAATGCGTGGAATGGATGGGACCCATTGAAGCAAGTGGTTCTGGGTAATATATACAAGCCAGACTTTTTTGATGCGGTCAAAGATTCAAAAACACGAGATATGTTACAAACTTTACTATATGAAACTCATGAAGATCTGGCAAATTTCAAACGTCAAATGGAAATGGCAGGCGTGGATGTTATACAGTTTGACCCTAATTTAACAGTTGATGGAGAGATTGTAACATCTATAGAGGAATTTCCTGATATTCAAGATAGATTTGGAACAAAGAGTGGGTTAGTTAAACCTTATCTTTCTCCTAGAGATGATTTTATAACACTTGGAAATAGAGTGTTGTTTTGTGGAGATAGTTTAACCAGATCAAGCAGAATTAAAAGCTACTTTGAAAATCCTGAACGAGATTTTCACACTCCGTTTATGGATAATAATTTAAAAATTGAAGTTGCCGCTCCCAATATCACTAGATTGGGAAAAAGATTGATAATTGATACCAAAGATCATCCTGCTGAACATTTTGACATTTTGTTAAAAGAATACGATATGTTTGAGCAAGTAACGCACACCGTGGGTGGACATAACGATGGTGTATTCTGTCCAATTAAACCTGGATATATAATAGCGACTGAATATAAAAATAGATTTGAGCACACTATTCCGGATTGGGAAGTTTACACAGCGGGTCCTTCTCTGTCCGTTCTAGAAGACAGCCGCAGGCTAGGCAAGTTTAATAAGTTAATCAAACAGAAAAACACGATAGATAAAACTTGGTGGCATCCAATGGCAAAAGATAATCACGAGTTTAATGCGTATGTAGATGAATACCTTCATGAATGGGTAGGTTGGGCGGCAGAAAGTATATTCATTGTAAACATGCTTGTCATTAGTCCAGAATTGGTATTTTGTCCTTCATACGACAAAAAAGCATTTGATTATATTAAAAGCATAGGCATGGAGCCTGTTCTTGTTCCATTTAGACACCGACATTTTTGGGATGCAGGTCTACATTGCTTGACTGTTGATATTGTCCGAGATGGCACACAACAAGACTATTGGAAATTCTGAATTAAAAGGAAAAATAATGAATACGGAAACAGTACTAGAAGTAAAACATTTCACAGAAGACCTATTTTGGTTTAAAACAACAAAGAGTGAAGCATGGGATAAACGTAACTTTGTTCCAGGCGAGTTCACCATGATTGGACTACTTGACAACGACACACAGCGAGCGTATAGTATAGCGAACAGTCCAAGTGACAATCATCTAGAGTTTTTCAGTATTAAAGTTCCTGATGGACCACTGACTAGTGAGTTACAGCATATTAAACCAGGTGACGAAATGTTTGTAAGTCATCGTGTTGTAGGCACATTAACGGTTCATCATCTAGACCCAATATTGCCAGAAGATGCTGAAGCACAAAACAAGAAAAGACGACTATGGTGCATAAGTACTGGTACAGGTATTGCTCCATTCTTGAGCATTGCTAGAGACCCAGAAGCTTATGAATACTATGACGAAATTATTGTTACCCATACTTGTCGTACTAATGACGAGTTGCAGTTCCGTGAAGATATCGAAAAACATGGAGCTAGAGTGTATCAGAGCGTCACTAGGGAAGAGCCTGGAGAGGGTAGACATAAAGGACGTATCACAGACAAAATACGTAGCGGTGAGTTGTTCCGTGACTTGGCAATAGACCAAGAGACATTTGACCCAGACTTTGACCGTATTATGATTTGTGGTGGCCCATCATTTAATATTGAGTTGATGGACATGTTCAATGAAATGGGCATGACACAAGGCACTCGCAAAGCACCAGGGCAATATGTTGTTGAACGAGCATTCGTAGAAGTATTATAAAGGTTTAGTCGTCCGATATCAGTGGCGCAGTATCCCGTTAGACCGAGTGTAGGCCCTAAGCACGGTTACTGAAAGGATGGGCAAGTGATAGGACAGGACGACTATTTAAATTATGTTTAAACATTACACACACATTCAAGACTTAGAGTTAGAGCTAACATCAACATGTAACAGCATGTGTCCACATTGCGCTCGTGTGGTATATGATGAAAACAATCAAGTTCTAGCGACTAATCCAATTTTACCTGGAAATGAACAATTAAATATTAGTGTTATAGAGAATCTAGCAAATTCTCCTCTGATAACAGAAGAAACTGTAGTGCGTCTTTCTGGAGCATTTAGTGACCCTCTGATGCATCCACATTTACTTGAATTGGTGGAAGCGATATACAATCATATGCCATATGTTCATCTAAGAATCACTACCAACGGCGGCTCCAGAACGCCAGCGTATGTTCGCAAAGTAGCAGATGTATTAGCAAAATGGCCAAACTGGAAGACTTGTTTTGATTTCAGCATAGATGGATTAGCAGACACCAATGGATTATATCGTTACAATGTGAAGTTTGAACGAGCATATGCTAATATGTTAGCTGCCATTGAGTCTGGTTGTCGTGTGAAATGGCATTGTTTAGAGTTTCCATGGAACAGTCACCAGCTACCAGAGATTGAGCGACAAGCAAATGAGTTAGGAGTTGAGTTTGAAATTCGTGAAGCAAGGCCAGCCGATTTTTCTAAAGCTGAACAATATATAGCGGTAAAAGAACATAGAGTTACTTCTAAGAAAAGCGAGACCGTCAAGCGTAATCCAGAAGGCTCGGACATATACTACTATGGCAAGAAAAAGTTTGATTATATTGAGCCACTATGTTTAAAAAACGAATATTCAATGTTCATAGGATTTGATAATTGTGTGTATGTGTGTTGCTCGCAATTCAGTGACAAATATTCTGTGTATCAATCTGCTTTTATGAATCACTTAGATTTTAACACTGGTTGGAATGATTTAACTAAACACAACATAAACGATATTTTAGAAGACGATAGATGGGAACAGATGTATGAATCTATATCTACTCGCCCTTATAACTATTGCGTAGATATGTGCGGAGAATGTAAATGAAATGGCACTTTAATAGAGAAATAAAATTATATATTATAGAAGATGGAACAGTAGCAGTTGGCTTTAGAATAAGCGAAAATGCAGTATGGAAAGCAAGCTTTACACAAGAGGAGTTCCAACACATCATAGACCATTGGGTACTTGGCGTAGAAGGCTATAGAACACAACAGCATGGCAGAATATTCTGGAGCTATCGTGACCGTGGTCCAAGACCCGTGTGTGAGCCAATGGAATTTGTCGCCATATCTATCAAAGGATTTGAATTCAGAATCAGTGTAGAAGGCATGAAAGACGCCATAGAGCAATACGAAGACCAGAAATACCGATATGACAACGGCTTGCCTCCAGTAGGCTAATACAAAAAATCAAAAAAATTATTGACAACCAACATGTCTTGCTCTATGATCTATATATAGATTGAAGAGAGAGACAAGACATGACTGACTTCCGCATTGAAAAATACACTAATGAAGAATTCAACGCACTAGCTCGCTACGAAAATGGTGATTTGGTGTCTATGTTTGACAACTTTCTTCTTCTAACTCCTGAACAAGTTAACCTGCTTACAGAGGACGATTCTAGTCGTTACTTTGAATGCCAGGAAGAACTTGATTACGAGCTCCGTTCACTTTAAATCGTCAATAAAGGTATACTACCATGAAAATTGAAATTGGCAAGACTTACAGCATCACTAATGCTTTCAAACGCACATTCATTGAAGTAAACTACATGACAGGCCCTGGCAAAGCTAAGTTTCCTAATCTTAGCCGTGTTATGACTTGGCGTGGTGGTACAATGATAGTCAATGTCAAACATGAACCAGAAGTAGATTTGCTCCAAGCGGCAGTAGATGCTGGCGAATCATATGATGATATTCTTGAGTTTGACATGTTTGAAGAGGCTTATTTGGATAGCTCATGGAATGGCGATATTGAAGATTACGAGGCTGGCGATGCCAAAGACCTTAAGAAAGTTGATAAACTCCGCGAAGAGTATTTCAACAACCCAGGTGACTCTTTTGACTTTATCACATGGCTTGAAGAAGAAAAAGGCTATGAAATGGATGATACCTCTTGGTCTATTGACGGTCCAGTTGAAGTTGAAGAAGTAAAAGAGTCAGAAATGGCATAAATGTCTCTGCCCTTAATTAACATGAAAAAATATACAAGTAAAAAGTGTTGATTAAGGGTAGACAGCCTTACTTTTATGATATATACTTATAGAGTAAATTAATTTGGTAACGACCGTATGAGGCCAATATTATGAAAAAGACATTAATCGCAACAACCCTTGCTCTAGTAAGTACTACAGCACTCGCAATACCTTCAACAATGACAACAGGTGAGTTCAGAAACTTTATCGTCACACAGGATGGAACACTACATGCCGCAGGCGCATGTGGTAGCTTCTCTCCTTGTGGTCCAACTCTGACCAGCGGCGCTGTCGCTAACTACACAGCCACTGGTGTAACTGACGCCGCTACTGTATCGGCTGGTAGACGTGGAACAGCATACATCAACAAAAATGGTGACATTTATAAGACTGGTTCAACTTCCTTGTCCGCCCGAGGCTTACCTTGGGAGAAAGTGAATGTTCCTGGCAAAGTAGTTGACTCTACATTTGTTGGTCTGGACCTGTTTATGATTGTGGTCACTGACCAGGGCAAACAGCTTTACAAAATGGACCGATACAAAACAGTATCACTCGCAAGCGACAAAACAGATTGGGTACAAATCCACGGTGCTTTACAGAACGGTGTAGCATTGGACAGCAAAGGTGATATTTACTCATGGGGTGTGAACCAGCTACTTTACGGTAGCGGCGCTACAGAGCGAACTTACACTGTGCCAACTACTCCTAGTGTTTCAGGACTTAACATTAAAAAAGTCACCATCGGAAACTACACGGTAACAGCACTTGATTCAAACAACCTTGTTTGGACTTGGGGCGACAACGGTTACAACAAACGCCTAGGACATTGCTGTATTGCTAACAGCGCAACTCCAATTCGTATGCTTGGAATGGAAACAACACCAGTGAAAGATGCTGTGTCATGGTTCGGTGGTTCATACTTGATTCTAAACAATGATGACTTGGCTACAACTGGGTGGGATAACCTAATGTGGCAGCCAAAGACAATTATGTACGGAACTAACATTAAATTGTTCAACAACGGAGCAGGAGAAACTTTCAAAGCTCGCCATGTTACAGCAGGCATGGGACAGACAATTTACGCTGTACTGAATGATGGCACCATTCTCGGTGGTTCTAGTAACCGCAACGGTAGCATGGGTATTGGTGACACGAGTATTCCAGAATACCACAAGTTTCAAACAGTAGAGGGAATGGTAGGGGTTCTTCCTGCGGAGCCAACTGAAAGTCGCTCAATCGCTGGTGCGCCCGCATGTGATGATGACGATGGTAACAATGGACACGGTAACAACATCGGTGGCATTGACTGTTCAAACCCTGGTCTAGCACACCGTAATGAGAAAGCACAGGGTGCGGCTGCCCGTGCTAAATCACGCCAGGCTGACTTGATTGCTCAGCAGTTGGCAGCAAACCTAGCTCGTAAAGCTGGTAAAAAATAAGGAGATAGTCATGGAACTATTTAAAAACATATTAGCAGTAATTGTGTTTACATTTCAGATAGCATTCTTAATAGCCACTATTGTTGTTCCTGCTCTTTTGGGAGCCCCATTCGTGTCATTCTTATTCTTCTTGTTATTAGTATTCACGTTCTTGACGCATGACCCGAATGCTCCGAAGTCCTCTGCTAAGTCAACCGCCGCTAAAATGGCAGCAGGCGCCACGATAGGATACATTGCAGGCAAAAAGACAGAGTTCTAATAATAAAAAACAAAAGCCCTTTTCGGAGGGTTTTTTATTGAAAAAAGTTTAAAAAAACTGTTGACAGATAAGGCATCTTACTCTATGATCATAAAGTAAGTTAATGAGAGGAGAGATTCCATGTCTAAGCGCAAAACTGTTTCTGTTGATGCTATGCTTGAAAAATTCAACACTATTCTTGAGAGCGATATGGTTCCACAGGATGCTAAGATTGGCATCTGTACTGCGGCTGAAATGCTGTTGATGGAAGCAAATCGTTACGCTGGCTTCCGTTACAATAATCTAACATACAATGTTGCTACTGAGCGTTACGACATTGACCCAGACACCGATTACAATCG
>Ga0209961_1000762_pt1 | contig 10540 bp, 8 predicted proteins | sample SalPonA_B_H2O_MG_FD_185719 | JGI IMG/M metagenome (GOLD analysis project Ga0209961, IMG submission 185719) | Water microbial communities from South San Francisco under conditions of wetland restoration - Salt Pond MetaG R2A_B_H2O_MG (SPAdes)... | ecosystem: Environmental > Aquatic > Non-marine... | reverse complement strand
GCGGAGCAACTTAATTTACCTGCCAATACCGTGGCAACCCGAGTAAGCCGCTGCAAACAACGCTTAGATGTGGAGGGCCTGTAGATGGGATTTATCGAACCAACCTACGACATGTTGCTCGACTATGTGTGCGGCACGTTGCCCGCGGCGCAGCGCCGCCACGTCGAGCAGGCGATGAGATTCAATGCTGAGACGGCAGAGGAAGTGAAGTTCTTACAAAAATTACTGAACTCAACAGATCAGGCGCGTCGCACATTGGAGGCAGGCTCTCACCATAAAAGTCACGTCGAATTTATAAAGTCGTGGAGTGACGAGACGGACGAGCACGATCCGTTCATCGACCTCAAGGATCAAGTCGAACGCCTTGAACGGCGAATCGCAAGGGCTATCAATCTCCCGATCCGCAGGCTTCAACTGGAAATTAAAGCTATCCGAGAGCACATAGCGAATCTGAGTGCTCTGGGCCGTACAGCCTATTCAAGTGAATACGCCGAACTCTCTGAACGTTTGCAGTCGCTTGCAGAGATCATCGCCTTGTTGCGCGCTTTGCAGCACAGGAAAACCCGCCCAACTAGAAATATGGACGATGGCGTGGCTGCAAAGCTGGAGAGGACACCTAAGTCGCTGTCTGAAGCGTTTGCTAAGGAACCCCTGACCAAGTCGTTCAATGCGGCTCGGATGGCTGAGCGCAAATCGATCAGCGACCTATTCACGCCCAAACAGCGCGTGACTCCAACGCTGCTGGGTATTGATTTAGCGTGGAAGCGAGGAAATCCATCGGGGCTGGCCTTTGGCGTATCCACCGCCAACGGGTTGTGTGTGACTGAAGTTATGCACAAAGAACTGACGCCTGGCTGGCTTCAAGAGCACCTACTTCATCTTGATACGATAGAGGGGATCGCGATTGATGCACCGTTAATCGTTACAAACGACACGGGTCAACGTAAATGCGAAACGTCGATCAGCAAACGGTACAGCGCGCGTAACGCCGGGGCACACTCTACAAACACGGCGATCTTAAAAAAGAACAGTTACCAAACCACTGAGGTATCTGATGCGCTCAAGTTGCTGAATTACGAACACCTCGGATCGAAACGTTGGCAGATAGAGTGCTTTCCGTCCCCCTCACTGATCGAGTTATTCGGGCTTCAACGCGCCGTTAACTACAAAAAAGGCACAGCAGATCAGCGGCGCCAGGGACAGCTTCAACTTGCCGGGCTCATAAAGGGTCTCGAGTTTAGTGAACTCGCGCTCCACTTCGCTCGACCCGAAGATAAGCGACGCCTCTCCAGCGAGCATATCCTTTCACTCACAGGCGCAGAGATAAAAGCCAATGAGGATTGTCTTGATGCGATTATCTGTCTGTATGTAGCAGCGCTGTATAAGCGCAATCGTTCCGCCGGCACGGTGTATGGAGATACAACAAACGGCTATATCTGGATTCCGGGCAAGTTAACCGGTAACCCGCAGTCGCCCTGATTGGGCGACTTGAGGGCTAATGCTCGCAGGCATGGACGATCGGGAGAGAGGATTATGCTATCGAACACATTTTTTAAAGGTCTGGCAGAGCGCAAAAGCGATGCGACTGTCGCCAATCCGTATCGTGATACGCAGTTGCGGCGCAACCTTAAACGGTACTTCGATTGGATCGAACGTCACAGCCAAACGCACCGTTTTTGTTGGTAGGAGAAGCCCTTGGTCACAAAGGCGGGCGACAAACGGGCATACCCTTAACAAGCAGTGCACTCTTTGAAGGAGGTTCTCACGCGTTGTTTAGGGATTTACGGGAAGAAATCCGCACCCGCAAATTGGAATCAGAGAATACTGCCTCGATACTCTGGGAGGCGCTCGCGATCCAGCCGGTGACTCCATTATTATGGAACGCATTCCCGTTCCACCCCCATGAAATGGATAACCCGCACTCTAATCGGACCCCAAAAGCGAGAGAGCGTGATGAGGGACTTCGCTACCTAACGGAGATCGTTCACTGGTATCAGCCAGACGTGATAGCCGCAGTCTGTCGTAAAGGGGTCGAAGCGCTCTCGCGCGTTTACCCGCAACGCGAGATCCACTACATCCGCCATCCTTCGTTTGGCGGCAAATCATCCTGTCTCGAGGGGCTCAATCAGTTATTTAGATCGCATTAACCTCGTTCTGACGTGCTCAGTCCGCACTTAAATCAGGTTAACCTCAGTGGGGTTCATCGTTCGCGTTTAGCTCGCGAAACATTTAAAACTCACTGAGGCAACGTTATGAAACAGCTCACTCGGGAACAGCTCTATCAATCAGTATGGTCTCACCCCCTTACTACACTGGCTCACGATTGGAACTGCGACGCTTCCAAATTGGCAGCCGTATGTGATGCGTTTGATATTGCTCGACCTAAAGCAGGACACTGGTCCCGAGAGGCCAATGGTAAACACACACCTATCCCTGAGTTATCGTTGGAGCGGTACACCGCCGATCGACTGCTCGAGATTCCTCAGCGCAGAGCTGACGGCGTAAGTTTATCGTCATGCCCTTCGATCAGAGTGCCCGATCGCATAAGGCACTATGAGGACGACGTACTCAAAACACGTCGAGAGTACGAAAAACGCGACTACCGTCGAGACGATAACCTATTCTCACCGATCGATACCGACTGCGCAGCGCTAAGCGTGTCAGATCAGACCTTTAGCCGCGCTCTGAGAATTCTGAATACCGTGTATCGCTACTGTCGTGAACAGAATTGGGAGATTGTGAGAAAGCACGAAGGTACGGTCATGATGAATGTCGTGACCATCGATGGTGAGGCCGTGAGATTTCGGCTTCGCGAGCGACTCAAACAGCACTATCGTGATCTATCACCGCAAGAGCAGGCCGACGCAGCGGCCGGGAAGTATGTGTATCAACTCAAGGGCAATCGCCCCACGGGACGGCTGTTCCTGTCTATCGAAGAGCTCGCATTTGAGGGACGACGTGTTTGGGAAGACTCCAAAACGCAGAAAGTCGAAGACTGTGTGGGTAAATTCATCGCTGGACTGCAAGGTGCGGCCGAAAAGCAACGTAAGCGTCGACTGGCGCGAGAGACGCAAGAACGCCGCGAAAACGAGAGACGCATTGTATATGGGCGCGTCAGGGCACGTGTTGATGTGTGGAAACAGCGAATTGATACGCTCAATCAGTCTTTCGATCAGTGGCGGGAAAGCGAGTCATGCCGGGCGTTTATCCGCGCGGTAGAGCAGCAAATGTTACTCAGCGGCAAGCTCTCAGCATCTCAACAAGAGTGGTTGCGCTGGGCAAACTCGGTGGCTGATGCCAAAGATCCAACATTGAGAACTGCCCAGATGGATACATCAGACTGGACATAGTCCAATCCATTGGAACGAGTCTTGAGAAACATCCCTGAATTTACACCCGAGGCCGTGCGTGCGCTTGAGGGCAGTCATCCCTTCGAATGGTTTGAGCAGCATGCTCAAGAGTAAGCTCCAAAAACCGGTTTGAACCCGCGTTTTATGGTCGAATCAGAAGATCCGTTTGAGTCTATAAAACTGACCTATACTGACAGCAATGCATTGGTTGGAGGCACGCATGAGCGACTACGCAGACGCGAAACTCGCGATCGAATATCGTCCAGAGATTAAACAGCTTGCAACGTACGTCGAGACGCTTCCAAAGCGTTTTAAGATCCGTTTTCTCGAATTACTAGACAAACAACCCGACATCGCAGCAACTGACTTGGAAGAAACGATTGAATCCGAGTACCGTTCATGGAAATCCCCCTATACGTCAGCAGAACTCAATGCGGGGCTACAAAAAGCTCGCGACCTTCATCCCGATGCAGAGGCGGAGTACATCCGTGTCGTCGAGAAACTCGGCAGCAGCGTTGATGTCCAGAGTATTATTACGCACCTCAAGGAGCGCTATCGTTCAGTTGGAACGAGTAAAGATACCGATCAGATTCTCGAAAAAATGAGGGAACTCTATGGCGTTTCCCTAGACATCGATCTGCTTCAGGCGATCGGTATCGAGCGTTTAGCGAATGCTCAGGGACACTACTACTACGAATTTGGCGGTCAAACGTTCGATCGCTACGAGGATGCAGTCGTCTTCGAATATAACCGTTTGAAACGTGCACCAAATCTGACACAAGCCGAAGAAACAACGTTTCAAGCCGAACCAGAGGGTGAAGTGAGTCTTTCAGGGCTCGAGTTACCCGTGGATCCTGGAGATCGAATATCTCTGCCCACAAACCCTACCGTGACCCAGCTAGCCTTTGATCCGGGGACCTGGATCTACAATCCCGTTATTCCCTGGCGAAGGTATGCTGCGCGCATCTTTGATATAACAACCAACGGTGTGATCCTCTGGATCCTCGTGAGCCTTTTGGCCTATCAAGTTGTTCCCTATGAAGCGGATCAGTTCTTCAGCGACATCAATCCCTTAGTGGATATTATTTTCACGTCACTACTTGGATGTTTAGGCAGTGGCATCATTCTTGGTTTTACCGGTACGACGCTCGGAAAATGGATCTTCGGAATCCGCGTGTTAACTCAGTCTGGTCAGAACATCGGCGTCGGGGCTGGCATAACCCGCGATCTAACTGTGTGGTTTAAGGGGCTGGGCATGGGCATACCCTTGGTATCGTTGATTACTCTCTTACTCGCCCACAAGTCACTCACATCCGATAAAACGACATCCTGGGATGAAGGACAGTATTGTGTCATTCACCGCCCGAGCGGTGCCTTTCAGTATTTTCTGAACGTTATTGGGATTGTGCTCTTTATGCTTATTTCAGCGGCACTGAGAATAATGGAACAGATGTAGTGCGGCTGTTCCACTATATTTTCGCCGCTCTTCTCGTTCTGTGGAGCGTCACGGCTGAGCACCTCGCCTCCTCGCTCGGTCTAGAGAATGAAATTTCTGAACAAATTTTTATAACCCTCGCCCTCTGTATCGCCGCACTTCTGGGTCTGCTGATCGGTGTATACCTACCGCGTCGCGTGGAACAAAAATCGCCTGAACGGTTACTGGTTCTTCTGGTATGGATCGGCATTACTGTGCAGTTGACGTTTGCAGCAGGCTCTGTGGTCTCACTCCCCGATAAGCTCTCCTCTATTACTGCGGTAGAGGCTTTGGATACGGCTCGCATCTCGGAGCCTAAAGAGGGCTATTTGGTTCTTAAGGGGGGTATTGGACCGAAAACTGCCGATGACTTTGCCTCCAAAAATCTTGTGCGAGCAAGCGTGCTTGAGTTAGACAGCGAAGGTGGCATTATTTCAAGTGCAATGACCATTGCTGATCTCGTGCGAACCTACCAGATAAGAACCTTTGTCCAAGGCGAGTGCCTCAGCGCCTGCGTACTAATCGCTGTCAAAGGTCATGAGGTCATTGCAACTCCCGATGCGCTCTTCGGATTTCACCGCGGTTCATCGACCAGTGAACGTGATAGCAGTCATACGCGCTACCAGTCGCAAGAAGCAACGACCTTCCTCCATGATGAGCTCGAACGATCCGGTGTACCTCGCGCCATCCTGCAAACGATGATCGCAACCGATAGCGATAATATGGCCTATTACACGGGGCGGGAACTGTACAATGCTGGCATGATCGATCGACTGTGGTGACCCAGAAACAAGTGTCGATAGGGATGCAGCACTGGAATCGTCATCTCTTATCTAGAGCCGCTGACCGACTGACTATTGAGCGGCGCATAGCGTCTTTCAAAGATCATATTTCCAAGACTCATAGATCATGACCATGGCAAGCGTATCCAACTCACAGTACTTCAACAGTGCCGCTCGAAGCTCGTCGCGCTCGTAGTCGGACATGTGCTCAAACTGCATCCGCGCATAGGCCATCAATGCAGCCCCGCCGTTGGCCAACGCTTTGCTCTCGCTGAGTAACTCAATCTTCAGGTCATCCGCTTCAGAAAACAGAGGTGGCAGTTGCTCGTAAGGGTTAATTGGTGTGTTGTCATCACCGAATTTGACCCACTGCCAAGGCGGAAAATTGAGGCTGGGTATGTGGGCAGGATCTCCATAAATCGGCTTGCTGTAACGCTCCCGTAAGTACTTGGAGCGACTCAAGATTGCGGGCAAAACATACTTGATAGAATTGGAGCCTTTGGTGCGTGGATCGAAGTAGTACTTCTTCACGACCTCCAGCAAATCGATCATATTCCGCGACCCTAACCATTTCTCAACCGAGTCACCTTTGGATTGCGTAATGTCTTTGATAAAGGCTATCAACTCATCACTGTCACTTGGGGGAGCAGGATCCTCACGCAGCTGCTCAATGATTAAGTTCAAATACGTATTTTCATGAGCCGAGTACTTAAAAATACTGCCCGTGTCTTGAGTGAGCTCTGAACGCAGGGCCCGCACAAAGTCATAGTTTGGGAAGTAGCCGCGTTCAGTATTGAGAAACTGACCGGCATGCCGAACAGTACCATCCGCCTCAACGATATGATGAGAGAACTGAAAGGCAATGCCCTCGTAGGGCCGTCTGTTCGCGCCGAACGGTATCGCAACCATCGTGGTCTCGAAATCGATGAAGTGCAACGGATAGACCCATGAATCCATCTCAGCGCGCAGGCCTTCGAGATCCACCCAAATGCTGTCATCGTTATTTTTTGCTTTTTCGACTTGGAGCCACTGACGCTCTGTCCGAGAGAGGCCGTCCTCACTCGGCTTCACGTTAATGTCATCCTCAGTGACATCGCTCAGGCGAATTATCCCGGCATCAAGCAACTGATCCTTTCGCAGAAACGCCCACAGATCCAGAACGGTCGGCTCACTCAGCACAGTGAGATCTAGCCCAAATTTGCGCTGGAAACAGGCCTGACGGCCATCCAATTTTTTCGCTTTCACATCTGCAGCCAGCGCGACATATTCACAGTCCTTGCACTGCTTACCGAAACGGTAATCGAGTAATCTGTGCTCGCTACAGCTTTGGCTGAATCGCGAGACCATCTGCTCGAATGACTCCTCGACACCGAGCCCGTGTTCAGTCGCTGCAAAGATATCTGCACAGATAGCGTCCACATTTACGGAAGTTAATAGCGGCGGGTCCAAATCCTCAGCCGTGAGGATACCGGCTGCTTGGACACGCTTACGACCGTTTGCATCTGTCACAATTGGGAAGTGTTGATTGAGTCCACTGGTGCGGGTGCGAGCGGACTTATCGCTGAGCATTAAATGAGCCGATACCCGCGATGCTGGGAGCGCTTTTTGTACAACCCATTTTTGAAACGCGACATCATAAAGATATTTCTTCCAATCTTTATTGGGCGTACCGTCTCTTTTTAGGAAATCAGGTCCGTGGTTGGAGTCGAACGATTTCGCTTTGACCTCGTGAATGTCGATGCGATCTCCACGTTTAACCAGAACATCCACCCGAACCAAACAATCGTTGTAGCGAATCGCAGGCTCGAAGATCGTTACCGTTTCGCGGGCCATGAGCGCGGCTGTCTGCGAAAGCGCTTCATCGGTATCCAATGAGGTAACTTCGACGCCCCCAGGGAAGTAGCACTTAGCCAGTTCCCCAACTTGAAATCCTCCCTCCGCGAGTGCAGCTAAAAAAGGATCATCAAGCGACTGGTTGGCATAGTCGGAGTCACAGGCATAGTAGAGTTTTGTCGGACAGGTTAACGCCTGCGTAAACCGACTTTTAGTGAGGAGTTTAGGTTTAAATGGCAATCTCGCACCCAGCGCTTATAAGCGTAGCTAGTCTATTTGATAAAACTATAGCTCAACTCAGCGCAGTACGACCAACCTCGGAACGGTATCCCGCCCAGCCCAAACAATCGCATTTTGCCCGTACTGTTTGCCGAGAATCGACGCTGTGATCAGATCGATTCCCTCGATATATACACTCCGCTCGGGTGGCCACTCGCCGTCTACATCGCCTCCTTCCCCTTCAAGGAACTGGTAGCCCTTCTCTTGCAATCGATTGAGAAGGCTCAGATGCCGCTGTTCATTCTCACTGTCGCTCAGCGGTTGGCTGAAGGCATTATAAGCGGTGATAAACGCGGATCCCATGAGGGGATCAGCGTATTGGGGAAGTCGAGTATTTGCTTCACCGACACGCAGCGCCCACGGGGTTAATGAAAAAACTCTGAACTCAGTTGACGCATAGGCCTGAACGAGCGTCGGATGGACCGCGCTGTTTTGGGAAGCGTTCTCTTTGGCTTGATCAGCACGCGATTCGACAGCAACCTCCAGATAAGCTGCAGGTGGCGCCTGGTTTTCAGATGTTGCCATGTCAGTTCGGTCGTAGGCCATGCGAGAGAACCAGTGCCGGTTATGAGCGCTGTCCATCAAACACGCTCGCTGAAAGACCGAGCGGTAGTGCTCGATCCAGCACATAGCGAGTTCCAACGATACTGGGGGTATGAACCCTGCCTGCTCGCCGACCATTCCACCGGGGCCCGCGCCGAAGGAGACATGGCATATCTCCTGAATAGCCAGTTCCTCTCTTAGGCTCTGCGGTATTGAGTCGATTAAGGGGCTGCTCTGTGAGGGTGTATTTGAGCGCATGTGAAATATCCTCTTAAAGTTCAATCGCGTGTTCCCAAGGGAGATCCACGTCGTCCCGACCGAAGTGACCATAGGCCGCTGTCTGACGGTAAATTGGACGCTCTAACTGAAGACGTTGAGCGATACCCCAGGGGGTAAGGTCGACTGTCTTTAGGATTCTGCGTTCTAACTCCTCGTCTGGCATAAGACCGGTCCCGAACGTATTCACAAAGACGGATGTTGGCTCCGCTACGCCAATCGCATAACTGATCTGCACTTCACATCGATTAGCCAACTGCCCAGCGACGACAGAAAGCGCGACCTGGCGTGCTGCATAGGCAGCTGATCGATCGACCTTAGAGGGATCCTTACCGGAGAATGCCCCGCCGCCATGACGACCGCTACCCCCGTAGGTATCGACAATAATCTTGCGACCGGTCAGACCACAGTCCCCGACAGGTCCACCCACAACAAATGAGCCGGTCGGGTTGATATGTATTTTTGTGTTTTGACTCAACCACCCATCGGGAATCGCTGCAGGATAAACGGATGTTTTAATAAGCTTCTGGAGTTCGATCTGATCAACATTTTCATCATGTTGTGTACTTGTCACGATATCCGAAATCTCGACCGGGCGACCCTTCCGATACACGACCGTCACCTGGGCCTTGGCATCAGGGCGCAAGCCATGCACGCGCTCTAAACGCCGTTCATTCAATTGACGGATGATTCGATGGGCAAAGTAGATCGGTGCAGGCATGAACGTTGGTGTTTCATTTGTCGCGTAACCAAAAACCAATCCTTGGTCACCGGCTCCTTGGCTTTTGGGGTCGTCGCGATCCACCCCTTGATGGATTTCAGCTGACTGTGCGCTCAGAAAATCAATGAACTCAACGGTGTCGCCATTAAAACCCAGGCTATCATTGTCGTATCCGATGGACCGTATCGTCGACCGCGTGATGGCTTCATGGTCAACCTCCGCAGAGCTATTGATCTCACCTGCCAAGATAATGCGGTTATCTTTGACGAGGCTTTCGCACGCAACCCGAGCCTTTGGATCCTGTGCCAAATAGGCGTCTAAAATAGCATCAGAGACTTGATCGGCGACTTTATCCGGATGACCCGCGGAAACGCTTTCAGAGGTGAATGTGTGGTGTGTCATGATCGATTACCTACCCTCAAAGGTTCGTTTTGGCTGCGAATCTCAGAGGGCATCGATCATCGCCGCTTTAGCTGCATTTGTATCCCGCCCGCAAGTTGGTTGTTAAATCGGCGGCTCTATTAACAGTAGCAAGTTACACTGATTAGCACCAGTGGACCTTTCTCATCTTTAAATGAATCCGGCTCAGACCAATTCTGCCCTGCTTTGATCGTTTCGCTCTACACTGACGAATTTAGCGCTAGATAGTGAAGATTCACCATCGAACCGGTAAGCCACCAATTTTCCGCCCGCCTTCGCCACGCTGTAATCCACGCATGCGATGTTATCAGCCAGAGGAGCAGGTGTACCGGTTAGCCAGTAATGTCCGATAAAAACCGGCTTATCGTCGCTTGAATATTCGATGAGATGATCACCACAAATCGGGTCATCGGGGATGTGGGATTCTGCCAGCGGCGGTCCAATATACGCGTCTCGATACGTCGAGGCCGCTTGCCACCACTTCACCCGAATGGCGTGTCGAACGATGCCATCCTTATCGTGGAAATGGTGTCCATCGGGTAATTGTATCTCTTTTCCCTTGAGCAGCGTTTCGACAGCGTTGTACTCCCAGGTGCCTCGCATAGAGGAGCGAACGAGTAACGTGTCGGATAACCAAGCGCCATCATACTTATTGATAAGTTGCTCGATGAGCCGTTGATCCCAACACGCATGAACAACCCGCAAATTCGGCAAATCTAACCACAGTGGTAGTGTCTTGAACCAGCCTATGGTCTCTTGATAACCCTCTTCATCGTGCTCGAACGCATCCAGAAATGCAGCGTGCTGACGGCGGTTATTATCAGTGTGAGTACGTAAAAACGTGTCTCGGTAGGGCGTGGCA
>Ga0209961_1000757_pt1 | contig 10558 bp, 8 predicted proteins | sample SalPonA_B_H2O_MG_FD_185719 | JGI IMG/M metagenome (GOLD analysis project Ga0209961, IMG submission 185719) | Water microbial communities from South San Francisco under conditions of wetland restoration - Salt Pond MetaG R2A_B_H2O_MG (SPAdes)... | ecosystem: Environmental > Aquatic > Non-marine... | reverse complement strand
AGTTTATGGGGCTCAGGATGGTATTCTCTCAGAAAAGTCTTCTACCAATCCACTTTCAGAATATGCTAGTTCAAAACTAGTTGCAGAAAAATATTTGGAACAATCTAATGCAATAATTTTTCGACTCGGTACATTATTTGGAATTAGCGACCAATATTCAAGAATAAGATTAGATTTAGTAGTTAATATTTTAGTAACTAAAGCCTTAATGGAAAATAAAATGAGTGTTTTTGGAGGAGATCAATGGCGACCTCTTTTGCATGTAAATGATGTCGCTAATGCTATTGATGCAACAATAGGAACTGATACAAGAGGAATATTCAACCTCCACTACCAGAATTTTAGAATAATTGAAATTGCCGAAAATATTAAGAAAAAAGTAAATTCTTCACAAATTATTACAACCCCAATGGAATTTCAGGATGCAAGAAATTACCAAGTTACAAGTGAAAAGTTATTTAATGAGACTGGTTTCAAAGCAGAAGTTGATCTTGATACTGGCATAGAAGAAATTTATGAGTTGGTTTTCAACAATAGAATAAAAGATATTAATGATCCAAGGTACTCTAACCAAAACTTCCTAAAGCTTTATGGAGTTAATTAGTGGAACCTAAATTATTTCAAATTAATATGTCATCTGACCATAGGGGAAAAGTTGTATTTTCTAATGATTTTGATATGTCAGAAATCAAAAGATCTTATGTGGTTACTAATACACTTCAAAAAACTGTCAGAGCATGGCACGGTCACATATCAGAGCAAAAATGGATAACGGTACAAAAAGGTGAGTTTTTAGTTTGTCTCGTTAAAGTAGATGATTTTGAAAATCCAGATAAAAACTTTGAAGTAAAAGAGTACCTATTAAATCCTGAAAATAGTGTTTTATTCGTTCCAGGTGGATACGCAAATGGAGCAATGAACCTAACAAAAGAAAATGAAATACGCTATTTTTCATCGACCACCTTAAAGGAGTCATCTAAGGACGATTATAGAATTGACGCAAAATTTTGGGATCCATGGACAGTTCATAATCCAAATTTTTATGAGTAATGTTTTAATTTTGGGTATTGATGGCATGCTTGGAAACATGCTTTCAGAGGTATTTTCATCAAATTCATCAGATAATCTTACTTTCACTTCCCGCAAAAATAATTTGGACTCAAGAGCTCTTAATGGAGAAGTTCTAAGCTTCGATGCACATTCAGATGTGTTTAACACTCTTGCTCAAAAGACTAGACCTGACTATGTAATCAATTGTATTGGTGCAATTAAGCCCCTAATCATTGAAGATGATAAAAACTCAATTAAAAATGCTTACCTAGTTAATTCCTACCTACCATTAAGTATCTCTAAATCAGCAGTTGAATTAGGTTTCCAGTATCTTCAAATTGGGACAGACTGTGTATTTTCTGGTTCAAAAGGCGGCTATACAGAGAAAAGCAAATTGGATGCCTTAGATGTATATGGTAAATCAAAAATAGTAGGCGAATTCTTAACTAGTAATAAAAGTGTTGTCAGGTCAAGTATTATTGGTCCAGAGAAAGGAGAAGGAAAGTCTTTGCTAAATTGGTTCTATAACGAGCATTCAAGTGAAATAAATGGATTTAACAATCATTTATGGAATGGCGTAACGACTTTGAATTTTTCAAAAATTGTTCACGGAATAGTTGAAGGAAAACATGATGTAGGTTTAATACAGCATCTGATTCCCTCCGATGTAGTTACAAAGTATGAATTATTAAATATGTTTTCTAAGCATTTTAAAAAAACAATAAAAATAAATAAAATTGATGCAGAAAATGTAATAGATAGAACTCTCAACACAGTGGACAGTAATAAAAATGACATTCTGTGGAAACTAGGTGGATATACGGAGGTCCAAACTATTGAAGAAAATATTATAGAACTTTCTAATTACCACTATTCAAAGGAACTACTAGGTCAATCATGAAAGATATAGGAATAATTTTAGGCATTAGACCAGATGTAATTAGAGCAAGTAAAATTCTAAACCTTTTAAGCAACACAAGTGATATAAGTTTCGACTTTATTTGGTCAGGTCAGCATTATTCAGAAAACATGAAAGATGTTTTTTTTGAACAATTAAATGTACCAAAGCCAGATGTAGAGTTTGAGATAGAAAAAGGAAATGATGCACAGATCGTAAGTTCCGTTATCAAGAATACATACAACCATTTAGAAAAAAATAAATATAAAGCAGTAGTATTTCTAGGAGATACCAATACTGTAATGGGCTCAATAGCAGTTGCACAACACAATATTCCTATTGTTCATATCGAAGGATGTATGAGATCATACGATTGGAGAATGCCTGAAGAGAAGTATAGGACAACAATAGATCATCTTTCAGATAGAATCTATGCCTATCTAGACTCTTACAAACAACAAGGACTAAATGAGGGAATTTCTGACAAAGTAATTAAAGTTACTGGTAATCCAATTGTAGATATCATCAATGAGAACAATAACCTATTTCAAAATGCTGAGAATTATCTTTCTGAAGAAATAGTAAAAATTATCTCAAACGAAAGTTTCTTATTGGCTACTGTTCACAGAAGAGAAAATATTTTAGACAGAAATAGCTTGAATCAAATATTAAATCTGATTAACCAAACAGAGGCTCAAGTAATTTTCCCCATGGGCTACACAACACAAAGCAAAATAAAAGAATATAATTTGAAACTAAATTCAAACGTTCATGTGTGTGATCCTATTGGTTATCTAGAATTTATGCACTTATTAGACCGTTCAAATTATGTATTTTCAGATTCGGGAACTGTAGTAGAGGAAGCTTGTATATTAGGTACACCGAGTATTCAATTAAGGTTTTCAACAGAGAGACCCGAAGTTTATGATGTAAAGTCATCAGTAAAATTTGACCCCTCAATTGAACACAACGAGTATCAATCATTTTTAAACAAAGCTCAAAGCTTAATGGATACAAAATGGAAACAACCATTTGGAGACGGTAATGCTTCTAGCAAAATAGTAGAGGACTTAATCCACCTTTCTCAAAATGATGCTTTTAAGAAACATAAACCCGGTGATTACCCATTTGACATCAGCAACTCGTTTAAAGAATGAAAAAGGTTTTATTTCATTCTTTAACCATACCACCAGATAATGTCTCAACTGGCATGCTTGTAGGGGAGATAGCAGCAGGATTCAAAAAGCAAAATGTTGAAGTAGAAGTTTTAGCAAGCACTCCTCAATATAATGTTTTGAATAATGAATTTACAACAATCACTAAGATAAACAAGAACTATTCAGAATCAGAATATAAAAACGTCAGAATAGTCCATATAAATTCAAAAAAGAAAAGTCACAAAGAAGGCAAAAGAATATTTCAGTGGGCACATTTTCATTACTACTCACTACTCTTTTTATACAAATCAAGAAACGATTATGAGCAAATATTTATATTTAGTTACCCACCAACTATGAATATTGTAAGTTTATTTGTAAAAAAAGTACTTAAATTAAAAGTTAACTACTCGGTTTGGGAGTTGTATCCAGAAATCGCAAGTGAGTTAAAACTCTTTAACCTTCCAATTTTAATTTCAATCTTCAAAAAATTAGATACTTACTCTATGAAAAATACTGATAATTTAATTGTAAATTCACCAGAACTTAAAGAATATTTAATTGATAAGAGAAAATTATCAAATAAAAATATAAATGTCATTACTCATTTTTCTCCTTATGAAATAAGCAGCAAATTACCAAATCTACAATTAAAAAAAATGTTTTATGCAGGAAATCTTGGTAAGCCTCAAAACCTGGAAAAATTTATTCAGACGATGCTTGATAATAATATTGATTGGATGTTGGACATATATGGAGCTGGAACAGAGTACGAAAAAATTAAGGATTATGAAAATGATAACATCACTTTAAATTCTCATATATCTAGACAAGAATTAATAACTAATGTTTCAGATCTTCCTGTAGCAGTAGTTTCTTTGGATAGCCGTATTACAGTCGAGGGATTTCCTGGAAAAACTTTTGATTACTTATCTATGAATAAAATACTGTTATCTGTTTCAAATAAAGATTCCGCTGTTGCACAATTTATAAATAAACATAATTTAGGAATAAATATTGAGCTTGATTCTAAAAAATCATTCCTGGATGCTTTCGAAAAGCTTGCATCTCTTGAGTATTTAAAGCAGACTATTTCAAACATAAAAAAAGTTAATGAAAATCAAATTAACAAATCGAAAATTATTAATGATTATTTTGAGCTACTCTAGTTAGCACCTTTTCTTGTAACTACGTAGTAAAAAGTTAAAAATACTATTTTCAAATCAAGTGCTAAACTTTTTGTTTCAACATACTCAAGGTCCCAATGTAACCTTTCCTGTAAGCTCAAATCTAACCTTCCTTGAATTTGGGCCAATCCAGTGATTCCAGGTCGGACTGTATTTCTTTTAGTTTGAAAATCTCCATATAATTCAGATTCATATTTTACAAGTGGCCTAGGTCCAACTATTGACATTTCTCCCTTTAAAACATTAATTAGATTTGGGAGCTCATCTAGAGAGGTTTTTCTTAAGAATTTTCCAATATTGGTTATTCGATCGTCATTTTCAATTCTTATAGGTTCATTAGGAGTCAAAGAAGGTTCAATAGTTTTTCTTTTTGAGAGATTTTTATAGTGCTTCTCATGAACTTCATCATTTGACAAGATGTCCATTGTTCTAAATTTGTATAAAATAAATAACTTACCTTTCCTTCCGACCCTTTCTTGCTTGTAGGTTGCTGGTTTACCATCTAGGAGATAAATTAAAAGTACTATAAGTGGATAAATTACAAATAGAAAAGGTAAAAACAAAGTTGTTATTGTAATATCTATTAATCTTTTCATACAATATTTACTTTAAACTATTCAAATTAATGTACTTTAAATAAAAAATATAACATTAGAGTTAAAGAAATGTGTGGAATAGGTGGAATTATTAACATTAATAATTCTAAAATTGACCCAGAAATTGCCAATAGTATTAAAACCTCCCTGGAACATAGAGGTCCAGACAACTCTTCAATAAAACACATTTCTGAAAGTGTTTCATTCATCCATACAAGATTAGCAATTATCGATATTGACGAAAGGTCAAATCAGCCATTCCATTCTGAAGACATGCGTTATTGGATGGTATTTAATGGAGAAATTTACAATTATAAAGAAATTAGAACTGATTTAGAAGTTCAGGGATTCAAATTTAAAACTTCTGGAGATACAGAAGTTTTATTAAAAGGCTTTATTCACTACAAAGAAAAAATTTTGAACAAGTTAAGAGGTCAATTTGCATTTGCAATATACGACACAAAAAACAATGAAACATTTTTGGCTAGAGATAGGATTGGTATTAAACCTTTATACTATTCAAATTATAAAGAATGGATAATTTTTGGCTCAGAATTAAAAACAATTGATGCAACAAACCTAGTCCCATTTTCACCAGATACTGAATCTTACTTATCTTATATGAGACATTTGTGTGTTCCTGGTAGCAGCACAGGTAATAAAAATATTTCAAAAGTTAAACCCGGAGAGTACATTGTATTTTCAGCAAATGGTAGCAAAACCGCAGTTAAATATTGGGATCCGTATAGTTTCAAGATAAACTCTGAAATTACGCCTAACGAAGCAAAAAAAAGATTGGAAGAGTTGCTTATCGAATCTGTAGAATATCGAAAAATAAGTGATGTTGAGGTTGGTTTATTTTTATCTGGTGGTTTAGATTCTTCTTTAATCGGAAAACTTATGAAAGATAGTAGTTCAAGTAAACTTCATGGATTCAATATAGATTACGAAGAACATTTTGAAGGATATAACGGTGAAGTTACTGAAGCTGAATTCGCATCATCAAATATCAGTATTGATTTAATTAAAGAAAAAATAAAATATGATGACTTTAAAAACTTATTAAATAATTATTCCCATTATCAAGATGATTTAAATGGTGATGAAGTAGGAATACCTTTATATTTTTTGGGTAAGTCCGCAAGGTCGAAGGGCATAAAGGTTGTACAGGTGGGAGAGGGAGCTGATGAACTTTTTTTTGGCTACGACCACTGGCTGAGATATATAAAACTTAACAAATTTCTTAAACCAATCAAGAGTTCTAAGTCTCAATTCTCAAGATTTTCCAACCACAGATTAAACCTTTTATCAAACATAATTTTTGGAAGAACTTCATTCGCAGGAGGTGCACTCGGTTTTAATCTTTCGGAGATAAACAAACTCGTGGATGGTGGTATACCAAATTATTTTGACTCATTTAACTATATTGATAACAAGTGGGAAGAATATTTTTCAAGGGATGATGCTGAGTTATCTAAATGGATGACATTGATAGATCTAGATATTCGTCTTCCAGAATTATTGCTCATGAGAATGGACAAATTGGTTATGCAATCTGGAGTAGAAACTAGAGTTCCATTCCTAGACCACAAGTTTGTTGAATTCGTACTTACAATTCCTGAAAAAATTTTATTAGACAAAAATGAAACTAAGCCACTACTTAAAGATATTGCACGAAAACATATCCCCAGTCAGATAGTAGATAGGAGAAAACAAGGTTTTAGAGCACCAATTGGTGAATGGATTAAAAAAGATATAGACCATTTTTATGACTCAGTAAAATCTTTTAACCTAGAAACTAATCTTTTTAATCCTCAAGAACTGAATAGGGTTATGAATGGGGGAGATTTCCAAAAAAAATGGTATCTAATAAATTTATCTCTATGGCATTCATCAAGGAATAAAAATTGATAGAAAACTGGAAACAAAACACTTTTTATATCTCTTTGATGCAAGTAGTTTTACTAGTTGTAAATTTAATATTAATAACAATAATAAGCAGAGAATATGGCCCCTCCATTTATGGTGAGTATGCATCTTCAAAAAGTTTAGGTGTTCTTATTGGCACTGCTTTAGTTATGTCACTAGCTTTGGTTGCTACAAAATTAAGGGCTCAAAATGATATTGAAGGTAAATTTGTTTTTTCAAATTCATACTATTTAGTAATTAGAAATCTGATCATCGGATTATTTCTTTTATATCCAGTAACTCTTTTATTTAAAAGAGATTTCTCAATGACAGCATTATTTTTAATTGGTTTTATTTTTAATGAACTAATACATATTGCACTTTCCTACTACCAAGCAAATGGGGACTTTGTTACAAGCTCAAAACAAATTATGATAAGAACTCTACTTTATGGTATGGGTGCAACGGCTATAGTATTTTCTGGATATTCAATACTTTGGGTTATCTTTTACCAAATAGTGATATTAGCTATTTTTTTTCTCGTTGCGCATTTTTCTATACCAAGTTCTGAAAAAAAGAATTCCTCACCTGATGCTGTTGAGACCAGAAAGAAACTCACGAAGTCTGGTCAAAAGATGGTATTGACCACTTTTTCAAGTGCACTCATTTCAGAATTAGATATAGTTTTACTCGGACTATTTTTTGGAGGCCCTCTACTAGGTGTTTTGTCCTGGGCTAGAAGAATTCTAGAAATCCTTTTTCAATTAGCAGCTGCAAGTTTAGATATTCTTTTTCCAGAACTTTCAAAAACAAAATCTAAATCAGAGGTTGTAGAAATTAGAAATAAACTAAGAAGAATTGTTATATTATCTTTTATAATTCCAACTATATTTTTTCCATTAAAAGATGTTGCTGGCAGTTTATTTGTAGTTCTTTTAGGTGAAGAATTTTCAGCAGTGGGAAATTATACTGCGTACATTCTTTTTTGCCTTCCTTTAATGGTTTGGTCTAGAATCAACATTATTTTTTCTAGAGCTTTAAATTTCGAAATACCTATTTCAAAAATTATATTTTATTCCTCAATTATTTCATTCTTTATCTATTCAATTACAGATCAATTTTTAGATAATTCAGCAGTAATTTCTATTATTTTATCGCAGTTAACCATTTCAGCCCTTACCTCTTATAGTTTTAGAAAGTCATTTAGATGAAAAGATTCCTTAGAAAAATTAAATATGAACTGTTTTGTTTACTTCAAAAACCAAAACAAATTCCTAGCTCGTTTGATAACGGAATATGGAAAAATAATAATTCAGTCTTTAATTTATTCGCTGACACTGGTGTAAATCTGGTTTTGGGTCTAAATCTTAATGATATGAAGATATTTGGAAGAAATTATCAAAGTTGGACCGTTGATAATGATTTTTTTAAAAATTATAAATTTAATAATAAAAAACTTAAGCCAGCGTATTTTAATGTTGCTGATGTAAAGGTTCCTTACGAAGCTTCAAGATTACAACATTTACAAAAACAAAATATGTCAGTTTTATGTAATCAGCCAAATAAAGTTGATGGACTTCATCTAAATCTAGAGGTAGATAAGTTTCCGTTTATATACTGGAATAGTCCTATGGATGTCGCTATAAGAACAATAAATTTAATTATTCATAGACAATTTGTTTCAAATAAAATGAATAGATCAGTAATTTTTAACAACAATGAAGATCAATTAGATACATATATTTCCCAACACTATCAATATGTTAAAGATAACCTTGAAAATTCTGGAAATGTTGTTGGAAATCATTACCTAGTTGAACTTTCAAGTATGTTGTTCTACCTAGCTAACTATGAAAATGATAATTATATGAGTGATTTAGCTTTCGTTATAAGTGAAATTACAAATGAATTAACTAGACAATTCAATGATGAAGGAACGAATTTTGAAGGATCCTCACATTACGCTGCTTTTGTTACTGAAGCTTTAATATTATGTAAATTATCTTTAAAGGACATTGACGGACATTCAAGTTTGGCAGATTTAGTAGATAATCTGATTATCAAAAATAAAAATTTTCTATCATTGCTCATCAATAAAAATGAATTATCTCAAATTGGTGATAATGATTCTGGAAGAATATTTTATTTTGCATTTAACGAAGATAAACCTCTCGATATGTCTTGGCTTATTAACTTAGTAGACAGCTTTAAAATAGATAATGATACTTCTGATGAAACCCGAGTAAACAAAATAGAAATTAAAAAAGATATACCCGATTTTACAAAATTAATAAATGTTAAGCATCCAGATATACAAGTTTTTTCCAAAGAGTATGAAGCATATGCATATGCTCAGTTTGGTATATACATATGGAGGAATGAAAAAGAATACTTCAGTATAAGGTGTGGCCCAATAGGTCAGAATGGAGTTGGAGGACACTCCCATTATGACCAGCTTTCGATTGAATGTTTTACCAACAACCAGTGGATAGCCAGGGATCCAGGCACAGGAACTTATACAGATGATATCCAAAAAAGGAATAATTTTAGATCAATGCAATACCATTGGGGGCCCAATATTGATTTGAAGTTTAGAAAAGAAGATGAATTTGATTGTTTCAAATTAAATAATATTAGTAATGGAGAAGCCTTACTATTTGATAACAAAAATTTCATTGGAGTTGCAGATTTTAATGGGAAAAAAATATATAGAAAACTTACAATAAACAATGGAATAATTACAGTAGAAGATTTTTCGGTATTGAAAAATTTAGAGAGATACAAAACCTGGGGAGAGATGAGAAAAGGCATAAAAGAAGAATTTTCGGAAGGGTATAAAAGATTTAGTTGAAAGTCAAAGAGCAGAATATATTTTTAGGGCTGTTTCTTACAAGCTTATTGTTAGAAGGGTTAGATGCTTTTTCAATATTCGAAATTCCTTTATCTTGGGTTGGGTTAGTAATTTTATTAACAGCGATTCCACTTTATTACTATTTTGAAGTGGATTTTATCTCAAAAAATATTATTTCTATTAAATTTTGGGTTCTCTATATGTGTTCAGTAGCCATATTGAGGGGTGTTTCATTTGATTTAGAAATTCCTCAATATGCTACAACAAGCTATGTTCAATATGTTTCATTAAGACTTTTGAAAATATTAAGTTTTTTTGTTGCGATTTGGTTAGTTCACTTACTTTCGATTAAGTTAACCAGAAGAAAATTAATTGAATATGTTGCCTATGTAGGATTATTTATATCACTGCTTTCCTTGTATTCTTATTTTTCTTATTTTTTAGAAATTCCTGATTTTATACGTTCACGGGCTGGCTCAGGAGGTTGGACTCAGCCAATTGAGAGAGCATGCTCAATCTTAAGAAATTATGGAACTTTTAGAGAACCCAGCTTTTTGGCTGTTTGGACAGTTCCTTTCATACCCCTAAATTTTTATCTCGCCAGAGAAGCATTTAAATGGTACTACTTATCGATATTTCCAATTCTTTCCTTAGTTTTGACGAGAAGTTTAACTGGCGTTATTGCTTTATTAGCAGCTTTTACTTTGATTTCGTTTATACATTTATTAAAAAATAAAAAAATTGATTTATTTTTGATTATTCCTATTTTAGCAATCTTGTTAGCATCTTTGCTTTCAAATAGTCTTAGCTATAAATTTCCGGCTTTGGATCCTTCCATGTGCCCTCCTAATTCAGCTGACAAATGTAATTGCAGTATTTATGATGATGAGCTAGATAAAGTAAAAAATTCA
>Ga0209961_1000755_pt1 | contig 10575 bp, 11 predicted proteins | sample SalPonA_B_H2O_MG_FD_185719 | JGI IMG/M metagenome (GOLD analysis project Ga0209961, IMG submission 185719) | Water microbial communities from South San Francisco under conditions of wetland restoration - Salt Pond MetaG R2A_B_H2O_MG (SPAdes)... | ecosystem: Environmental > Aquatic > Non-marine... | reverse complement strand
TTGCCGAAAGTGCCTGTGCAGCTTTAGCTTGAGAAATACCTGCGCTCTGGGCGACCGCTGCCACTAATTCCGATTTATTCATTATTGTTTCCTTCTTCTCAATTAATGAGCCTATAACGTCATATATTGTCGCCTATTTGGCAAGTACTACTTTAGTAGGTCTTAGTCGCGTAATATCCTTGAAAGTGAGTGATGAATTACGCAAAATTCAGATCTTTATTACTATCTATCCATTGAATTGGAGTCTGCGTGAATTTGTCTCGGCCATGGTTTACTCCCAATGCTTTTCAGCGAAGCCGACTTAGCGCAGCTCAAAAAGATTTTTTGCTCGATACCGGATCGCTCACTAAGCGTTTAATTTTATTGAGTAAAAATAATTTTAGGGTGCAAGTTACCGGTAGTTATTGGGCTATTCCTGAACGCCATGAATCAATCGCTATGGGTATCAAAACGGGTCATGCTGTTTATATCCGCGAAGTTATTTTGTATTGCCATGACACGCCTTACGTTTTTGCTAGAAGCTTATTTCCACCCACCTCGCTGCGTGGCAGATTGGCATTAGTAAAAAATTTTGGCAATAAATCACTTGGTGATCTTTTGTTTAGCGCGCCATTTGCCAAGCGTCAGCCTATGCAATTGTGCCAAATATCAGGAATCGATAAGGTGTTACCACGTGCGCTCCAGCAGGCAACATCAGTGTGGGGCAGACGTTCTCGATTTGAAGTTGAGGATAACTCCATACTGGTAAGTGAATTTTTTCTGGCGCCCTTTAATTTATGATGCTTAATAAAACTAATGTCCCTCATTACATAACGTTGATGCGCGCCGATAAGCCGATCGGTACTTATCTTTTATTGTGGCCAACACTATGGGCTTTATGGTTAGCAGCTGATGGCTGGCCGTCATTTATAAATTTAGTGGTGTTTATTCTGGGTACCTATGTCATGCGCTCAGCTGGATGCGTTATTAATGACTATGCCGATCGTGAATTAGATCGTCATGTTAAGCGAACCGAAAATAGACCACTGACATCGGGCAAGGTCAGCGAGCGAGAAGCACTAGAACTCTTTGCCTTGCTGGTACTTATCGCAATAGCGTTAGTGTTATTTACCCACCCAATGACTTGGCTTCTAGCGCCTGTCGCCTTACTTATTGCCAGCGCGTATCCTTTTATGAAACGCTACACCCACTTTCCGCAAGTCGTTCTCGGGGCAGCGTTTTCTTGGGCTATTCCGATGGCTTATGCAGCGGAGATACAAACCTTACCTCTGCAGGTATGGGTGCTGTATGCGGCTAATTTATTGTGGGTAGTCGCCTACGATACCTATTACGCCATGGTCGATAGAGACGACGACCTTGTCATCGGTATTCGCTCCACCGCAGTTTTATTTGGTAAGTTCGATCGACTTATTATCATTTCGCTGCAAAGTTTCTCACTCATATTGCTGTATTATGTTGGCGAAATTTCCAACTTAACTTGGCCCTTTCACGTATCACTCATAATCGCCGCGGTTTTATTTCTTCGCCAATTAATGATGACCTCTGACAAAGATCGTCAACGTTGCTTTGAAGCGTTTTTAAATAATCACTATGTTGGCATGGTCATTTTTGCGGGTATTTTCTTTGGGGTATAAATGAGTATTGAGTGGCGCTTTATTACGATCGACTCTATCAACGATGTTGAAGCCGACGCGTGGGATGCGCTATTCGATGACTACCCTTTTACCAAACACGCTTTTTTATCTGCTTTAGAATCTAGTGGGTGTGTCGGTGAAAAATCGGGCTGGCAACCTCTTCATATCATTGCATTTGATGGAAGTAAGTTAGTACTCGCAATCCCTGGATACCTTAAATACCATTCTTATGGCGAATATGTCTTTGATTGGTCCTGGGCAGATGCTTATCGCCGGCACGGACTGGAATACTACCCAAAATACATCAATGCTATCCCTTTCACTCCTGCTAGTGGGCCCAGAATAGGCTGTCATTCAGCGACCGAGGCACTGCCTCTTGTCCAAGCATTTATCACTCGCCTAGTCGAGGAGCGAGAATTATCCAGCCACCACCTGCTGTTTCCAGAAGCTGATAAGATCGATGAATGGACTAGGGAACAACAATGGGTGGCTCGACGCGGAGTACAATTTCATTGGTATAACCAAAATTACCGTGATTTTGATGACTTTTTGGCCGGCTTCACCTCGCGTAAGCGCAAAAATCTCAAACGTGAACGACGCCGAATCACCGAGCAAAATCTGCATTGCAGAGCTTTACGTGGTGACCAAGCCAGCCCTGAGGAATGGCAGCGTTTTTTTGAATGTTATCAAATCACTTATCTCAAACGCAGCGGTCATGGCGGCTATCTCAACAAGGCATTTTTTGAACAAATTGCGGCAACTATGGCTGATCAAGTGGTCATGATGACAGCCTCGCTCGAGGGGGATATCGTCGCCTGTGCGCTTTGCTTCATGGATGAGCAAAACCTTTACGGGCGCTACTGGGGATGCCTACAGGAGTTTGACCAGCTTCACTTCGAACTGTGCTATTACTTGGGGATTGAATACTGTATTGCACATGGTTTACAGCACTTTGATCCAGGTGCGCAGGGCGAACATAAAATTCAACGTGGCTTTGAACCCATTAACACCTGGTCATTACACCATTTGCGTGACCCTGAATTTCACCGTGCTGTTGCCGATTTTTGCCTTCGCGAGGCTGAACAAAACGACGACTATTTAGAGGCCGCTAAAGCCTTATTACCATTTAAAGCGAGTTAACGTTTAGAAATATAGCGTGACAAAACATCGAGTTTCTGCGGATCGTCATCGACAAATCTCAGGCTAATTTTAATCGCTGTACATTCCGGTCTCTGATCTGAGGCCCTAAGCGAGTAAACATAAGCATTTAAGCGTGCCACTTGCTCTTGGTTAGCCCCGACAATCGATACGACGCACTGCTCCATAATCGCAGGCATCTTACTGTCGCGTTTAATTAAACCGCTCATTCCCTGTAAGCTCATTTCTTGTAATAAGCACAATACTTGGCCGTCACTAAAGTGCAATTGAGCTTGTTCCGTTTTCTTTGCCGATGCCTTTGCTACAGGAGCACTACCGGTTAAAGCGCTGACGCTTGCTGACACCTCGGGAGATGGCTCTGATTTTGGTGGGGGAGGTTTGGCCGCGGCTGGTGCACCGGTAAGTGCTCCCAGGCTTGTGGTTTCTGAGCGATCAATACTTCGACCGGCATGGCCAATACGTTTTAGTTGCTTGTTTATTTTTGCGACTAATTCTTCTGCTGTGAAAGGCTTGCCTATATAGTCGCTAACACCGGCCTGGATAGCTTTGACAATGTAATCTTTTTCGCTGCGGCTAGACACCATGATAAATGGCGTCGCTGAATAGTGTTCTTGTTCTCGCAACCATAGCAAGAACTCTTCACCACTCATTTCGGGCATTTCCCAATCACTTAATACGATGTCATAGCGGAGGGCTTTGGTCATCGCCATCGCTCGCTTGGCACTGTTACTATCGTGCACTGTAGAACCTGGAAAATTATCCCGTAAGGCTTTTTTGATTAAGTCGCGGATAAAAGCCGCGTCATCAATAACTAAAAATTTAATGGCAGCCATGCTTACACTCCCTATAGGTCATGTAAGCTTAGTTCAAAGGTTTAATTTTCGCCTTGGGGATCGCGAATAAATACCCACTCGTTACCATCGCTCATTGATTCGCTGAAACGATAGCCTTCGGTATCAAATTGTTTTATATCCTCAACTCGGGTCAACCGGTTTTTGATGATATATGCCGCCATCATGCCGCGAGCTTTCTTGGCATAAAAGCTAATAATTTTATACTTATCACCCTTAAAGTCTTTAAAGACAGGAGTGATTACCGGCATGTTGAGTTGTTTAGTTTTAACCGCTTTAAAATACTCGTTTGACGCTAAGTTAACCAATACATCATCGCCATTATCGGCCGCGCACTGATTTAAAGCATCGGTTAATGTATTTCCCCAAAACTCATAGAGATTTTTGCCGCCTTGATTAGCAAAAGGAGTGCCCATCTCTAAACGATAGGCCTGCATGATATCGAGTGGTTTCAGCAAGCCATACAATCCAGAGAGAATGCGCAAATGTTGCTGAGCAAAACTGAGATCATCATCACTCATATTGTCGGCATCTAAACCGGTATAGACATCACCTTTAAAAGCCAGCACCGCTTGTTTTCCCATCGCTGGTGATAGCGGTGCTTGCCAATCTTGGAAGCGGCCATAATTTAATGCGCCCAACTTATCGCTAATTTTCATTAATGAAGAAATGTCAGCGGGGCTCAAATGGCGGAGCTCATCGATCAAGGTAGCCGAGCGATCGAGAAAATCCGCACGGCTGAATTGATCGGTTACCGAAGGAGTTTCGAAATCGAGGGTCTTTGCAGGAGATATGACAAGTAACATAGGCGTTTTAAATAGGTTTTAAGATTTCAGTCCACCAATTCAGTGGTGTTTCACCATCATTGGGATCATACACATTACCGTAGTACCAAGTGCAATCTTCACGGCCCGATAAATACTTATCTAATATCTGCTCAATGGCCTGAAAACCACAGGAAACGTGAATGCTATACACCAGTATACGTTCACTATCGATATCTAGTTGCCCACCGAGCTTTTCAAGCTCACCCGTGAGAGCGTCTCTTATGGAGGCCAGCGAAGTTTTAGCCAAAACACGTATGGCCAAATTTCCACCTCGGGTTTGTAGGCTAAAGTCACCGGCCTTAGCGGGATTAACAGTTATAACATCACCGCGGGCAATATCTTTTACAAAGGCGGGCGTGCTTTCAAGCTCATACCAATGTTGATCGTTTAGCTTTTTTGCGGGGACATTTTCAATAACGGCTTGGCCATCGGGTCGAAGACCTGCCAAAAGGGGTAAAGTAACTTGCATAATTAACAGACAAAATGGCCGGCTTTTTCTGCCCGCCTATCACATTCTCGTTGATAATTTTCGCAGGCAAATACCATCGCCGGCGCCGGAGATTTCATGGTTTTACATTCTTTGACTTTAGCGCGCATGTCACGATCACTGAGTTTTTGTAACTCGCTATTGGTATCACAGCCTACAAACATTAAGCTTATAGCTAACAGCAAGATAGTGTTTTTTAAGCTTGTCCCTCTAGATACCATTGCTATTCCCTAAGATAACTGTGTGTTTCTGTTGATTTTGTTATGATGCCAACAATTAACACTAAATAACATCCACAATGAAACTACTTTATCACAGTTTAAGCATTCTCAGTGCCTCTATCGATAAGCTTATAGCAGGCATTGGTAAAATAGCCGCTTGGCTGAGTTTTAGCTTGGTCATCGTGACCTGTGTTGTTGTCATGTTGCGCTACGGGTTTGGCATTGGCGCAATTGCATTACAAGAATTGGCTATATATATGTTCGCCGCTCTGTTTATGCTTGGCATTGCTTACACCTTTGCTCGCGACGGCCACGTCAGAGTGGATGTTTTTTATCGTCATTTAGACAGCCATCAAAAAGCGTGGATCAATATCGTCGGCGGGCTCTTCTTTTTATTACCCAGTGCATTTTTTCTTGTGCTATTGAGTTGGGATTTTGCAGCGCAAGCATGGGTTAATTTTGAAGGGTCTATAGAAGCTGATGGGCTACCTTTTGTGTACCTTCTTAAATCGTTAATCCCGGTATGTGGCGCCTTACTCTTTCTTCAAGGGCTGTCTAATATTATCGACAACACATTATTATTGGTCGGATATACCCATACCCGAGCGGATCAAGTCGCCACCGATGAGGTGATGGTGTGATGGAGCTTTTACCTCTGTGGATGTTCATTACCCTCTGTGTGGTCTTGCTTATGGGCTACCCCGTCGCCTTTAGCCTAGCGGGGACAGCGCTTATATTTGCCGCGGGTGGCATTATCAGCAATAGCTTTGACCCTGCATTACTCGGTGCCTTACCCAATCGTGTTTACGGGACCATGACCAACGCCACCCTAATGGCGGTACCATTGTTTGTATTTATGGGCGTTACATTAGAGCGCTCAAGAATCGCCGAAGGACTTTTGCAGTCTATGTCTTCGCTGTTCGGCAATAAGCCCGGAGGACTTGGCATTGCCGTGGTTATTGTGGGTGCGTTACTGGCGGCCAGCACAGGAATCGTTGGCGCCACGGTTGTCACCATGGGGCTGCTTTCTCTACCCACTATGCTCAAGGCCGGGTACTCTCCGCGCATCGCGGCTGGTACCATATGTGCTACGGGGACATTAGGACAAATCATTCCCCCATCGATTGCCCTGATTCTACTGGGCGACACTCTATCCAATGCCTACCAGCAGGCGCAGCTAACCCTAGGGAATTACAACAGCGAAGCCGTCTCTGTCGGCGATCTTTTTGTGGCCGCCCTTATCCCGGGCTTCGTCTTAGTATTGGCTTATTGCATTTACATCTTTACCGTCGCTAAGTGGCATCCTGAATCAGTTCCGGCCGCCGATTTACAACCCGTGCCCAAAAGCCAATTATTGCGTGAGCTTGTGGCGCCAATGGGGCTTATCACCTTAGTCCTTGGGTCTATTCTTTTAGGGGTTGCCACGCCTACCGAAGCGGCCGCCATGGGTGCACTTGGTGCCCTAGTACTTGCATTAGCGAAAGGCCAGCTAAGCCTCAGTGTTGCGCGCCAGGTTAGCCGGTCCACACTAGAAGTTAGCGCCATGGTATTTATGATATTGATTGGCGCCACCTTATTTTCTCTGGTATTTCGTGGGTTTGGCGGCGAAGAGATGGTGCACAGCTTTTTTGAAAGCCTCCCCGGAGGACGTTATACAGCTCTACTCGTCGTGATGCTGTTTATGTTTATGTTGGGCTTTGTGCTCGACTTTATTGAAATCACTTTTGTCGTAGTACCCATTGTTGGCCCAATATTGATGCTGATGGGGTTTGACCCCGTATGGTTAGGTATTTTGATTGCGGTGAACTTACAAACTTCATTTTTAACACCGCCGTTTGGCTTTGCTTTGTTCTATTTACGAGGGGTAGCCCCTGAGTCACTCCCCACCAGCGAAATATATCGTGGAGTGATACCTTTTATTGCCCTGCAATGGTTATTAATGGGAAGCCTGATCATTTGGCCTGAGCTCGCCACGTGGCTACCTAATATTATAAAAAACTAATGTCAGTCGTGCTGTTAAGCGATAATATTGACCCATAATTTCGGAGAAAAACAATAATGTCAGATATTGATGAAACACCAGGACCGGTAGGCGAACTCACCCTACAAACCATTGCTATGCCAAAAGATACCAACCCCCAAGGTGATATTTTTGGCGGATGGCTATTATCGCAAATGGATTTAGCCGGTGGCATAACCGCAGGAAACCTTGCCCGCGGTCGAGTAGCGACGGTATCCGTGGATCAAATGAGCTTCATGGTTCCGGTGAAAGTGGGAGATGTGGTGAGTGTTTATACAGAAGTGATTAATGTCGGTCGCAGTTCAATTACCATTGCGATCGAAGTATGGTCATCTAATCACGAAACCCTTGAACCTCAGAAAGTCACTGACGGTGTGTTCGTGTTTGTGGCCATCGACCATCAAGGTCGTACGCGGACTGTACCGACGGCTTAATCGTCTTTCTCGGGCAGGTCTCGTGCTACCACGAAGGCCTGCTCAGCAATACGCTGATAAACCACAGCCTTATCGCGGTAATCTCGCCAAGAGTGGTAAATACGCTCGGCTAATTCATCGCCTGCCACCATTTCACGCACGACTTGATCGGACGTTTCGCGCAAAGAAAGCAACACATCATCAGGCAGACGTTTCATCTGCACACCATGGTTTTCAATTAAGCTTTGAAGCGCATCGGTATTACGAGCGGTGTATTCATCCAACATGTCTTGGTTTGCCGCCCTTGCTGCCACTTCTACAATGGCCTGGAGATCGGCTGGCAATGATTCTAAGGCTTGTTTATTAACAATCATTTCTAGCGTCGAACCGGGCTCGTGCCAACCGGGGTAGTAGTAATATTTTGCCGCTTCATACAAACCAAACGCCTGATCGTTGTATGGCCCCACCCATTCGGTGGCGTCGATAACACCTGTTTGTAATGCGGTATAAATTTCTCCACCCGGGAGTGTTACCGGGGTTCCACCAAGGCGTCCCAGCACGGTACCCGCGATACCGGGCATGCGCATCTTTAAACCCTGCAGGTCTTCTATACTATTTATTTCTCGATTAAACCAACCTGCCATTTGCAAACCGGAGTTTCCTCCAGCAAGCGGCACGAGATTGTATGGCTCGTAAGCTTCACGCCAAAGTTCAATACCACCACCAAAATACAGCCAGCCATTTTGCTCTTGCGCCGTTAGACCAAAGGGCACTGTCGTGAAAAAAGCGGCTCCTTTCAGTTTTCCTCCCCAATAATAAGACGCGCCGTGACCCATTTCGACATTACCTAGGGACACCGCATCAAACACGCCCAAAGCGGGGACTATTTCACCCGCGCCGTGAACCTTGATCTGTAGGCGACCGTCGCTCATGCGGGCAACATTATCTGCAAATCGCTCGGGAGCCGACCCAAGGCCAGGGAAGTTTTTAGGCCACATCGTCACCATGCGCCAATGGAAAACCTGCTGTTCTCCCGCCACTTGCGAATCACTCGCTCGGTAGTCCGATGACTTACTTAACACCAAGGTCATTACTAAGCCGACAATGACGGCTAACAATAGAACGACCAATGCAGGATAGTGATTCAGTGGTCTGGACATCACAACACCTCAAGTTTGGCGTAGGCAAGTACTAACCACTTACTGCCTTCGCTATCGAAATTAACCTGTACACGGGCACTCTTGCCCTGACCTTCAAAATTAAGCACGACACCTTCGCCAAAAATGGAGTGATTAACCCGCTGACCAAGCGATATACCAGTGTCAGGAATATCGTAATCATTAAACCCAGAAGCTTGAGTGGTGGGCCTAGAGAAACTCATAGGCCTAGAAACCTTAGCCTGCATGCGGACTTCAGTGAGGTATTCTGTCGGAATCTCTTTAATGAAACGCGAGGGAGTATTGTAGGTTTCACTACCGTGCATGCGACGCGATTCAGCCATGGTAATAAACAGTTTACGCATCGCGCGAGTAATGCCCACGTAACAAAGTCGACGCTCTTCTTCTAATCGACCTGGCTCGGCCACCGACATTTTATGAGGGAATAGCCCCTCTTCAACCCCCACCAAAAATACAGTATGAAACTCTAACCCTTTAGCCGAGTGTAGCGTCATCAACTGAACACTGTCTTCAAATTCGTCGGCCTGGGCTTCACCCGCATCGAGCGCTGCATTATCGAGAAACTGAGCTAGAATACTCCGCTCTTCTTCGTTTTCATCGGCGTCATACACCTTACAAGCAGAAACCAATTCCTCTAAGTTTTCTATTCGCGCCTGCCCTTTTTCACCCTTCTCTTTGCGGTGGTGTTCAATAAGCCCACTCACCGTAATCACATGATCGGCAAGATCGGCTAGTTCTAATTCCTGGGTGTCTTCATCAAGCCTTTCTATCAAGCTATAAAACGCTTCCAATGACGTACTGGCGCGATTGGGCAACAACTTATTCACCACCATGGCGCTACCTGCCTGCCAAAGCGAACAGCCGTGGTCACGTGCGTATTCACGCATGGTATCAACGGTTTTACTTCCTATTCCACGCACCGGAGTATTGATGACTCGCTCAATAGCGGCATCGTCGTGACGGTTGGTAAGCAATCTCATATAGGCCAACGCATTTTTAATCTCTAAACGATCGTAAAAACGCTGCCCACCATAAATACGGTAGGGTACCGAAGAGCGAATAAGCGCTTCTTCCATCACACGTGACTGGGCGTTACTGCGGTAGAGAATGGCGATATCGCTGCGGGCCATTCCTTCCTGAACGGCGCTTTGAATTTGATCAACCACAAAACGAGCTTCGTCTTGCTCGTTAAACCCGGCATAAAAGCTAATCTGTTCGCCTTCAACGCCATCGGTCCAGAGCTCTTTACCCAATCGTCCGGCATTGTTGGCAATCACCGCATTGGCAGCGTTCAAAATATTTGAGGTAGAGCGATAATTTTGCTCCAAACGCACGACTTTCGGATCGCTAAAATCTCGGCTGAATTGTTGAATGTTTTCAATTTTAGCGCCGCGCCAACCATAGATTGACTGATCGTCGTCTCCGACCGCTGTAATGCTCACCGAATCACCGGCAAGCACGCGCAACCAAGCATATTGAATGGTATTGGTGTCTTGAAACTCGTCCACCAAGATGTGACCAAAACGCTGGCGATACATTTGTAATAACTCAGGATGGTATAGCCAAAGTTCGTGGGCGCGAAGAAGTAACTCGGCAAAATCCACCATGCCACTGCGCTCACAAGCCTCTTCATAAGCGGTATAAACGCGCACCATGGTCCGTTGATACAAATCTCCTTGACCCGGGTCAATGTGTGCTGCACGTCGGCCTTCGTCTTTTTGGGAATTGATAAACCCCACCATTTGCCGAGCCGGCCAATGACTCTCATCCAAGTCGAGCTGCTTGG
>Ga0209961_1000752_pt1 | contig 10596 bp, 5 predicted proteins | sample SalPonA_B_H2O_MG_FD_185719 | JGI IMG/M metagenome (GOLD analysis project Ga0209961, IMG submission 185719) | Water microbial communities from South San Francisco under conditions of wetland restoration - Salt Pond MetaG R2A_B_H2O_MG (SPAdes)... | ecosystem: Environmental > Aquatic > Non-marine... | reverse complement strand
CTGCATCATGATCTTATTAACTATGCAAAGCAATGGGGAGAACCGGATGAAATTATTTGGTACGAGCAGCCTCTTAAGAAAACTTTTCGACAGTTTAGAGCAGGGCAAGGGTTTAACTTTAGAGAAAACAATATTAAGCGTTATCTACAAAGTTACGGACTCAGTGTTCCTATTAAGTATGTTGGTCACCATCATAGCCATGCTGCCGCTGGTTATTACACTAGCCCTTTTAGAGACGCTACGGTTGTCTGCATTGACTCGATTGGCGAATTTGAAACACTCACAGTCTGGGAAGGACACGAACAATACCTAACACAATTATACAGTCAAGGCTATCCACACAGCATAGGTTTGTGGTACAGTGCTATGACGCAACGTGTAGGGCTAAAGCCAAACGAAGACGAATACATTCTCATGGGCATGGCAGCATATGGCGATCCTGAAAGACTGTTCTGGAAAATGTTCGAAGACTTCTTTGAGTATGTAGATGGCGTTGAAGTAAAGTTCAAACAGAACTTACACCGTGGCTGTAAACAATGGCGTCCTGAACTAACTACTGATCAAGACATGTATGACATTGCTGCTGCTACACAAGCAGTATACGAGTTTGTACTACGCATGATCTTGCGTGACACAAGTAAAACAGCTAACAGCAAGAACCTTGTGCTAATGGGCGGATGTGCTCTTAACTGTTCAGCTAACTACATTGCACAAGACTTTTATGATAACGTATGGATCATGCCTAACCCAGGTGATGCAGGATCAGCAGTTGGCGCAGTGCTAGCACACAAGCGCAAGCACATCGAGTTTGACACTGCATACCTAGGCTACAATATCGAAGGAGAGTATCCAGTTGAAGAACTTGTCAACGAACTTAAAACAACAGGCATTGCAGGTGTAGCAAATGGACGAGCAGAATACGGACCTAGGGCGTTTGGCAATCGCTCTTTGCTTGCTGACCCTAGGGGCAGTGATATTAAAAATAGGGTTAATGATATCAAGCAGCGACAAAGATTCAGACCTTTCGCTCCAGTCGTGCTTGAAGAACACTACGACAAGCACTTTGTTGGACCAGCAAACAAGTACATGCAATTTACAGCCCGTTGCAAAAATCCAGACATGTATCCTGCCATCGTACACGCAGACGGCACAAGTAGAGTCCAAGTGGTACCAAAAGACGATAGCGGAATACGACGACTGCTAGAACGTTGGTATGAAGAAACTGGCTGTCCTATGCTGTTAAATACCTCGCTTAACATCAAAGGCAAGCCTATGGTTAACGACTTGACAGATGCACATGAGTTTGCTACAATGTACAAAATTAACGTATTCACAGGGACAAAATGACAACTAGACAGAACACAGACTATGGATATGATATACAGAAAGTATATCTAGAAATGTTTATGACAGACGCTGAGAGCTTTGTACGCTGTCAGGGTGTGTTTGAGCCTAAGACATTTGACAGACGCTTGCAGGCAAGTGCTGCATTTATCAAAGACTATGTAGAGCAGTACAATGCTCTACCTACGTTTGACATGGTTAATGCTGCAACTGATGCTAACTTGAAAAGCCCAGGACCGTTAAGTGAGAATCACTATGACTGGTTGTTGCAGGACTTTGAAACATTCTCCAAGCACAAAGCACTTGAGAAAGCAATTCTTGACTCAGCAGACTTGTTAGAGAAAGGCGAGTACGGACGCTGCGAAGAACTAGTCAAGGCAGCAGTACAGATTGGCTTGCAGAAAGATCTAGGCACAGACTATTTTGCTGATCCACGCAGTCGACTGGAAGCAATCAAAGACAAGAACGGACAGGTATCTACTGGCTGGCCTGCACTAGACAAGAAACTGTTTGGCGGATTCAACAGAGGTGAGCTTAATATCTTTGCAGGTGGTTCTGGTAGTGGTAAATCTCTGTTTATGGCTAACCTAGGAGTTAACTGGTGTTTGCAAGGCATGAACGTTATGTACTTGACATTTGAGCTTTCAGAAAACCTAGTTAGTATGCGTCTTGATGCTATGACATCAGAGATTCCAAGTCGTGATATCTTTAAGAGCATTGACGATGTTGAAATGAAAGTCAAGATGATTGGCAAGAAAGCAGGAGCGTTTCAGGTTAAGTACATGCCTACAGGCAAGAACGCAAACGATGTACGTGCTTACTTGAAAGAGTTTGAAATTAAGACAGGCAAGAAAGTAGACGTACTGCTTATTGACTATCTAGACTTGATGCATCCAATCGGACAAAAGATTAGTGCAGAGAACTTGTTCGTTAAGGACAAGTATGTGTCAGAAGAACTACGTAACTTGGCAATGGAGCTCAACTGTATCTTTGTTACAGCATCGCAGTTGAACCGTTCGTCAGTAGAAGAGATCGAGTTTGATCACTCGCACATCTCGGGTGGTATATCTAAGATTAACACTGCTGACAACTTGATTGGTATCTTTACAAGTCGTGCAATGCGTGAACGTGGACGTTATCAGATACAGTTGATGAAAACACGTAGTTCAAGTGGCGTAGGACAAAAGATTGATCTAGGATTTGATGTAGACACACTACGCATCTTTGATATTGGTGAAGATGAAGATGATGCACCTACAGCAAGTGTTGGCGGAGCTCAAGGTGCAAGCGCACTAGCGGCAGCACTCAAACGCAACGGCTCAAGTGCTAGCACTCCGCCAGAAGTCAAGTCAGATCCAACCGAAGGTTCGGGCGTAGGAAAGATACGTGCTGAAACAGATTCGACTAAACTGCGTAGCTTCTTGAATAACTTGGGCGACTAATGAGCAAACCCGACGATAAGATATGTGTACACGCTTGGACAGGCCTTTTTGTTACTGCTCTAGGCGAAGCAGGTATGTGTTGTATACAGCATCCTTTGCCTAGTAAAATAACTCCGTTAACAGACGTAAAAAACGTTCGCAGAGAAAAACAATGGAATAAAATTCGTCAGAGTATGCTAAGAGGAGAAGAGCATCCTAGTTGTAAACAATGTTGGGACATCGAACGAGAAAACATCTTGCCCAGCTATAGGCAAGGATCGAATCGAAGATTCTCCAAAGAATACGAAGCAATCAAACAAGCACAGGCTAAAAAGCTAACAAACGACAAGCTGTTAAGCATAGACATACGACAGACTAATACTTGCAATATGAAGTGTCTTAGTTGCGGGCCTGTGTACAGCAGTCTATGGGCTGCTGAATTGGCAGCAGAAAGTAAATCGTTGCATTTCTCTGACGGCAAAAACTACAACAATTCTATAAACAAGAATGGCGTACTGCGTGTAGAAAACCAAGGTCTTGAGGACTATGTGCTGTCTAATCTTGATCAAGTAGAATCAGTATACTTTGCAGGTGGCGAGCCACTAGTAAATCCCCTACACTGGTCAATACTAGAAAAACTAGACCAACTAGGCCGCTATGATATTAGTATCTACTACAACACCAACATGTTGAAGCTAGACTATCGAGGTACGCATGTATTTGACTATTGGGACAAGTTTACTAAATGGGCTGTAGGTGCTAGCATAGACGCTGTAGGTGATCGAGCAGAGTATGTGCGAGCAGGCACTGTGTGGAATACTGTAGACAGTCACATTAAACAAGTGAAACAGAGATATCCTAATCGACTATCTATTACCAGTACTGTGTCTGCACTGAGTGTAGCTGGTCTCAAAGAGATGATAGTCTATTGCAGAGATCTAGGAATCAAGCACCAGTGGAGCAACACTTTAATCAATCCTAGCTTTCTACACTTTAATATACTGCCACGAGACTACAGACAGCATGTGTTCGACGAAATTGAACAAACAGTTAACGAAATGATCCTACACCACGACTCTAAAACTATGGTCAGTGTAGATCAACTAAACAAATTCTTAGCACACTTTAAAAATGCTATGCTAGACTCAGATGCAACACCAGAGGCCAAATCACGTTTTAAAAAGTTTATAGAGCAGAAAGACATTACTAGAAACACTGACATATTTGCAAGCTGCCCGGAATTCAAGATCTTATGGTCTAAGATCTAAAAAATTCTTTGAATAACCTAGGAGATTAATAATTGTATCAACAAGTAGAAAATGTAGTACCTGAAGAATTTAGAACTCTAGTAAAACAAGAACTGCTAGACAGCACAGCATTTCCGTGGTACTTAATGAATAAAACATTGCCGGATCAAAACGACCCAAACGATCATCCATACCTTTCTCATGTGTTGATGCATCGAAATGGAGATAATAACGAAGGAACTATTAACAGCATGTTAATCCAAGAGTTTCTTCCTATCTTTGCATCAGTTACTGATCAGCTTGGGTTAAGTGTTAAACATATAATGCGAGCTAATATTAATCTTACGTGGCACAATCCTTGGCAACACGGAGCACCGCACAAAGATCACGAGTGTGATCATCATAACATGATAATTTATCTAAATGAATTTACACAAGGCGGAACCTACTTATTTGACAATGACAATCAAATACTCGACTGTGCTCCTGCAATACCTTACGGTGCTACAGTATTTGGTGGCGGAAAACATGCACAAGGATTCTGCTCGCCTGGCGAATTACGATTAATTTCGGTTTTTACATTCCAAACACACTAAATACACTATGCCAAGAATATCAAGTATAACAAGCCGATCACTAGTAAGAATAGTTAATCGCGCTTTAGCGCAATTTACATACACCTTAGATAATCCTAATCCAGTTTCAGGCGGCGCAAACGATCGCTTTGGATATTCCGTTGATGTTGACGGAGATTATATTATTGTAGGTGCTTATTTTGAAGACGATGCTACCGGTGGTAGTTCGTCTGGTAAAGCCTATATCTTTGATGCACCTACAGGCAATTTATTGCATACACTGGATAACCCAGACGCTTTTCCTAGTACTACTGATCAGTTCGGTTGGAAAGTTGCTATATCAGGAGATCGTGCTATTGTAAGTGCGTTTCAAGAAGACGAGGTAGCTGGTGACTCTTCAGGTAAAGCATATATCTTTGATGTAACAACTGGTTCTCTAGTACATACCTTAGATAACCCTAATGCGTATGATACGCCTGCCCAAGACTTCTTCGGTTATGCAGTAGACATTAGTGGAAACTATGCTATTGTTGGTGCTTATTGGGAAGACGAACTCACAGGCAATCAATCAGGTAAAGCGTATATCTTTGATGTCACTACTGGATTGTTAGTCCATACACTAGATAACCCTAATGCATATAACACACCAGATAGTGACAACTTTGGTATTGCTGTAGGAATATCGGGCAATCACGCTATAGTAGGGGCACTAAACGAAGACGATGCTAGTGGTTTTAGTCAAGGCAAGGCCTACATATTTGATGTCACTACTGGACTGTTAGTCCATACGTTAGACAATCCTAATGCGTTTGATAACGGCGCAGGCGGAGATTCGTTTGGAGTGTCAGTGGCAATAGATGGCAACTATGCTATTGTTGGCGCTAGTGGAGAAGACGATGCTGGTGGATTACAGGCAGGCAAAGCATACATTTACAATGTTACTACCGGAGCTCTTGTCCACACGCTAGATAACCCTAATGCTTTCAGTACTTCAGGAAGTGATTTCTTTGGCGACTCTGTTGATATTAATGAGACTTACGCTATTGTAGGCGCACGTCAAGAACATGACGCAGACGGATTGTATTCAGGTAAAGCATACGTGTTTGATGTCACTACTGGATTGCTAATTTATACACTAGATAACCCTAATGCATACGGAACTAGTCAAGCAGATGCTTTTGGTTGGGATGTAGCAATTTCTAGTAATTATTTTGTTATAGGAGCATTCCAAGAAGATTCGCTTCTTACAACTGACGTAGGCAGAGCCTACACATTTGATACTGCCACTGGGGAATTTCTTTATACCCTAGATAATCCAAATGCATATGGAGGGTCTGGCTTTGATCGATTTGGTATGTCAGTTAGTGTATCAGGTAATTATGCTATAGTTGGCGCAAGTTATGAAGATGACCAAAATGCCCCCGACCAAGGTAAGGCCTATATATTTAATGTTACTACTGGATCACTTGTATTCACAATAGACTGTCCTGTTAGACCTAAAACAGACACTACTGGAGATAGATTCGGTGCTTCAGTAAGCATATCAGGAAACCTTGCAATTGTAGGCGCACCAAATGCAGCAGATGAAGCTTCAACTTCTAACTTTTCAGGTAGTGCATACATCTATAGCACAGCTACAGGTGACTGGACAGATACAACGTTACTTCATACTTTAGATAATCCTAACGCTTATAGTACATCTGCTAGCGATACCTTTGGTCTAATAGTAGCAATAGCAGCCGATTACGCTGTTGTTACTGCTCCATCCGAAGATGATAATACTGGACTTAACAGTGGTGTAGCATATGTCTTTGATACTGCAACAGGCAATCTATTATACACATTCCAGAATCCAAACTTTGACGTTAACGGGACGTCTAACGATAGTTTTGGTGCGTCTGCATCAGTCTCTGGCAGATACGCTATAATCGGAGCACCGTATGAAGACGATCCGTCTTTTAACTTTGGCAGTGCATATCTTTTTGATTTAACAGACGGAACACTTGTCAAGTACTTTACAGATCCAGACCCTTCTGAAACTGTTATCAGCGGCAATTTTGGCTTCTCGGTTGCAATAGATGGGGATATTGTAGTAATAGGTCAGCCTGGATATGACTTTGTTGATCCTGTGTTTTTACCGCTTGGATTAAACTATCTTGCTAGCGACGAACAAATTATACAAGAACAAGATGTCGTTACCGGCGACCAAACAGCATACTCTTATACAACTACTGATGCTACTACTGCTAGTGTGTCAGAAATAACATATATTGCTCCCGACAACACTGGACTTACACAACAGTTTGCTGAAGATGCAAATATTGATGACGACTTTGTAGATGTTTCGCCGCCGTGGGATACTCAGTTTTTGGGAGAAACTTATAATGGAACAGACAACGGCGGTGGCGGAGTATTTTACGGCACTAATGGATATCTAACATTTGGCGAAGGATCATCAGATTATTCGGGCCTCGCTGCTAATAATCCTCTCATGCCTAAAATCTTTATTCTTGGAATAGATAACATAAATCAGGGATTATGGACAGGCACAGAAGGAACTGCTGGCTCTAGAATTCATCGAGTAGTTATAAAAATGCAGTTTGATGCATACGATCAAACAAGTGCTCGGGACACTATAGTATGGCATGAAATTAGATTGTACGAAGCCGAACCTAATCGAATAGATGTTCATATCGAAGTTATGCCTCAAGGACAAACCACATACGCTAATACTGGTCAAGCCTATGTGTATAATGCTAACACTGGCGCCTTATTACACACATTATCTCCGCCTAATCGTCCGCCGCAGACCTTTGCCGATTACGGAACAAGTGTTAGTGTATCAGGTAACTTTGTTATGGTAGGAGCAAACGGTACTGATAATAATTCCGGACTAGCATACATTTACGATGCTCTCACTGGCAGACAATTAACTAGATTGCTTAATCCAAATGTTTATAGTACACCAGCGGATGATAGATTTGGTTACTCAGTTTCAATAGATTCTACTAAAGCTATTATAGGTGCCTTCGAAGAAGCTGACGCTAACGGTACTGAATCGGGCAAGTCTTATGTCTATCATCTTTCAAAAGCACCTGCACCAGCAGGCATACAACTACCAGTAGGACCTCTGCCCGAGGCTCCAATCGGTCTTCCGGGTATTGCCAGATACTGGAATGAATACGACAACTCATTAAACGGAACAGCAAACTGGAACGGCACAATCTATCAAATGGCATGGGACGGGCAGAACTATATTGCAGCCGGTATTCAAGGGACATCAAGTGGTACGTATATCGGTTACAGTGCAGATGCTACAACTTGGAATACTGTTGACTTAGGACCACTTCTAGGAACTAGTACCCAAATATGGGCCATGGCAACAAACCTTACCGGTACAACTGTAGTAGCTTCGTTCTTTAATGCGGCGGTGAGCACAGGCGGTGATTTGTCTTCTTGGACTGATATAACTGCTGCACTAGACAGCATAGGAATGGACAACTGGTACCAAGATATAATATGGGACGGAACTTATTTCATGATGGTAGCAAGTGAGCAGTCTACACGTACATTTGCACGTAGTACTGATGGCATTAACTGGCAAGCATTTGATACACACAAAACTGCGAACTCAGATGGCGCCGATGCTATTGCTAGTGACGGAAACGGCACTGTTGTTACCATAGGCGGCTTTGGTGCTGCTGCATATTCTCTAGATAGCGGAGCAACGTGGACTAGACACACTGCACTAGAAACAGCACAAGGGGGCGTATCCGGCCTAGCTCATTCTATCAACTATGCCAACGGATTATGGGTTGCTATGTTTGCATCTAGAACTCTGTATAGCACTGATGGTCTAACATGGACACTATCGAGTGTGATGCCAGTGCATGACGGCAGTGGCACAGTTGACCTTACCTATGTCAACGGCTATCATATAGCAGTAGGCAACAGCTACAGAAACTTTGCATACAGCGAAGACGGAGACACATGGACTTCATCATTGGGTCAAATGTCAACTTCTAACGTAATATGGACAGCAGCGCCTGGTAACCCGGCAAACGACGAATTGTTAGTAGCAGGTGCCTCCGGAGATTATGCTATAGTTAATATATTGCGAGAAGACACACTTTGACGCGACGACGGCAACTCAACCAGCTTCCAAGCAGGCGAACAGTTGAGTATTGTTGTTATCGAAATGTAAAAAATCTTACGCTACACGCACTGTAACACACCTACAAGCTAATAAAGTTTTAGGGCAGTGTTGCTTATACTATAACCCTTTAAACACGCTGTATGACGCTTATATTAAGCGACAGAAGTCATCTAGACCTTATATGTAAGTAAACACAACTACAAGACGTGTTTCTCCAGGAGCACACAACTGTTGTGCATGAGGCAACCCAGCGAACTGTACAGCAGTGTTATATTCAGATGGTGTACAATCTATTTGTTTGTGATTTTGATCATATAATATTGTGCCTGCACTGGTATGACTGAGATAGATAATAAGATTGTTATGCTCGAATTCATGATCAACATGTATACTACCGTGCTCTGCAGGATTGTGGAATGTTAGGTTCAACGAAGCTCGCAACACAGTTCTATCCGGACATATCCTATCAAATATAGTCTTAAAGAATTCGTACGACTGACTGTTAACTGTTCCTTCTACGGGAGTATAGGACTCGTCTCTGTGGACAAGTGTGTGACACATAAAGGGAAGTCCTTGGCTGTCATGCGTGTCACTGGGATGATAAAACCAAGGAAAGTCGTATCCAAGAACAACACGGTTTATTGCGTCTAGTTCTTGCATGGTGAGTACATTTTCAATAACTGTATAATTCATAATAGTATGTATTATCAACAGGATCTCAACCTGCCCAAAAGCGGTGCAACCGCCCTGCGGTAGAGCCCAAACCCCCGCGAAGCGGCTTGCGCTAGATCCTAGAAGCCGCGAAGCGGTAAACGCTTTAGCGCAAGATATCCAGCGTTTACTAGTACCGTAACACCAAAACATCCTTAACGTTGCTGTACGAAGCTTATATTAAGCGACAGAAGCCTATACGCACACGGGATTAAACGAAGTACTAGAACTCAATATCAAGAGTGCTAGCATACGTTGTGCTTCCGTGTCAAAGGCTATTCGTGTGGCACTGGTCTGATAACTGTCGATACCGTGATGCACAAATAGATCTATGCAAGCGCAGTAAGTGATCGATTCCTTGAGTGCAAGTGTCTTTGGCTCTGGATCGTATATGAGTTTAATTTCAAACATGTGTGTACTGTATAATAAAGGTATACGCAACAGTGCTACAACTAGTTCGCTAAACGTAAGTAGCTATCACGGCTAGCAATTGTTGACAAGTGTTCAAACTGTGTATGACACTGTGCGTACACTATTACTTATGCTGTACAGCCGCTACGCTAGCTGACAGTTCGCTACGCTCGATCCCTTGGCAGGATCGCTGCGCTCGCTGTAGACGAGGTCTATTCCGAAAAGGGTCCTGTAGCGAAAAAAATTTTGCTGCGCAATTTTTTAGGGTGAAGTACTTACAGATTCGAGGTGGTGATTCTGCATCACACCATTTTTAAAAACGTGCGAGAAAAAAGAAAAGAAAAGATCATTAAGCTAAGTGCTTGTTTTTAAAAGACTTTTTATATAAGCCCCGACCCCCCTCTCAGAAAATATTTTTTTCTTTGCCTCCCGCCTTCAAGAAAAAAGGCAGTGTCTCCACTGCCCCTCTCATATTATTTTTATTATTAGTCTAAACGCGAGCCTGCGTATGCATCAAAGCCATAACGCTTAAACACTTCAGCGGCTGCTCGTGCTCCTGCTTCTAGTGTGTCTACATTCTGTGTAGGGTAGCCACTTGGGTTCCAGATCTGATATGCTTTGGTCCAACTGCGACCAATGCCTGCTTCCTTAAGACGACGACCAATTTTTGTATTGCCTTTGATGCCGGCAATGTTGACCCAAGCAAAGCCACATGCTCCCCAGCGGCCCTG
>Ga0209961_1000750_pt1 | contig 10615 bp, 12 predicted proteins | sample SalPonA_B_H2O_MG_FD_185719 | JGI IMG/M metagenome (GOLD analysis project Ga0209961, IMG submission 185719) | Water microbial communities from South San Francisco under conditions of wetland restoration - Salt Pond MetaG R2A_B_H2O_MG (SPAdes)... | ecosystem: Environmental > Aquatic > Non-marine... | reverse complement strand
TTAGCAAATGCAGTTAAACAAATAGAAGAAGAGTTAGACGATAGATTAGATTACTATGTAAAAGAAGAAAGAGTAGTTGAATATCAAAGACTAAAACAAAGAGTTGAGTTTGATTTAGAGATGATTGAAAGTACAGGTGTTTGTAAGGGAATTGAAAATTATGCAAGACATCTTACAGGACAAAAACCTGGAGAAACTCCATATTCTTTAATGGATTATTTTGAGCAAATGGGAAAAGACTTTTTAGTTATTGTTGATGAATCACATGTATCTTTATCTCAGTTTAGAGGTATGTATGCAGCTGATAGAAGTAGAAAAGAGGTATTAGTTGATTATGGATTTAGACTTCCAAGTGCTTTAGATAATAGACCTTTGAAATTTGATGAATATATCGATAAAGCACCACATTTTATGTTTGTAAGTGCTACTCCAAATGAACTTGAAATAGAAAAGTCAAGTGTTGTTGCTGAACAAATTATTAGACCAACGGGATTACTTGACCCAATTATTGATATTGTTGATTCAGAATATCAAGTTGAAAAATTGCACGATGAAATTAAAAAGATAGTTGAAAAAAATGAAAGAGTTTTAGTAACAGTTTTAACTAAAAAAATGGCAGAAGAATTAAGTAGCTATTATCAAGACTTAGGAATAAAAGTTAAATATATGCACTCAGAAATTGATGCTATTGAAAGAAATGAAATTATAAGAGATTTAAGACTTGGAAAGTTTGATGTTTTAATTGGTATTAACTTACTAAGAGAAGGTCTTGATATCCCTGAAACATCTTTAGTAGCTATTTTAGATGCAGATAAAGAAGGTTTTTTAAGAAGTAAAACATCACTTATACAAACAATAGGGCGTGCTGCTAGAAATGAAAATGGTAGAGTTATTTTATTTGCCAAAAAAATTACAGCTTCAATGCAATTTGCAATTGATGAAACAAATAGAAGAAGAAAGCTTCAAGAAGAACACAATAAAATCCATGGAATTACACCTAAATCAACTAAAAGAAAACTAGATGGAAGCTTAAAATTAGAAGAACATGATGATGTAGCTTGGAAAAAACAAAAGATGGAAAAAATGCCAGCAGCTGAAAGAAAAAAAATCTTAATTGAATTAAATAAACAAATGAAAAAAGCAGCCGGTGATTTAAATTTTGAAGAAGCAATTCGATTAAGAGATGAAATCGAAAAAATAAAAAAGATATAAGTTTTAAAGGAAAGAACTTGCCAAAAAAAGCAACTAAAGCAGATATTGAAATAATAAAACAAGCATTTATTGAAAAATATAGTGATGCTGTTACTGAATTAAATTATAACAATGATTATGAATTATTAATTGCAATTATTTTAAGTGCTCAATGTACAGATAAAAGAGTAAATATTATAACTCCGGCGTTGTTTGAAAAATACCCTTCTGTATATGAATTAGCAGTAGCTAATTTAGAAGATGTAAAAGAGCTTTTAAAATCATGTTCATTTTTTAATAATAAATCAAAAAATATTATCAAAATGGCCCAAAGTGTTATTGAAAATTATGATGGTGAAATACCCCATGATCAAAAAGAGCTTATGAAACTTGCAGGTGTTGGAAATAAAACAGCAAATGTATTTATGATTGAGTTTGAGGGTGCAAATTTAATGGCTGTTGATACTCACGTTTTTAGGGTTTCACATAGATTAGGCTTAAGTGATGGAAAAACAGTTGATGAAACAGAAGCTCAACTTGTAAAAAAACTAAAAGGTGATGATTTACATATTTTTCATCAAGCAATGGTTTTATTTGGTAGATATATTTGTAAAGCTGTTAGCCCTGATTGTGATAACTGCTTATTTCCACATGTTTGTAAAAGTAAAAAAGGTTTTAAACCAAGATAGATTTAAAGCCTAATTTACAATAACTTTATAGAGGTTTACATTTCTCTTTTATTTCTTCTAAAATAATTTCATCTTCTATAGTTTTTACTAGTAAGTCTTTTACTTCACAAACAAAAGTTTTACCATCTTTTTTTACTATATATGAAAAACTATAGGTGCTTTTATTTGATTCTAACACTTCTACAGAAGTTTTAAAATACTCTAATTTATCAATTTTAGTTTTATAATCTTTTAAATATTTTGCTTTAAAAGCATTAGGTACTTTTTTTTCTTCATAATCAAAGTAAAAATATGAACCAACAATAATAGCTGCAATTATTCCAAGAATAATTTTAAAATCTTTTTTTGTAAATCTTTTTTTAATCCTGTAAATTAAATATACTACTAATAAAATAATTAGTAGTGAAAATATAAGTATTTGCATTTTTAGCCTTTTGACTTATTAATTTTAGCTTTAAATTCTTCTTTTGAAAGGTATCTACTTCCTGTATTAACAGCTTTAGGTAGAAACTCATCTTCAAGGGGTTTTTGTTTTTGAATAGTTTTTTTAATACTACTATTTGTGTTGATATTTTTATTATCTACATTTATATTCTTAATTAAACCATGTTTTAAGTTTTTTAGTATCATTAAAACTGTTTCTTTATCTTTGTTTTCAACATCTAGAACTATTTTAGCCACTATTACTTCCTATTATAATATATATTTTATTTTTGCCTATCATATTAAATAAACATTTAACACTTAATTAACAAATCTTAACTAATATTTCAAAAATTATGATTAGGATTATTTATATGAAAAAAATTTTAGGATTATCAATCATTGCAAGTTCGATTTTAGTTGCTTCAGAAATTGGAATTCAAGAAGAAATGATAGGTGTAAATATTTCAGATGTTAAATCAAACGAAATTAAAAGTGCAGACTTAGCAGAAGCATTAACTAAAAATGTTCCATCGGTTTCTTTAGTTAGAAGAAGTGGAATTGCAAATGATATTATACTTAGAGGTGCAAAAAAAGATAATATCAATATTTTACTTGATGATGCAAAAATCTATGGAGCATGTCCAAATAGAATGGACCCTGCAACTTCTCATGTACTTACAAATAATATTGAAAGTGTAGAAGTTTTAGAAGGACCTTATGATGTTGAAAATTTTGGGACACTTAGTGGAAAAGTGACTGTTAATACTTTAGAGCCTAAAGAAGGTTTTAATGGTGATATAAACTTAAATTATGGAAGTTTTAATTATAAAAAAGCAAGTATAAATTTAAGTGGTGGAAATGATAAAATTAAAATTTTAGTATCTGCTTCTACTGAATCTTCAGATCAATATGAAGATGGAAATGGAAATGATTTTTATGAACAGCAAAATGCAAATGGTGTACCAGCTCCTTCATTATATGCTAATTCAAATGAAGAAGCATATGAAAAGAAAACTTTACTAACTAAGATTATTGGAAATATTGATGATAGTTCTGAAATAAAACTTTCATATACAGCTAATAGAAGTGATAATGTTTTATATCCAAACACTCCTATGGATGCTAAATATGATGATTCAAATATCTATACAGTTGGATATACTAAAAGAGATTTAGGAAGTTTCTCTAAAGAATTAAATATAGATTACTACTATTCAAATGTTGATCATCCTATGGATACAGCTTTAAGGGATTTTACATTATCTGCAATGCCTACAGCTTACATGACAAATCATATGAAATCTTCAATGTGGGGAACAAAAATTAAAAATTCTTTTGAAATTAGTGATGCTTTAGTAACTATTGGTTTAGATACTAGTGTTAGAAACTGGAAAGGTGAAAAATATATGACTTCAATTGCTGGTATGCAAATGCCTTCAAGTGTGAGTTTACCTTCTACAGATACAGATAATAAAGCAATATTTTCAACATATGAAAAATCTTATGGAAATTTAAACGTTGAAGTAGGTGCTAGATATGATTATACAGATATTGATACTGTTAATAGTGCTAAAACGGATAGAGATTATAATTATCTTAGTGGTTATGTATTTACAACATATCAAACTTCAAAAAATACAAAACTATTTGGTGGTTTAGGTAAATCTTCAAGGGTTCCTGATGCTAGAGAATTATATTATGGTGCTGCTAATAATGATTTAGAAGAAGTAAAGAATTATGAATTAGATTTAGGAATAGAACAAAAGTTCGGAATGTCAAAAATAAAAATTAAAACATTCTATTCTATTTTAGAAGATTATATTTATAATACAAACCCAGCAGCATCAATTTTCCAAAATACAAATGCAAAAATTTATGGAGCTGAAATTTCTGGTTTATCAATGCTAACAGATTCTATCTCAATTGATTATGGAATGGCATATTTAAGAGGTACTAAAGACACAGATTTAAATGGGGATAAAGATTTAGCTGAAATTCCACCATTAAAAGGTAGTTTTGGAATTAATTATGACATTAGAAATCATAGTTTAAGAGCTGAAATTCAAGGAAGTGATTCTTGGTCAAATTATGATGAAAATGCTGATGAACAAAGATTAGGTGGATATGCAGTAACTAATTTAAAATATGTTAATAAACAAATTAAAAATACAACTTTAACTTTTGGAGTTGATAATGTATTTGATAAAACATATGCTTCAACAAATACTTATCAAGATATTGTTTATATCGGTTCTGGTACAACACAGCTTGTAAATGACCCAGGTAGATATATGTACGTAAATGTAAAATACTCTTTTTAGTATTTTACATTTAATATGAAGGTGAATTTAATTATTCACCATCATAAAATTCTAATTCAGCAAATGCATCAAAAACATTTCTTCTATTAAAAATTTCATACATATTTACATCTTTAAATTCTTCAAGTGTTACAACATCAGATATAGTATCAGACTCAACACCATCTTCAATTGCTGCTAATACTCGTTGTTTTAAAAGTTTTGTATAAAGTTTTATTTGATCTGCAGCTGTTTTTGAAGTATCATGTCCATGACCTGGAACTAAGTATTCCCAATCCATAGTATCAATTTTATTTAATGCTTTCATTAAACCTAAAAGATTACCATCTCTAGTTGATGTAATTCTTCCATTCATTACAATATCACCTGCAAAGAATACTTTTTCATCTTTTAAGAATACTACAATATCCTCTTCTGTATGAGCTGTAAATCCCATAGGAATAATTTCAATTGTTTTTCCACCTATATTAAGTACAGTTTCTTCTTCAACAACAACATCAACTTCAACAACTTCAGTACCATGCATTACATCTTCAGGTAAGATATTAAACATTCTTGTTTTACTTCCATGGCTATGCTGAGAGTTAATCAAAGATGGTCCATAAACTTTTGAGTTGAATTTTTCTTTAAAATAACCATTTCCTAACCAGTGGTCATCATGAACATGAGTTACAATAATATCAGAAACAGGTAATTTGGCTATTTTACTCATTTCTTCATATGTTTTTTTAGCAAATTTATAGCTAGACCCTGTATCTAATAAAACATATGATTTATCAGTTTTAATATAGCAACTATTAGACATATATCCACCATTTTCTTTTGTTGGTGGTGCTGTTTCACCTAAGAAACACCAAACATTATCAGTAATTTTTTGTGGTTCTATTTTATATTCAAAACCAAATAAAGTTGTAGTAGTTATAATTCCTAAACTTAGAATTATTTTTTTAAACATAATTATCTCCTTAGTAAGTATAAAAAAGTATTTTACACTTACTAAACTTAGATGATAATTGAGTTAATTAGTCAGATTTTTTTTAATCAAAATCCATTCTAACTTGAGTTTGTCCAGTTGTACCAAATTCATAATCTATTTGAGTAGCAATTTCTTTAAAATCTATTCCTTGAATTTCTTTTAGACCTTTTAAAATTTCTTTCTTTCCATTTACTAATTCTTTTGATTTTATACCGTGTGAAATTGATAAACTAGCTTCCACAAAAGCAGATAATTTATCACATTGTTTTAAAGCTAAACCATCAATTGCATTGTATTTATCTAAATTGTATTTTGAGATATCTTCAACAATCTTTATTTCATTGTTTTCAACAATTTTATTTAAGAACTCTTCTTTTTGCCCATCATATAATCCTAAAATATATGAGAATTCTTCTTGAAGTTGTTCAGGTACATTTGGTAAAATTACATCCTCAATTTTTTGTAATTCATACTCTGCAATAATTTCAGATAACTCATCTACACAGTATTTTACAGGTGTGATTATATCTCTTGTCAAGGCTTCAGGTAAATCATGAAATAAACTTACAAAGAAGTTATTTTGTAATCTTTTATCACAAGCATTTACATCAATAGAATAAAAATATCCAAAAATAGCTACAGTTAACATATGACCTAAAACAGATGTTTCTGGAACTCTTGGAGTTTGTGCCCATCTTTTTTGAAATCTTAATCTACCACTTAGATCGATGATTTTGGCTAACTTTTTATTTAAAGCTATTTTTCTAACAGCAATTAATTCATAATAATCTTCAATCTCTTCTTCAACACTTTTTTTAACATCTTCAATATCATTTAAAAATGCACTTGTTTGATATACAATTGAAAATTCCCATTTTGTAGCTAAATATGATGCAGCTTTTAATATAAATCTTTCTTTTTTATACATTGTAGGGTCATTTAAATACTCTTCAAATTTTTGAAGAAATGTCCCGTTTTCAATATCTTTTAAAGATGGTGATAATTTTGAAATAACCCAAGAGTTTATCTCTTTAGATTTTTTTTGTAATGCTTTTCTAAATACATCAGGTCTAATATCTGTAACAACTATTCTTCTTAAAAATTCAAAAATACCTGCTTCTATTAAGTGAGTGTAGTTTACATCTTTTTCAAGTTTTGCAATAAAATATGCGATAATAAATTTGTGAGCTTGTTTATCAAGTTCTACTAGTTCAACCATTCTTGGATAGTCATTCCATCTTTGAATTGAAGCACTAGAGAATATGTAGTCTATAATTTTTGGATTTATCAATTTTCATCCTTTTTGTTCTTATCTTTATCATCAAAGAACATCATTTTTTTACCAAGAAGTATTAATGCTAGAACAACTAGCATCATTAGATATACTTCCCATTCTTCTCTCATAATTATTTAGGCTCTACAGCTTCCCATTTTAGATATTGCATTGATTTTTTCTACTCTACCTTCATGTCTTCCACCCTCAAAAGATGAAGTGTTCCATGCATCAACAATAGCTTCTACCATTCCATAACCAGATACTCTTTCACCTAAACAAATTACATTTGCATCATTGTGTTCTCTAGCCATTTTTGCTGAATATTCATTGTGACATAAAGCAGCTCTAATTCCATCAAATTTATTTGCAGCCATTGACATTCCAATACCAGAACCACAAATTAAAATTCCTTTGCTTCCTTCATTCGCTAATACGCTTTCACAAACTTTAACAGCGTAATCAGGATAATCAACTCTATCTTTTGTATTTGGCCCTAAATCAATTACTTCATGACCTCTTGCTTCAAAAAGCTCTTTTACGTAAGCTTTAATATCAATACCAGCGTGATCTGCTCCAATAAAATATTTCATTAGTAAATTCCTTTTTCGTGTTCTATTTTTATGTTTTCATCAATTTCTTTTTCTAAAGTTTCTACACTTTTGAACATTCTATTCCATCTAATCTTATACTCATCATCCCATGAAAAGTAGATAAACCAAGGTTTCCCAACAATATGTTTGTATTGAACAGTTCCCCAAAATCTTGAATCATTTGAGTGATCTCTATTATCACCCATCATAAAATATTCACCTTCAGGAATTTTTATAGGCATCATGTTAAATAATGCTTGAGGATTATAACCATTATTAGAAACAGTTGGGTCATTGTGAATACCAGGATGATCTTTTTTATATGGATTTACAACCCATGATCTTCCAGCAAAATTTACAATTTGTTCTTTTGGATAGTTTTTCTTAATGTACTCTTCACCCTCTGAAAAGTGAATTAAAAGATTCTTATCTACCATAGCAACTAAATCTCCACCCGTTGCTACTAATCTTTTAACATAGTGAATTGCGTCATTTTTAGGGTATCTAAAAACAACAATATCACCTCTTTGGGGTTTTGGTCCTTCAATTAAGTGACCATTATCATTAAAGTCAGGTAGTACCTTTACTTCAAGCCAAGGAATTCTTGGAGTAGGGATACCGTAAGAATATTTTTTTACAAAAAGCATATCGCCTATTAAAAGTGAATTTTTCATACTTCCACTTGGGATAATAAATGCTTGAGCAACAAAAAATATAATACCTAATACAATAACTAATGTACCAGTCCATGAAGTAGACCAGTGATAAATTCTTTTTAGCATTATTTGCTTTCTCTTTTCTCTCTTAAAGTTGCTGCTTTAACTGTATTTTTTAATAGCATTGCAATAGTCATAGGTCCTACTCCACCTGGAACTGGTGTAATATGAGTACACTTATCTTTACAATCTTCAAAGTCAGCATCTCCAACTAATTTACCTGTATCAAGTCTATTAATTCCAACATCAATTACCACAGCACCATCTTTTAGCATGTCACCCTTAAGCATTAAAGGAACTCCAACAGCGATTACAACAATATCAGCTGCTTTTGTGTGAGCTGCTAAGTCTTTTGTTCTTGAATTACATACAGTAACAGTTGCTTTTGCATTTGTTAAAAGTGAAGCCATAGGTTTACCAACTATATCAGATGAACCAATAACTACAACATTTTTTCCACTTAATTCGATTCCATATTCTTGGAACATTCTCATTACACCAAAAGGAGTAGCAGGTAAAAATGAATCTAAATTTGAAACCATTCTACCAACATTGTAAGGGTGGAAACCATCAACATCTTTTAGGGGATCAATTGCTTCTAATACAACAGTTGTATCGATATGTTTTGGTAATGGAAGTTGAACTAAAATACCATCTAATTTTGGATTTTTATTCATCATTGCAATTGTTTCAAGAAGTTCTTCTTGAGTGATTGAATCAGGCATTTCATGTACAACTGAATAAATACCAGCATTTTTACATGCTTTTGCTTTACTTGCAACATAAGTAGCACTTGCAGCATCACTACCAACTAAAATAACAGCTAAACCTGGAGTTATGTGTTTTTCATCAACTAAAGCTGAAACTTCAACTTTAACTTCTTCTTTAATTTTTGCAGATAATTCTTTACCGTCTAATAGTGTCATGGAGATAAACCTTTAAGAGTATAATTTTTAAGATATTATATTTAAAAATCTATTATAAAAAAGTTAATTTATTAAAAGTTGTTAAGATCTATATTAGTACTTAATCAAATATTTATAAAACTTTAAGTATAATCCGCTTTCAAATTTAATAAAAGGAAATGTTTATGTTAGATGGTATCGCAAGAGATAGTATGACAAAACAAGCAACTAAAACTTTAAGAAGAGATGGTTACTTAATCGCAAATATCTATGGAAAAGGTTTAGAAAACGTTGCAGCAGCGTTCAAAAAGAATGAGTTCATCAAATTCTTAAGAAACAAAACTACAATCGCATTTGATGTTAATGTAGATGGTAAAGCTTTCAAAGTAGTAGTACAAGAGTATCAAAAATGTCCATTAACTTCAGACTTATTACACGTTGATTTAATGGTTGTTCAAGATGGTGTTAGAGCTTCATATAAGATTCCAGTAAAAACTACAGGAACTCCAAAAGGTCTTAAAAACAAAGGTTTATTAATGGTTAACCACCCAAGAGTATCTGTAAAAAGTACTATTGAGAATTTACCAAATGATATTACAATTGATGTAACTAACTTAGATACTGGTGACAATGTTTTAATTAGAGATATTGACTTCCCAGCAGGTGTTGAGTGTTATTTAGATCCAAGAGTACCAGTTGTTGGTGTAATTAAAGCTAAGTAATTTTAACTTTTCTATGCATTTAATAGTTGGCCTTGGAAACATCGGTGAAAAATACGAATTAACAAGACACAATGTAGGATTTATGGTTATCGATGAGATAACCAAAAATCTTACAACTTCAAATATAAATAAATCAAACTTTCATTCTACACTTTTAAAATCAGGATATAACTTATATTCTAAACCTACAACTTACATGAACAACTCAGGACAAGCTGTAAATGCTATAAAAGAGTATTACAAAATTGAACTTGAAGATATAATCGTAATTCACGATGATTTAGACTTGCCATTTGGTGCAGTTAAATTTAAAATAGGTGGTGGTCATGGTGGTCATAATGGATTAAGATCATGTGATGCACATATGGGAAAAGATTACATTAGAGTTAGAATAGGAATTGGAAAACCTCAAAATAAAGCAGATGTTGTAAATTATGTTTTAGACAATTTTTCAAAAGAAGAATTAAACAAATTAAAGGATATAATCTCACATGTAATTGATGCTATTAACGACATTGTTAAAGGTGTTGAGTTAACAGATGTGAAATCAAAATTTACTTTAAAGTAGTTTAATGTCTATACTTACAAAATATGTTTTTAAAAAATATATAATAAATTTTTTAATTGTTTTATTATCACTACAACTATTCTTTATAGGAATAGATTTAATTCAAAATTTTAAAGACCTTCCTTCTTCAGCAAACTTAATTATTTTATATGTTTTATATTTTAGTTTTTTTACATTTTCATTAGCACTTCCATTATCTTTAGTTTTTGGATGGATTGTTACTTTAGTAATGTTT
>Ga0209961_1000744_pt1 | contig 10687 bp, 11 predicted proteins | sample SalPonA_B_H2O_MG_FD_185719 | JGI IMG/M metagenome (GOLD analysis project Ga0209961, IMG submission 185719) | Water microbial communities from South San Francisco under conditions of wetland restoration - Salt Pond MetaG R2A_B_H2O_MG (SPAdes)... | ecosystem: Environmental > Aquatic > Non-marine... | reverse complement strand
AGCGCAATAGAAAGAATAAAGTAACCGCGAGCATGACAACATGCTGAACCATACTGTACTTGGTTACCGCTGCATTTAGTGATGGATTAAACTTCTTAAATTCCGATAACGGTCTCTTTTCTATAGGAAACGCTTCAGTAACGTCGTCAGGCCGCCACCCCGTGCGTCCAAACCACACTCGCAACTTATCTCGCCATTTGCGGGTATGATAACTGTCATGTGCAAGCTGGCTATATACCTGTAGGTTTGCCCAAATGGGATTAAAGCTTTTTAGCGCCCCACGAATGCCATAAACAGGAGGTTCATCAGGTAACTCAGGGATAAAGGTATTAAATAACCGATCCCAGATTATAAAAACACCGCCGTAGTTTTTGTCGATATAAACACGGTTTTGCGCATGGTGCACACGGTGATTAGATGGGGTTACAAACCACTTTTCCATCCAACCGAGCGTACTGATATGCTGAGTATGTACCCAAAATTGATACACTAAATTAAGTGCGCCCACCGTAATGATTAGCTCTGGTGGAAAACCTAACACGGCCAAGGGTAAATAGAATACCCAACTGAACAATGCACCGCTGGTTTGACGAAGTGCCGTTGTAAGATTGTAGTCTTCACTGGAATGATGTACAACGTGCGCGGCCCACAATAAGCTCATCTCATGACCCATGCGATGATTCCAATAGTAACAAAAGTCGTAGAGCACGAAGGCCAGCAGCCACACCCACCAAGCCGATGCATCAAGGGTAAAAACCGATACGGCTTCAAAAATAAGCACATAAATCGTGAAAGGGATAAGCTGGTGGGCAAGTGTCATTACGCGTGACAACACCCCCGCACTTAAACTTGTAATCGCGTCGTTAGCCCGATAATGCCCCGTTTTCTTACGCGCATCTACGACGAGTTCAAGCGCAATAAGGATAAAAAATAAGGGTATAGCAAATAAAATTACAGTCATAACTACCACGCACAATGAATACCCCTAGATGTTAACGAAATGTTGTTGTCTTACAAGGTTTTTTTATAGATCGGCGACGTTCAGGGGTGATTTACTCACAATTCACGATATTTATCTTGCTTTAAGTAAACGAAATGTGACGTTACTACGTTCAAACAATGTAAAAATAAAAATTTTATTATTACTTGGGAACAATTCTTCTATTTGAATTTCTTATATTCAGTGCTATCTCTGGTAGTATGATCAAAAGGATTAACAGTCAGCGGAGTCATCATGAGCGAATCGTCAGAAAATCGTAGTTTAGTTCCCCACTTTCTTATTGCGGGTGCCGTACTAATTGTCATTCTAGCCGTTGTATTTTGGCCCTCTGAAGAACCTGCACCTGTCGCACCCGTGCCAGAAGTCGTTGAACCTGTGGTGACAGAACCAGAAGCACCTGAAGAGTTTGAAACCAGACCGGCAGCACCTACAGTTGAACTGGAGGAGCCGGACGTTATTGCGCCAGTACCCGAACTAGAGGAAGCACCTGAACCGCTTGATACAAGCGACCCCGCAATCAAAAAGTCACTTAACGATATTGCTCAAAATAATGACGATAGCGTTAATCAATTGCTTGTTAAAGAAGGCTTACTTCAACGCTTTGTCGTGTCGGTTACTAACCTAGCCAATGATGAAATGGCACCAAACCATCAGTTGTTAACGCCTCCGGAGCAGAGTTTCCGCGTTTACTCTCAAGCAGGTAAGCAGTGGATTGATGCTGCAAGCTACAAACGGTATACCCCTTACGTGAACATGCTGGAGTCGTTCGATAACGAAGCGCTGCTAAACGTATATAGCATGTACAAAGGTGATATTCAGGCAAAGTACGACGAAATAGGCGACTCTGATACGCCATTTAATGACGTATTACTTACTGCGATAGACCAACTACTTGATACGCCTGAAGTACCGGTGCCAGTTGAAGTATTGTCAAACTCGGTCAGTTACACGTATGCAGATGAACGTTTAGAAGCCCTCAACGAACCGCAAAAGCAGCTTTTACGCACCGGCCCGGACAACATGCGCCGCATAAAAGCAAAGCTTCGAGAATTACAGGCACTGATTGAGCAAGATGGATCTAACTAAGTTTCAAAAACAGCTAGAGGGCGAGCAGACTACTGCTCGCGCTTTGCCGCCTGTGGAAAAATGGAACCCGCCGTTTTGTGGCGATATAAACCTAAACATCGCCATTGACGGGCGGTGGTTTTACGAAGGTAGCCCTATTGGCCGTGCGAGATTAGTTAAACTCTTCGCGTCTGTGCTTAAAAAAGAAGAAGATAACTATTATTTAGTAACGCCCGTTGAGAAAGTAGGCATTCGCGTTGAAGATGTGCCCTTTGTTATTACAAGTTGGCGTTATGATGACAAAACCCTAACGTTAATCACACAAACAGGCGATGAAATAGCCTTAACCGAACAACAGCAATTAATCCTCAATGCGCCGCCTGCATCACTGCAGGATGACAATGCCACGCCTATTCCTTATGTGTGTGTAAGACGAAACTTATGGGGTCGTCTGCATCAAAATGTGTACTACCAACTACTAGAGCAAGCAGATGTTGTCGAGCAGGATGGTACCACTCAGTTTATGCTTTCATCTCGTGGCCAGCGTTTCTGTATTGGCAAAGTCACCCAGTAAACACCACTAAGACAAATAAAAACTGCACTTCGTCCTAAATAATGCACGGTCTGTGCAGGTAGTCTTTGCGTTCAATAAATACCTACACTACATTGGTTGTTCGTCTATTTTACAACCAAAAAGAAAAACGAATATGAAAAAGACACTTTCTGTACTCGCCATTGCCATTGGCGCATCGACACTTTGCACCTCATCATTTGCTGCAACACTTATTCACGCCGGAAAAGCTTTTACCAGTACTTCAGATAAAATACGTGAAAACGTCACTATTGTTATTGAAGGCAATAAGATTGAAGCTATTAAATCGGGGTTCGTTAACGGTGATGACAGCGACACAGTTATCAATTTAAAAGACGCCACTGTAATGCCTGGGCTCATGGATATGCACGTGCACCTATCCTCTCAGCATGGTGGGCCTCAAACCTACCTAGAGCGCTTTTCTTTAAACGAAGCAGACTATGCGTTACGTGCGGCAAACTACGCAGAGAAAACCTTGCAAGCGGGTTTTACCACCGTAAGAAATTTAGGTGATAGCCACTATGAAACGGTGGCATTACGCAATGCCATTAGTAAGGGCTATGCCACAGGCCCTCGTATTTACACCGTAGGTAAGTCTATCGCGACAACAGGGGGTCATGCAGATCCTAGTAACGGCATGGCTCACCTACTTAGACCCGATGTTGGCCCAAAAGAAGGGGTGGTAAACGGCGAGGTGGAGGCCCGTGAAGCAGTGCGTGCGCGTTATCAAAACGGCGCTGATCTTATAAAAATTACTGCAACTGGTGGTGTGTTAAGTGTGGCCAAGAGCGGTCAAAATCCACAATTTATGGTGGATGAACTTGAAGCCATTGTCGATACGGCAAAAGACTATGGAATGACCGTCGCCGTGCATGCCCATGGTAAAGAGGGGATGGAGCGCGCCATCGTCGCGGGCGTAGACTCAATCGAACACGGCACTTATATGGACGATGAAACGCGCAAGTTAATGAAAAAGCACGGTACCTATTACGTACCGACTATTTTGGCCGGCAAATTTGTTGCCGACAAAGCTAAAATTGACGGTTACTTCCCCGACCTGGTTCGCCCTAAAGCCGCAGCAATCGGCCCGTTGATCCAAGACACCTTCGCAAAAGCACACAAAGCAGGCGTGAAAATTGCTTTTGGTACAGACAGTGGAGTATCAGCACATGGCGATAACGGGCAAGAGTTTGCGTTAATGGTAGAAGCCGGTATGCGCCCTGCTGACGCCATTATCAGTGCAACGGTGAATACTGCAGACCTGCTAGGAATAAGCGATACGCTAGGAACCTTAGCACCAGGAAAGCTTGCTGATATTGTCGCCGTTAAGGGTAACCCGCTAGAGGATATTACCTTAATGGAAAACGTGTCTTTCGTAATGAAAGATGGAAAAATTTACAAACAATAAGCGAACATTTACGTGGCAATAGGAACAAAAGTTAAAAGGAAGACACGACAATTCATTGATTCAAAGCACATGCTGACAGGTATTACTTTCGCATCATTTTTAGAGTCAACCATTGTTCCTATTCCGCTTGAAGCGGTAATGATACCGCTGATGCAAGCGCGAAGAGAAAGTCTATGGAAAATAGCATTAATGGCCACCGTTGGGTGCGTGATTGGTGCTATTTTCGGTTACGCTCTGGGTTACTATCTGTTTGACCTTATTGGTCAGTGGATAATTGACAGCTTCTTTAGCGCAGAACAGTTCGAAAACGTTAAATCTCAAATGGACAGCCAAGGCTTTTGGTTTGTGATGACTTTAGGTATTGCCCCCATTCCCTTTCAAGTGGCTATGCTCGCAGCGGGAGCGACCAAATTTTCGCTGCCATTATTCTTAATCGCTACTGTGATTGCTCGCTCACTTCGTTACTTTGGCCTTGCTGCAGTGGTGTACTACGCGGGCGACAAAGCTGAGCAACTTATCAAGCGGTATCGGATGAAAGCAGTAATTGCCATAACGCTCATTGTTTTGTTGCTGTGGTGGTTATCTAACGTAATAAGCTAAAACCCGTGTCCGTTATGACTACTGGCGAAAGAATAATAAAAAGGCGCTTAATCGCGCCCTTTCTTAATAACGTACTGATAAGGCATGACATCGGTTTGTGACGCCACAAGCGTGTGTTCCATAAACCGACAGAAGCTGGGGATATCTCGTGCGGTTGAAGGGTCGTCAGCCGTTACCGACAGTATTTCACCATCGGCCAACTTGCGAATATTTAACCGCACCATCATTACAGGCTCTGGACAACGCAATCCTAGCGCGTCTAGATGGGTAGTCGCGCCGTTAAACGCCTCATCAAAACTAGATGCCATAGTTTTCACGGTATGTATTAATAGCTACAACCTGCTCGGTGCTGTTACCCTGCTCTTCAAGGTAAGCAACAACATCTGCTAGGGTTACTATTGCAATAACCTGAGTACCAAAATCGCGTTCTACTTCTTGGATTGCTGATAACTCGCCTTTACCACGCTCTTGTCTATCAAGGGCAATAAGCACCCCCGATAATGATGCCTGCTGCTGTGCTATCAGAGTCATTGACTCTCGAATGGCCGTACCTGCGGTAATCACGTCATCAACGAGCATAACGCGCCCTTCTAGTGGGCTACCTACTAGCGTTCCACCTTCACCATGGGTTTTGGCTTCTTTGCGATTAAAGCAGTAAGGCGTGTCGATATCGTGATGGTCAGCTAATGCTACCGCTGTAGTAGTAGCAATAGGAATACCTTTATAGGCCGGGCCAAACAATACGTCGAATTCGACACCCGCATCAACCAGCGCATTGGCATAAAAGCGACCAAGCTTAGCCAGATCGCCTCCACGGTTAAACAATCCAGCATTAAAAAAGTAAGGACTAACACGGCCCGACTTTAACGTAAATTCACCAAATTTAAGGACGCCACGCGCAATGGCAAATTCAATAAAGTCTCGTTGGAATGCTTTCATGTTTAACTCCTTACGCTAATGCTGCTTTTTGAATATCAAATAATTCACGTAAACCATGCTTTGCAATAGTTAGCAGCTCATCTAATTCTTCAAACGAGAACGGTTCGCCCTCGGCAGTACCTTGTACTTCAATCAGCTTGCCGGTTTCCGTCATGACAATATTCATGTCGGTTTCAGCTTCTGAGTCTTCGGTATATTCTAAATCAGCAATGGCCGTACCTTCATAAATGCCAACCGATAGCGCTGCAATCATATGCTTAAGCGGGTTCGCTTTTAAAATTCCTTTAGCGCGCATATAAGTAAGTGCATCAACTAAAGCAACACATGCGCCAGTAATTGAAGCAGTACGTGTTCCGCCGTCGGCCTGAATAACATCACAATCTAGTGTAATGGTATTTTCTCCAAGCAGTTTAAGGTCTACCGCTGCGCGCAATGAGCGTGCAATTAAGCGTTGAATTTCAAGCGTACGGCCGCCTTGTTTGCCACGAGCAGCTTCACGGCCGCTTCGCGTATGCGTAGCACGAGGTAGCATGCTGTATTCAGCCGTTATCCAGCCCTTTCCTTGCCCTTTCATAAAGCGAGGAACACCTTCTTCTACGGTTGCGTTACACAAAACCTTAGTGTTGCCGAACTCCACCAGCACCGAGCCTTCGGCGTGACAAGTAAACTGGCGAGTAATAGTAACTGGACGGATTTGACTGGCGGTTCTGCCGCTTGGACGCATAGTGTTCTCCACAACGTAAATGCATAAAAATAAGCACATCGAGCAACCATATTTATCGCTCAATAGCGTTTATTCGCTAGGGCATTAAGTATACCCCACTAAGGCCGCCTGTTAAAAACGAACTTTCACCCTTTTCCTTTATCTGTTTTTGTTGAAACTACGCTACTATAGATAATGCAAGTTAGCGTGCCTTTCATTTTATTAGGTATACAACTCGCCATAGCGCGTTGTTTTTGCACGCTTTCAATTTTATAGATAAGGATAGTTATGATTTACAGCATGACCGCATTTTCCCGCGTAGAAACTAAAAAAGAGTGGGGCTCTGCCGTATGGGAAATTCGTTCAGTTAACCAACGTTTTTTAGAAACCTACTTCCGCTTGCCCGAACAGTTCCGTTCGCTAGAGCCTGTACTTCGCGAACGTTTTAGAAAAAAATTAGCCCGAGGCAAGGTTGAGTGCGCGTTGCGATTTACCGCAAACGACGCAGCCGTTACCAAGTTAAGCTTAAATGAAGCACTTGCCAAACAAGTAATGCAAGCTGCTGATTGGGTACAGTCGCAAGGACAATCTAGTGGTGTTAACCCGCTTGATGTATTGCGCTGGCCTGGCGTTATTGCGGCAGAAGAAGCCGATATGGACACCATTCATGCCGACGTAATGGCGGGGTTCGATCAAGCCCTTAACGACTTTATAAGTGCACGCGCAACCGAGGGTGATGCACTTAAGAGCATGATTACTCAACGTTTAGATGCTATTGAAACCGAAGTTGCAAAAGTAGCAGCTCGCATGCCTGAAATAATGATATGGCAGCGCGAAAAAGTGCAAAACCGTTTTGAAGAAGCAAAAGTAGAATTAGATGCCGGCCGCTTTGAACAAGAAATGATTATGCTAGCGCAAAAAGTTGATGTTGCCGAAGAACTAGACCGCCTAAATACACATGTAAAAGAAACACGTAACATTTTGAAAAAGGGCGGGGCAGTAGGCCGCCGTTTAGATTTCATGATGCAAGAATTCAACCGTGAGTCGAATACGTTAGGGTCTAAATCAATCAGCACCGATATCACCCAATCAGCGGTTGAGCTTAAGGTATTGATTGAGCAAATGCGCGAGCAAATTCAGAATATTGAGTAATTTGCTACTGCACGCAGTAATACCGAAAAAGCCCAGTCATTCTGGGCTTTTTTATTGTTAATCCCTATGATTTTTGAACGCTTTAGGCAGTCGTTTTTACGGAGGGTGCCGCAAACAGCAGCACCTTTTAAAGGGTTAAATTATTCTTTATTAGCAATTTTCTGTAGGTTGCTATGAATTTTAAACAGTACGATAAGCAATTCGCACCAGATTCTGGCGCCAATACAGCCTGACACAATAATAAATAGGCCGTAAATAAAGTTCGAGTCGTACCCTACAAACATGGTTGTTACGCCACTTATCACAGAACCTAGAAGCAGCAGCCAGTAGACAAACGTGATAATTTTAGGCGTTAGCATTGAGTCGAAGAAAAAAATATCTTTCATAATCATTCCTTGATGAAGTTTGCAGGTAGCAAGCTTTACTCTTAATGCCGCATCCTGCGACAAACTTCTCGTTGTTATTGTTGATTTATTATTTATAAGTATTGTGAAGAAGCTCACCCAGATAGTATAAACACCGAAAGATAGGTAACACAATGCTTTGTTATAAAGGAAGTATTAACGCTATTTGTGCAAGTTTGGCTACCCTGTATTCGTGTTACGCGGTTTTATCCGGCACACTCGTTACGCCTTCTTTTTTGGCTAACGCCATTAACGCTTTGTTATTCGGGAAACGCGTTATTGCGTCGATTAACAGTGCTTTCGCTCTTGACGTATCATCCATTTCGTATAACAAAACAATAAAGTTATGAAGGTATGCAGGTTCGTTTTGGCCCGCATCTAACCCTTTTTCAAACCATTGAAGCGCCTTTGATTCATCGGTTTTCATGAAGTGATTAGCCAGTAAAAAGTAAGCCAACCATTGCGTAGGCCACTGTTTTGTTGCGGTGTCTAAAAATGCCAGCGCACGCGACTCATCTCCCACCTTCAACATGTCATAGGCTGCGCTCGTATAGGTGAATGGCACCATTTCTGACGATGTAACGCCAGGTGGAACGGGTGCTAGATACCAATAATTACCTCGTGCCCATGTACGCTCAAACAGCTCAAAAGACATGTCGTGATCTGGGGTAACCCCCGTATGCAGCGTTACTGTGCCCTTTTCGCTATCAAAACCTGTTACTACCGCATAATGCCATTGCGGTAACAATTGAATAGATAAATTTTGGAAAACTATAACGGGAATGTCATCGCTAACTAATGCCATGATAGATGAGAGCGTTCCGCGAGCCGTATAAGGCAAAAAGCTATACTGGCGGGTTGCTGTTATCATTTCTAGTTGTAAGCTTCCATCCTTGTCAGGAATAAACATCTTAGGCGCAATATCGTTGGGAGATATATCGCTTCCGTAGAAGCCAAAGACTTCAGACAGAGTTGTCGGCCCGCAGTAAAATTGCTCTTGCGGATAAAAAGGAACCTGCTCAATGGTATGAGATGGTGGGAGCGACGCTAATCCTTGCTGCCGTAATCGGTCTGCTTGTGGCGTACCTTGGCAGCCTACCAGCAACAAAAAGCCTGCTAGTAAGCAGGCTTTCTTAAAAATCATTTCCATTTAATTAATTACTTACTGGACGTATAAAGGGGTATACATCGGTTACGCCTGCCAAATCAAGGATAGCGATAACAGCAAGAACAGTAAGAACAGCACCTACAATTCCGCCTGCAGGAGCTTGATTGATTTCATCGTTTAGCTGAGCAATTTCACTGTCGGTCATTGCATTTATACGGGCAACGGCGTCATTGCTGTTTACCCCTAAGCTCATCAGTTTATTTTGCACGTCGGCTCGGTTTACCATATCGATAAGCTGCGTTTTGTTGTATTGCGCCACTTGTGTTTGCATTACAGTATCTGAACTAATAGCTTCAGCATGAACACTACCGGCCACTAATACACCCGCTGAAAGGCATCCAATTAATGTTGATTTGATAAGCTTCATTGTATTTCCTTTATTGTTTGCATAACACTAAAGCATAGCGACGGGTGTCGGTACGTTTGCATTATGTCGTTTTGCAAAGATGTGCAGTGTAAATCTCGTTCAACCGGCTAATTGCAATTACACAACGCCTCACCACCATCTTTGCTTTTATTTAATGTCACACTTTACCTTGCAAAGTTAACGCCAACCTTGTTATCGCTACTTTTGAAAATAAAAGCGCTATCATTTGGTGCAGATGAGCATACCCTATTGAAGGTACCCCTATTTAAATATAGCCGACTTTTACTGGTAATAAAATTAATCCGCCATGAAGCGCTTTTTTGCCACTATATTGCGCTTAACGATTGTTTATAGAGTGTTTTTACTTAGCTTTACGCAATAAAGACGACTATTTTTTATTGCGGCGAGTAACTGCATTAAAGGCATAGCCTGCCCATGTAACAACGCCACGTTCGCGACATAAATGTAGCAGTGCGCCTGAACGGCATACGTTTTTTTGCTCGCACAGCGCGACGCTATTTTTCGGGAATATTATTCCACCTTGCGTAATATTTTCTCAATGGCGTCTATGTGGACATATAGGCACGCCTCCTGAAACGAGCTCTAATAATTAGAATCCTAACTATTTAGGCGTCCCAACTGCCATCGTCATTGCAAAAATTCATGCACTTTGTGCTTTTTTTCGTACAGAAATTGAAAATAAACCCTCCTTCTTTTAATAAACACGTTAAATAATACCCAGCTACAGCCTTGTTTAAAAACAATCGAAAACAACATAAGCATATGTTTTTTAAAAGCTTTAATGGGTTAATGGACAGATTTACTGCTTGCACGGCAACATTATCCAATTGTTATTAATTGATTGTTCAATTAACATTAATATTAATGTCACATCATATCTGTAATCTAAAAACTCATAACAAAATACATTCAACAGGAACTTTTATGAAACCTTACGTGCCTATGAAGCGAAGCTTAGTCGCACTATCTGTACTATCAGCGGTTACGCTAACGTCGATGTCAGCAACTGCACAAGAGGCCTCTGACAAGGAAGCCGAAGAGAAAGAAGTAGAAGCTATTCAAGTAACGGGGCGCAGCGTGTCGTATGCAAACAGCACTACGTCATCAAAAATGGTGAAGCAACAAACACCTATGACAAGCGCCTTGTCAATCATTGATAACCTGCCAGGCGTATTGATTAATGAGGGTGACCCGTTTGGCTCAGATGAATGGTCAACAAGTATCTCTATCCGAGGCTTTACCCTTGACCTAGAAGCACAACAAATAGG
>Ga0209961_1000741_pt1 | contig 10740 bp, 6 predicted proteins | sample SalPonA_B_H2O_MG_FD_185719 | JGI IMG/M metagenome (GOLD analysis project Ga0209961, IMG submission 185719) | Water microbial communities from South San Francisco under conditions of wetland restoration - Salt Pond MetaG R2A_B_H2O_MG (SPAdes)... | ecosystem: Environmental > Aquatic > Non-marine... | reverse complement strand
AGCAATTCTTAGCCTGGGATCGACCCTGGAAATTCAATGCAGGAATCAGCTTTCAAAACGACAGCAGTAAGTTCCGCGCCTCGCTCAATGCCCAGTACACCTCTGGATACCGTTACACTCCTCAAATTTTAGAAGGATACAACGACCTGGGTCGTCCGCAATACCGCGTTGATAATGCAAATTACCTGAGGGAACGTGGTGCCTACTGGTTCGGAATAAACGGAAAGGCCTCCTACGCGCTCGTTAAATTTGGCACAGGCGGCATTCTACTCAACCTTGAGGTGATGAACATTACTGGACGTAGAAATGCCCAATTGGTCAATCCTATTACAGGCCGCGCCTATGAATATGGCGACGATGTTCCGCTGACTTGGCGCGATCCGCGTCCGGAATTTAATGGCCCACAAGAGACCGGTACTGATCCGAGAAATCCGGCACGATACTCCGCTCCGACACAAATTTTAGCAGGAATTCAAATCAAATGGTAAGACGTCACTTTTACATACCGCTGGTCATTGGTTTGCTCTTAAATTTTGGTGCTACGGCCCAATTATTACCTACCTACGGCGAGGAGCGTGCTGGACTTAGCGCCTTCACCTTCTTAAAACTTCCCATCGACCCGGCGAGTACAGGAGTTGGCGGTGCAAGCTTAGCCATGACCGATCACAGCTTCGGTGCCCTAATCAACCCTGCACTGATCAGCGGAGGCAATCAGCAAGGTGTTTTTTCTGCGAACAGAGCTTTAGGCGGTGGCATCAATCACGATTTTGTTGCACTAACCAAAGCACGAGAAAACGGCCAGCATATTGCCCTCACGCTCAACAGTCTTAGTACAGGATCCATCCTCGAAAGAACGGTTTGGCAACCAGAAGGCACCGGTGCCACTACCTCAGCGGCGCTTACTTGTGTCGGGTTAGGTGTAAGCCAGGCCTTCAGTGAATACTTCCATGCTGGAGTTCAACTCAAATACGGCCTTGAGCGATTGGGCGTCTACACCGCACATAACGTGTACCTCGACTTAGGCTTTTTGTATAAACTGGACATCGCAGATCTTCAATTCGCAGCTGCCCTGACCAATTTTGGCCCCAACACGCCGCTGAGCAACCTACCTGTAGGTCAAGAATCGGCTTTAGCGGCTACGCCTCAAATGTTCTCTATGGGAATACAATGGACGGCTTGGAAAAAGGGCGACCACAGCCTTACCCCGAGTCTGCAACTGAATCACCCAACAGATAATGCCGAGTTTTATGCAGGCGGATTAAAATACCAATGGCGTTCACAATTGTGGGGAGCAGTCGGTTACCAGATCGGAAGTCAAAAAGCGCTTCCTTGGATGGGTTTTGGAATGAAAACCATAGTAAAAGGATGGCCTGTAGAATGGGGCGTAGGGACACAACCTACACCGTACAACCAGTACCAAGGCACAATAGGAATTAAAATAAAACCACTCACATGGTAAGAACCTTAGGCATATTTTTCATCCTAAGTATGGGGGTACTACTGAGCAGTTGCGACAACTACTTCGGAGAACGGACCAATTTAGATTTCATAGAAATCCCTACCTACGACGTACGCGAAATCAGCTACGTGCCGATCGCACCAAACATTCAGGATGCCATTGCACCCGTGGACGTTTACATAGGTTACGATGAATTCATTTATGTTGTAGATAGTGCCCAAGACCTCATACTGCGGTACGATATTGCCTTAAATCTACAGGGCAGCATTTATATTCCAGGCGTGCGAAAGGTCATCCAAACACGGAGCTTTGATCTTCTTGCCATAGGAACCTACGATACCACTATCACGGGAGTTGACTACAGCCTAACGGCGCTTTATGAAATAGAAATGGTTGGCAGCGACAATGTACTGTCCATGCAAGGGGCAACAGCTGAACCGGTCATTGTGCACCCTTTCTATTTTAAAAACAGCTTTTCATCTTCGGACGCAAAAGTGAAGTTTACAGATGTTACGATTATTGGCTCCAATATTCAATCCGAAAACAATAGCTATTACTTAAGCAGAACAGGAGTAAGTACGAACAATGCAGGGTTTGGACCGGATAATGCTGTACTTAAATTCACAAAAGACCACCAGTGGATCAGCGCACTGCCTATTACGGCATCAGGGGCGACCTATAACGACTACTTTAAAAACCCACTAGCGCTTCAAGGTTTTACTCAAGCGCCGCAACTCACAGCGAGTAACAGTCCAGACTTTTGGGTGCTGAATCAGGATGACGATCAGGAAATCCAAGTGCAACACATCCAATTCACAGAAGGACCTTTCGGCGCGCTCTACCAACCTATCTTTTACAGCACACTAGATCCTGCCGCAAAACGCTATTTACAAACGCCAAAGCGATTTGTGGATCCTATTGATTTATGTCTTGCCGGCGACGGTTCTCGGTTTTTGTTTGTCGCTGATGCCGGTGTAGATAGTGTATATCAGTTTACTTCTTCCGGATTAGAAGGCGTTCCACCACCACCTGCATCAGCCGCTGAATTCAATGCGCTTGCGACTTTAGGGGGATTTGGCAACGTAAGTGCCATCGGGTATTATGACAAGATTTTATATGTAGCCGATTCCAAAAATGGAACCGTTCAACGATTTAAACTTACACTCGATTTCGATTAACGATTTAATAACGTGAAAACCATAACTTTAACACCAAATAAAACAACAACTCTCATGCGCAAGATTACTCTTATGCTCTTTGCTGTTTTGCTGTCCTTTGCAGGATACAGTCAGAACTGCACGGAATTGTACTTCTCAGAGTACATAGAAGGCTCTTCGAACAACAAGGGCTTTGAAATTTATAACCCTACAAGCTCAGCCGTTTCTTTAAGCGGCTACACCATTTACCTAAGTGGTAATGGCGGGTCGTTTACAAACACCCTAACCAGCTCAGCATCTATTGCTCCTGGTGATGTTTTTGTAGTTTGTACAAACCAAGCAGATAGCTTGATGCAATACGAAGCGGATACCATTTTAGGATTCCCGTCGGTATCCCATTTTAATGGTGACGATGCCCTCATTCTTGTCGGCGGAACCGATACCGTTGATGTTATAGGCGTTCCGGGGGTTGACCCAGGTTCTTCATGGACTGTAGGTACTGGTTCTACTGCGAATTACACGCTCGTTCGTAAAACGACTGTTACGGGTGGTTCAACAGATTGGACTACCGGTGCAGCAGAATGGGATGTTTACGCACAGAATACCTATTCGTACTTCGGCTCGCACATTAGCAACTGTTCCACATTTGATGTGACCTTTAAGGTGGATATGAATAATGTATCTGCCTCTTACACGAACGTTTATGTCTCTGGAACACTAAACAGCTGGAGCGGAAACGCGAATCAGTTGACTGATGCAGACGGCGACGGTGTATATGAAGGTACGGTTGCTTTATCTGCTGGATCTTACGAATACAAATTCACCTACGACAACTGGACGGGACAAGAATCTTTGGACGCGGTTGCTGACGCAAACTGTACATTAACGACAGGAGCATTCACAAACCGTTTCATGACTATTGGAACGGCGGATACCACGTTACCAGAGGTATGTTGGGAATCTTGTTATTCTTGTGCTTATGTAGCTCCTTGTACGGAACTATTCTTTAGCGAATATTCAGAAGGCTCTTCGAACAATAAATACTTCGAAATTTACAACCCTACGAGCGCAGCGGTTTCCTTGAGTGGTTACACGGTTTATTTAAGCGGCAACGGTGGTTCATACACGAATACGTTCACGACAAATGCAACAATTGCATCGGGTGATGTTTACATGATTTCGACGAACCAATTGGACAGTGCAACTCAAGCATTAGCTGATACCGCAATGGGCTATCCATCGGTAGCGCACTTTAATGGTGACGATGCATTGATCTTGACTAACGGAACTGATACCATTGATGTCATTGGTGTTCCTGGGGTAGATCCCGGTTCATCATGGGCTGTAGGAACAGGTTCTACTGCAAACTATACCCTAGTTCGTAAACACGCTGTTTCTGGTGGCTCTACGGATTGGACTACAGGTGCCTTAGAATGGGAGGTCTACGCTCAAAACACATGGTCTTACGCTGGTGCGCATGCCAGTACATGTATCGTAACTCCGGTTGATGTCACTTTCCAGGTTGACATGAATAACGTTACTGCTTCATACACGAACGTCTATGTGAGTGGAACTGTAAACAACTGGAGTGGTAATGCCAACCAGTTGACTGATGCTGATGGTGACGGTGTCTACGAAGGTACTTTATCACTTATGCCAGGCTCGTACGAATATAAATTCACTTACGATAACTGGACGGGGCAAGAAACTTTGGATCCAGTAGCTGATGCGACTTGTACGCTAACAACAGGTACATTTACGAACCGTTACTCTACCATCAGTAACGCTGACACCACACTTCCAGTAGTATGTTGGGAAGAGTGTACGGCATGTGCTGCTCAGACAAATTTCGTGGTGACCTTCATGGTAAATACCGCGAACATTACAGTTGGAGCCAACGGAATCTACCTAGGTGGTGGCGTTATTGGAGGTGCTAATGCCGTCCAACTAGCAGATCCTGACGGTGATGGTATTTATGTAGGTACGGATACTTTGAACGGCTCTACTGGAGGTAACTTCATCTTCTTAAACAACCCAACGTATGCTTCTGATTGGGGTGCTAAAGAGAACCTAGCAGGACTTTCGTGTGCCGATGCAGCAAACTATAACGATCGAATTCTTCCAACGTTTACGCAGGATACTACTTTGATGTTCTGTTACGGTACTTGTTCAACAGATACCTCTTGTACAGTAACTTCAACAAACCCTGATGTGACTTTCCGTGTGGACATGAGCAATGTTTCTGCGTCGTTCACTAATGTTTACGTGAGTGGAACGCTGAACAGCTGGAGCGGTAATGCAAATCAATTGACCGATCCTGATGGTGACGGCGTGTACGAAGCAGATATCAATCTTGCCGCGGGCAATTATGAATTCAAGTTCACGTACGACAACTGGGTAGGACAAGAATCACTTGATCCGACACTAGATAGTGCATGTACCTTAACTACAGGTGCCTTTACTAACCGTTACATTACTATCGGTGCTTCCGATACCACGCTTCCAGTTTACTGTTGGGAAGAGTGTGTGTCTTGTGCGACGACGACAACGGGATGTACGGAATTGTTCTTTAGCGAATACTCTGAAGGATCGTCAAACAATAAATACATTGAGATCTACAACCCAACAGCTAATGCTGTTTCGTTGAGTGGTTACACTGTTTACCAAAGCGGTAATGGTGGATCTTATACGAATACGTTTACTACAAGTGCAACTATCGCTTCTGGTGGTGTGTATATGATTGCTGCTAACCAAGCAGATGCTTCTATCCTTGCAGTAGCAGATACTGCTATGGCCTACCCATCCATTGCACACTTTAATGGTGATGATGCGATGATCTTGACTTATGGAACAGATACTATTGATGTTATCGGTGTTCCTGGAGTAGATCCAGGTTCTTCCTGGACTGTAGGAACGGGTTCAACAGCGAATCACACGCTGGTTCGTATGGCATCAATTGGTGCAGGTTCTACGGACTGGACTACTGGAGCAACGGAGTGGGATGTCTATGCGCAGAACACTTGGACCTACATGGGCGCACATACTTCAAACTGTATTTATGTTGCACCCGCACCAACCTTTGATTCTGTGGTAGCAATCAACACTATTACAGGAGTTGATGCAAGCGGTGTTGCAGATTCATTGGGTACAATGAAATGGATCAAGGGTATTGTGACTTCTATTGATTTTGACGGCAACGGCGGTTACAGCTTCTATGTAACTGATGGTACGGACGGAATCAATATTTACAACTTCGCTGATCAAAGTGGTTACACTACTCCAATGATGGGTGACAGTTTATTCTTGCACGGCGAGGTGGACCAATTCAATGGTTTAACTGAACTGATTGTAGATTCAATCTACCTAGCGAATAGCGGAAATACATTGCCAGCACCAGCTGTTGTGACTGTATTGGATGAATCTACTGAAAGTGAATTGATCCAATTGGTTGGGTTTACCCTTGCAGATGCAACACAGTGGCCAGCTTCTGGATCTGCAAACGTGGACATCACCAACGGTACGGATACTTTGACCATGCGTATTGACAGTGATACGGATATCGACGGCTCAACAGCCCCAGCGGGTACATTTGACGTTACTGGTATCGGGTCACAATACGATAGCTCTTCACCTTACGATGAAGGCTACCAGATTTTCCCACGCCAATTAACGGATATCTTCGTTTACCCATTCATCCCAACCTATACTATCGACCAAGTGGATAACACGGACGCTGATGGGGTGCCGGATTCACTAAACGTTTATTGTAAGGTAGTAGGTGTTGTTCACGGTGTGGACATGCAAGGTTCTGCCACAGCAGTATCGTTTACTGTTCATGATGGAACTGAAGGACTTGGAACCTATTCTTCTGTAGCTACTGTTACTTCTTATGTTGTAACAGAAGGTGATGAAGTTCGTATTGTTGGTTCGATCGGTCACTTCAACGGTTTATTGCAGATGTATGTGGATAGTATTACCGTTTTAAGCACTGGTAATGCCACTCAAACACCGACTGTGGTTACTGCATTAGGCGAAAGCACAGAAAGTGAGCTAGTGAAGTTCGAAAACATGACCATGGTAGATCCTACCCAATGGGGATCTGGTTCATCAGGTTACAACATCGACATCACTAATGGTTCGGATACAATTGTTATGCGTATTGACGCAGATGTTGATCTATACGGCGCTCCTGCTCCAACGGGTATGTTTGATGTTGTCGGAATCGGTGGACAGTACGACTTCAGTGCTCCGCACTTCGACGGGTACCAATTATTGCCGCGTTACCAAGCCGATATCATGACCTCTACAGGTGTTGCTGCTGTGAAATTATCTATTTCCGAAATTATGGCAGGTTCAAACTCAACGGCATACAATGCAGATTGGTTTGAAATCTACAACTATGGCGATTCAGCAGTAGATCTAAGTGGCTACTCTTGGGATGATGAAAGTGAGATTGCGGGAACATCTACCTTCCCTTCAGTTACGGTACAACCGGGCCAGGCGATTGTAGTATTAGATGATGTGGCTGCGAATAAAGATGCGTTCTTAGCGGAATGGAAATTATACGCAGGTTCAGTAACCATCGTAGCAAACGATGAATTGACCGGTTCTTTCCCTAGCTTGAGTCAGAACGGTGATGCCGTCTTCTTATACGATGCAAATGGCGCAGAAATGGCGAGTGGTGTATATACCGCTGCAACCGCAGGGTTCGCTGTTGAGTTTGATACTACGGGTACATTCACAGGTGATGCTGTCGATGGAACCAATGGTGCTTACACTTCATTAGAAGGTGATGTAGGTTCTCCAGGTAACTTAACGCCAAACACTGGTGTTGATGAAGCTGCAGTGATTGCAAACATCTACCCGAACCCAACAACCGGTTCATTCACCGTGAACTTCGCAAGTGCAATGAGTTACCAAGCGACCATCACAACGATGACCGGTGCCACAGTCTTCCAAAAAGAGGGAACTGGCGCAATCTTGAATATTGATTTGAATGCGGCAAGAGGAACGTACGTGCTCCGCGTACGTACGGCTCAAGGAACCGCAGTGCAAATGATCGTGTTGCAGTAAGCACGCGATAAGCGCATAAAAGAAACCCCCCGCGGCCGATGGCCGCGGGGGGTTTTTATTTTGGAACACCATGCGCGCGCATGGTGCTTCTAATGTGCTATTACAATCTGCTCACGAAATTCACCCGATTGCAAGATGTACGAACCTGCCGGAAGCGATTCCACGTTGATTCGATTCTTGCCGGAAAGAAGCGTGCCTTCAAGCAACTGCTCGCCAGATAAATTAGTAATGGTAAAGGGTGCTGTAGCCTCAGTGGTGACATTCAAAAAGGTATCGGCAGGAATCGGACCCATGTGAAGATGGAGACGCTCAGGAACTGTTTCAACAGCCATGAATGGGTTCCAAGCTACGTTCGTTGAATCACCGTAGATGTAATGAACCAATTCCGGATGATCGATAAAAGGATTGCGATTCCCCTGCATAGTATGAATAACACTATTACGATTCATTTCAAAGCTGTCCACAGGATCCGCCCAATGCCAAGCAATCAAGGTTGAAAGCACAGCATGCGTGGTACCTCCAGAATTTAATGCTTCACGGACGACTAAATCGGGCTCGGTTCCAGCACCTTCATAGCGTAAATCCATGTAAAGTATAATACGTGCAAGATCACCCTTGACCTTATCGCGCGGTTCAAATAGCCCCGCCGAACCATTGATACGGTTTCCGGTAGCAGATCCGTTGTAGTTAACACCCGATCCCGTTGTACCTAAGTCATCGTATTCATGGTTTGAACGAAGTGAATTTAATCCACCGTCGGCTGGCTTGAGGTTGTGAACATCCGTTCCAACACCAACGCTCGTGTTAAATCCACCCAAACTCTGCGGCCAAACGTGTTCGCGGTTCCAACCTTGCCCATTGTTGTATTCTTGTGGACCGTCAACACTCACGCCCGCGTATATCAGACATACGTTCGAGGTATTGGTGGTATCCTTGTCGCTTACCTTTAAAACATCCCACGTATCAGTGCTTGAAGAAGAATAACTTAAGCGGGTATGGACTTTAATGATATCATACAATGCTTCGCGCAGGTCCTCCCCGCTTTCATTATATGCATCTTGATAATACGGCAATGGTTGCGCTTGGAGTGATGCTGCAGCAATGAACAGTACAGCAACAGTTAAGATTTTTTTCATGAGAATATATTAGTCTTCGCAAAGATGCACAAAAACTAATCATTAGGTGGGCCAATGGCAATGCACCCTACCAGCGCTCGAGAGGAAAATTAGGGTCCAATGCTTTCAATTCACGACCCACGCGCGACCAATCCTTTTTGAATGTCGCCAAAACCGCTGCATCTTCGGGCGCATCTTGCACTCGGCCACCGCTGTTGAGCTTCATGTACAAAGGCAGCAAGGCACGTTGCAAGGCATGTGGAATGAGGGGTTGAAGCTTGAGGCCCAATTGGTGTAAGGCCCCACTCTTAATCGCCACACTTTCGTTGCGGTGTTCGAAATCGAACCCGTCGTAAAAACTTGGATTCACGCCAACATATTCCGCAATCTCCTTCATCACCGCTTCCTTGCGCGACATAAAATCTTCAAAGGCCCAGCACCTCACGTGCCCCTCAGGCATCGCATCCATCCACGCTTTCAAATGCTTGGCATAGTCCACGTGATCCATGATTTGCGGACGCTGAATGTACTCCGACAACGTCATATCAATGCGTTTGGTGCGGTAGCGCTCCATCTTATAATGGCTGTACATCTGCTTCGACGGTTCGCGGAACAAGAAGATCATCTTTGGTTTGTGGGCCCAATTCGAAAAGTGCTCACGCGCCACCTTTTCGTACAAATAATGCGCCGTCGCCTCAAACCTCACTGTGGCATCCTCCCCGCCCTTGAAAAAAGCTTCATAGTGGTCCAAATCATGCTCGTGCACATTGGCCGACGCATTGAACCTATTCACCTTATCGGCGAAAAAGAACGTCTCCTTCTTAGGACTGCCGTAGACCTCCGGATGGGCGGCCAACCAAAAGTACAAGCTGCTGGTCCCACACTTTGGGGCGCCGCCAATGATGACATTAGGAAGAGAAGCTTCGTTCATGCCCGCAAGATAGTAAGATTCGATGCTAGACCGTAGTCAAAAGCAGTTCTTTGATCCACCATGCGAGTGCCGCCCCGGCTAGAGGTGCACAGACTGGAATCCATGCGTAAGACCACCCAGAATCTATTTTGTGTTTGATGGGAAGTAATTGGTGCATGATGCGCGGACCTAAATCGCGCGCAGGGTTGATTGCATATCCGGTTGTACCGCCTAAGCCTAAACCAATAACCCAGACTAGAAGACCAACAGGCAGAGCACCTACGCTGCCTAGTCCTATAGGAATACTGGGGTCTGCTTCCAGAGAAGCCGGTGAGATATAGAAAACAACAAATACGAGGACAAAAGCGCCCATGGCCTCCGATAGAAAATTATTCCACGTTTTATCAAAGCTCGGCGCGGTACAAAATGAACCGCGGATGGCGGCGCCGTTTTCAGTGATGTCGTAATGCGGTTTGTAGAAGAAGTAGTTGAGGGTGGTTCCGGCGGCGGCGCCTAATAATTGGGCCAAGACATACGTCCCCAATTGACTGGTAGTAAGGTCCGTATTTAACCATAAGGCCAAAGAAACCGCGGGGTTCAAATGCGCGCCGCTGTAAGGACCCGCCACAACCACGCCGATGTAGACCGCAAGGCCCCACGCTGTGGTAATCATGATCCAAGAACCAGGATCTCCAGCTGCTTTAGTTTGCTTTAAAACCACGTTAGCAACAACGCCATTACCCACAAAAAGTAAGAGGAAAGTGCCCATGAATTCTGCCCAAAATGCCGACATACGTTTCGCTGTATTTAGCTTACGAAGATGCAAAAACCTTATGAGAATGAGAATTGTGGTATTTTGAGGTTTTACTAATAACTCCAATCCGCTTTATGAAGCCATATATTCTTGCTGTAGACGCCGGGACGACCTCCTCTCGGGCCATTGTTTTTGATGGTGACACTAAAAAAATTGGCTTAGGGCAATTTGAGTTTACGCAATATTTCCCGCAGCCCTCACTAGTTGAACAC
>Ga0209961_1000740_pt1 | contig 10748 bp, 10 predicted proteins | sample SalPonA_B_H2O_MG_FD_185719 | JGI IMG/M metagenome (GOLD analysis project Ga0209961, IMG submission 185719) | Water microbial communities from South San Francisco under conditions of wetland restoration - Salt Pond MetaG R2A_B_H2O_MG (SPAdes)... | ecosystem: Environmental > Aquatic > Non-marine... | reverse complement strand
TGTTCAGGCCGTTTCGGTAGCTGTCACGCTCGTAGTAGCGCGCCCCTTCCCAAGAATCGCATGCGCGAACTATTAGTGACTCGGCGGACACCACTTGGCAGGCCACCGTCACTATTCGACTATCAAGACCATAAAACTCATGGAAACTCAGCTTTAGGTCGAGGTATCTGGCGGCGTGCTCTGGGTTTGACGGCGGGAATATACTGAGGCGCGGAGTTGGGCCGCTAGGCTTGCACTCCATAGGCAGTCGCAACATGCCAAAGGCCTCTCGCGCTTTGTCGAGGAGTCCTTCGGGCATCGGGGAGCGCCGCTTGAAGCCCCGGTAGAACTCGCCATAGAGCACGTCAATGGGCTTTACCGTCCAGCTATCGATCTCGATGCTGTCGGGAAAGTCCTTGGGTAATGCGAAACAGCAATGTTCGGGCGGGAAACGACACACGGGAAACTGCCCATAGTTTTTGAAGAGCGCCAGTAATTCACGTCTAGACCCTTCGAGCGCATACTTGCGTATTACCGCCTCTGGTTCGAATGCGTGAACGGAGCCTAGCGAGATCTGCGACGGATCTGATTTAATCTTGGCGACGATGTTGCCAAAGCCTGTGATCGAGAAATTCCCGAGATACAGTTCGGCGAAAATCTCCCTTGATGTGCGATCCTCAATAGGCGTGGTACAGATGTCATTTAGGCGAGTATGAAAGCGCGCAGCATAGTGCTTCACCAGCGCGGCAGCTGATACAGAGTTGTGCATATGTATCTCCAACGCAGTAGTCTTGACGCCTCACCTATCTACTGCACGAAAATACATGCAAGGATTCTAAGTGATATAACACTGTGAGACTGGGGAGGAGAGCGTACCCTTGCCCAGCAAATTCAGCATAGCCGATAATCCCCATTTCACAAATCATTTTATATCAGTCCGACATTGTTCACACTATTAAACCCAACGTGCGCTTCGGAGAGCGCGCGCCAAAGGAAACCAAAGGAAAAGGAAGGTTAAATAAGGTTAAGGGCTTTCTCGGGTGTGGAGGGTGTGGAGGGTGTGGTGTATATCGGTATAGTGGTGTCGGACTGATATAAATACTATAATAAATCCGTGGCGGAAACGCAGATTTAAGGGACGGCATACCCTCGGAGGTCCACGATGGATTTAAAACATATCAGTCAAATCGACATCAATGAGCTGGCAGAAAACTGCGCGCATCACCTGTCATTGCTGAATCACGATGCGAGTGCCCTTGCCAACGAGCTGCGCGAGCAGCGTGACCAACTCTGGTTTTGCATCCCTTCGCTTGTGACCGAATCCGAATCGGATCGACTTGAAACAACCTCTCCAGGCGACGATGATTTTGCCTCCCTACTCCATCAACTGACGGTGTTTAAAAACGGTAGCCAGCGGCGCGGCGAAAATGGGCTTCTAGTTACCGCAAACCCTCGTATACTCGGGCTTGTAGCGAGTATGGATGCTCATAAACACAATCTTGCCAACGCTAATAAGGTGTTAAAATACACACTCTCTGGTAAGCGCGGTGTTGAGCTCTTAGAGACCGATAACGCCGATCAGCTCAAACACTATGCCCTGGCGCGAGACGAATATTTAGCGAAAGGCAGAGATCGACTCTACAACAAGGCACTACACAATCTGGGCATCTCGGAAACCAACATGCAGTTGGCCACACGACGCATCTGGGTGACGCCTGAGGATACGAGAGAGTTTAAGTATGTCTGGTCCAAAGCCCATTACCGAAAACGCACATTAACCGGTGCGACCTTCAAAGCGCTGCGGGCGGCCTACCTCAATGAGTATTCAGAGACCAACGCCAACGCCATTTCTGATGCTTTGGAGAGTAACGATATTCACGATTCCACAGAGTTGTTCAAACTGGCGTTCACCAAACCAGTACTGCGTGCCAATGTTAAATACGGTATCGAGGGAAAAACCACATGGACGAACCGGCACGCACCCGGAATCACTGTCATTCCGCAAGTCGATCCACCACGGATCCGATGGCAACCCGAACCGAGCGCCGAAGACATCGAGCTGGCGAAAGCACGTTGGATGGAGAAACACTTCGTTCGAGAAATTCGCATAACAGGTGGTATATCTGTGTTTAAGGAGGTGCAACCTCGATGACCTCACTCCAACAACAACCCAAACTTCATTGCTATGGTTCAAAAGCAGCCGTCACCTTTGAGGGTACAACTAAACAGGGATCGGACGGGCTATCCCACACACTGAACATCGATGTTGCACCCTTATCGGATAAACGCGTCGATTGGCAGAATAAGATCAGTCTTCAGCTCTCGCATAACGAGTTGGTCATATTGGCGGGGATCTGTCTTGGATTTGCAAAAGGACACCACCTGCAGCGACCAGGCAAAGGTATCAAAATTGAGCGCCAAGCCGGTAATATCTACATCAATGCCTCGGCGGGGAAAGGTCGAATGTATACCCTCCCCCTCAATATTGGAGATACATCACGGCTCGGGGATTTTGTTCTAATGCAGCTAACCAGAGGAAGCTTTACGGGGTCTATTGAAGGGATACTGGCGAGTGTTCGAGGGGCTTGTGCTTTATTGCGCGATCAGTGACGGGTTGCTTCATGCGCCGACATTAACTCCCTAGCGCGTTTTTCTATAGCGATAATGGCCTCTCGCTCAGGCCCTTCGTAGCCAGCGCTGGGTTCTAAAAGCACCGTGAGTACCGCACGGATACGCAAGTACTCGTGCGTAAAATCATCACCCGCAACCATGTCCTCAAGATTTTTTAAGGCATCGGCAGCGACTTCAATGTAGAAATCTATATTACGGGATTTTTTGTCGATCATGCTCAATTATACGCTAGTGACGGAAGAGGCGTTCAAAAATTAGATTCGCATAATTTGAACAACTCACTCTATACTGTTGTCAGAGGATGCGCATATGAATATTTCAAACCTTGTAAAAACAATCCTACTAGCTCTCGCCGCTGTGCTGCTAATGGGTATCGCTACCCGAGCAGAACACTTCTGGGGTAACGATCAATTAATTGTTCTAGGCGCAGCCTTTATGCTTATTCACGCGGCCTTCAATACCGATATGATACTGGCACCGTTTAAATACGCCGACCAGAAGATCACCCGATACGGTTTCACGCGTACCTTTGGCATCCTCTTCATCGTCCTTGGTGTGATCGAACTCACCAGTGTTGCGTCAACAGCTCCAGCGTTCCATTAGTTCGCGCCAAACTTGCCTTTAAACCGTATGTTGAAAAAGTTGTTTTCGGGCAACACGGTCGTTTCAGCGGTCTCCGGCTCACGCTTATTCTTACAGTTATCAACCAAGCGCTCATAAACACGCGCTTCTGAAGGGTACAGCGACAGTCCATAGCCTTTGCGGATACGCTCAAAGCGAGCGATGTAGCCACAACGGTTTTCCAAAGGCAGCCACTCGTCCAGCCCTTTATCAGACTTGGCCCGGTTAAGTTTTGCTTCAACGGGTAGGAGATTCACCATATCGTTAGCAAAGCTTTCTCGCTCACGATCCGTCCAGCGATTAGCGCCATGTTTCCATGCCCAGCTCAAAGGCACTACATGATCGATGTCTAAATCAGAGGGATCGTAATGCACAACATTGGTATAGTAGCTAATCCAACGACCCCGTTTGACGCGGCACTCTTTGCGATCCTTATAAACCACTTCTCGCGTAGACATCTCAACCAACACTTCTTGGCGGGTATCACGGCAATCGCTATCTAAATCCATCCAGCCTGGGCCGAACTTATCGCGGCTATATGCGACCTCATCGTATCGATCTCGTTGATCGTCATAATCCGCGTTTTTGACATAGGGCTCACGCGCATCTTCTGAGGACTCAATGCAGGCGAGCATTGAATCGTAGGCGGTGAAGTTTTTGAGCTTGTGGTAATACGGGCTCGTACCGTCATGGCATATACCAGAACGTGACTTTTTAACCGTCTCACTCGCGAACGCTGAAACCGATATAACTCCGGCCAGCAAAAGAATAATCAAATTTCTCATCGGTAGTCTCCTTAACGTAAAACCATCATCTCAAGGAAAGCGCTACCTACAAGTCCTGTACGAAGGCATCGAACCGAATCTCCGGGTTATCGATCCAAGCCCACACAAATTCGTCTTGCCGTTCACGGTAAATAGCCCACAAATCTTCTTGCACCTGGTCAGCCTTGATCTGATGTAGCTGCGCATGAAGCGTGTATATCGCAGTCTTGCGATTGCCCTGCTCCCACAGTCGGTTAATATCATGAGTTAGTGCTAGTGAATCCATAACGAATGCCTCTTAAAGCTTGGCTAAAAGATAAGACATTAAACTTGGGACAGTCGGAAATAATCAGGTTGCACGGGTGCAGCTAATTAGCGGGACTGGCTCATATCGTACTTTTCACTGAGTCGATCTCAGCCTCTAGTTCGTCGAGCGTGTCGTAGTACCTATGCCGCTTCTGATCAGCTGTATCATTCATACCATAGTATTTCACGCTATCAAGAACACCCTGCTCCATGGCTGATGTCACTCTATCGGGCCAGGCTCTGTTATCCGAAGCCGAATTAATTGGCTCATAGGTCGGTGGACCCACAATGACAATATGAGCATTTTGAAAACCCAATGGTGATAAGAAACCCAATGTGTACTCATACCATTGAATCAGTGTGAAGAATCTATGGCCGTCTTCGTCTATCCTATCAAAAAGCCCTTTGTAGAGTTCACGCTTAACTTCTTCACCCTCCGGTAAGTTCATCTCATACAGCCTCAATGACCTAGCAATGAATGCGGTGTATTGGAGAAGATTTATAGTTGTTTGGTGAACAACAAAGTTAAAGAAGTGATTATCAAAATAAACCGGTAATAACTCTTTGGCCTTAACATCGGATATCCACCATTCCGCCAACAAATTAATTGATTCAGAGGTGAGGTGCTGCGGTGGAATACCAATCTCTTTCAGTCTCTCGACAGTCACATTGAGTGGACGCCACTCTTTTGAAGGCATCAACTCATTTTTAACGCCAAGCATATGTTGCGCAAAGTAGATTGCGATGTATTCATAGTCCTGCTCGGTGACATCATATGCTTTAACGAAATTAGACCATTTTTTTACAATGTCGCGAGGGTAATGCCCTGCTCTCTTCAGCATTGAGAAATGTTTGTTTGGTAAACCTTTGAGGTCCATACCACGATTAATAGTCATTACTTCCGTAAGGATCCCTGGTTAACTCAATCTGCTCCCTACGGTTGAGTGCAGCGTGCCGTGAATTATCGCCGGTGAGCTTATCTGTGACATCTCGATAGAAACGATATTTGTATGCTCGACCCTTGGAATTTTGAGTTCGCTGATACTCTACCCAGTAGCCAGGTATTTTGATCTTAGCGAACTTCGTTTCCTTGGTGATTCGCTCAAAACCTGTTTGCTTATCTACCTTAACGACATCGATTAACTGCCGCTCACTGCCCTCAACGTCAGGCTGCTTATCAAGGTGTTTGAGAAATCGTTCGGTAAATGATTCAGGCCTTGCTTGATAGCCCAATAGAAGCATGACCTCTTCACGCGTATGCCATTTGTTTTCAAAATTGCTCTTGCGTGATGTCAAAACAGCGCGCAATTTATTGTAGAGAAGTTGTATTAAATCTTCCTCTATGTAGAACATTTGCTCGTGCGACAGAAAAAGACTTCTAACTTCATCTAGCTTTCCTTCTGTGATGATGACATCCCAACACAGCATCTTGAAAAGATCGTCATTTAAGCTCGTTCTAATCCAGAATGGATTTCCTGGACGCGTATCATCTAAGCCGAGCAGCATCTGAGACTCTGCCCTTCGTTTTTCAACTGAGCTCGTTGGTTCTCCGCCTTTAGTGAAGGACGTTAAGAACTCAACATCGTGCTGTTTCGTATCAGCTGGCAAACCGAGCCTTGCTTTTAATTCTGGTGCTTTTGATACGTCAATCTTGTGGATCGTATATCGAAGTCGGCGGAAGGCCCGTTCTACTGACTGTTCCCAATCGCCGCTATCCTTCTCGTACGGAATCAATTGGAAAGTTTCTTTAGCATCAAAATTGAATTGGTTAATGAAGTCTTGATCAGACTCCGGAGCTCTGCCGGTCTCATTTTTGATTCTGTGATAAGCGTCGAGAAGACCTTGACGGCAAGCATTGAGTAAGCGTCGTTTTAGAACCAAATCACCTAGATGCGTTATTTCATCTTCTTTGTCAGATGTTGTTACTGTTAACACACCAATAGTGTCGCCATCTCTTCGCTCTATTGTTGTGGTCAACTGATCCCTTGGATCTCTTGGGCTTGTTCTGCAACAGGAGTCCAAGACACCAAAAAACAACCAGTCGTGTTTTGGGACAAGATTTGGTGAGAAATTTCGAAGTTGAATCATTTCTCGATCGTCGTAAGTGATCAGTTCTCCGGATAAAGCACTCTGTGTCTTTTCGCGTGAGGTGCGAGACGTTTCGAGTAAAGGCAGACGTAAAATTTCTTCAAGAGCTTTTATTGTATACACGGTACCGAAGGCTTTATCGACCAACACATTTTCACTGACCGATAGTAGACCAGCCTCTTTTAGATATTGTGTCTGCTTTCGAAATGTTGCATCAGATATTGGTTTTTTATGAACCGCCGCTTTGGGGTCCTTTTCCAATTCCTGTTCAATAAACTGGTTAACTGAGTCTTGAACTGACTTTCGTAGGCGTGGTTTGTACTGGTCTGCAAGTGCAAAGGACAGCACAATGAATTCGACGATGGTGGCTAGTGGCGTAGAGATACGTTCTGACAACTTAGCGTTTCGCAATTGGTCAGCTTTCAACTCTGTTGTTATGTATACTTTGGTGGCCATCATTACCTCATGTTCGCCACTAGCATATATGAGAATTATACATTTTCAACTACTTTGTACACGAATTTTGTATTATCCGTGATAAGCTTCAACATCAGAAGAGTCTTGATTTGCAATGCCACGGGATATGCTTAACTTATCTATTGCTGGTATGTGGTCCGGTACGCATTAAGGTGCCTATCTAAATCTAGTACTAACTATTATTTACTTATATAGCTAACCTTTGAACGCGTTAAACATTTATCAATCAATAGCTTATACAACTTTCCGCTTTGTCTTTTCCAGTGTGATCGAGTTATTTGCGTGTGTGATCGCGTGGTTATCACGTGTGATCGCGGATTTATCATGTGTGACCGAGGCTATTGCCGAGTGTGATCGAGCGGTTATCGAGTGTGATCGAGCAGTTTGCCGGTGTGATAGCGACTATTCCCCAGTGTGATCGAGTCGAAGGCTGTTTTTTGCACAAAAAGAGCTCGGTTTGTCATTAATGCTGCCAGATTGAACAGATCTGCTTGTCGTTTATTGCAGATTCAATGTGTTTTGTTCAAATCATATACAAAACAGTTTGAACGCAATGTTGAACACAATCACGCTTCTTACAAAAACACACCCTGTTCTACCGAAATGTGTCTAACCCTTTATTCATGGGCCTTCTGCTCCCGTCCCCGCAAAATGGTTAATGTTGAGATGAATCACGGTTTGTTAATTTTTAGGCGCTAATCGGAATCAAATTGTCTATTAACGGCGTTTTTTCAGGGTTGTAAGCGCTGCATCTTCGGATTTTTAGACACTATTTCGAATAAAATTAAATGAAAATGTATAAAATTTCTGTCGATAGCATATATACTGCGTTTATTAAGTTATCCATTTAAGTATCGTAACGGAGGGGGTTACACCGGTGTAACCCCTTTCAAAAACCGGGGAGGGTTCCATGTCTGAGAGTGGCCAAGTTAGTGTTCTTTATAACAAGCTTAAGGACGTTGAAGCGAAAATGGGTCTTGCGATTCGTTACGCTGAGACCGGCTCTGAAGGACTTCAAGGGCGACGATACCAGATTCAGGAGATGGCTGATCTTGTAGGGATCTCCAGAGCTCGCGTTAATCAGCTCTACGACGAAAAGAACCATCACCCTACCCTAACTCCACTTGATCGTTTTGAGGGTGGTCGTCGTTACGGGACTGCTCTCCATCTTTCAGAGCTTCATGCACTGTTTGAAACACGTCTAAGATCTCCGGGCGAAGAAGGCGCTGCAATAGCATTTCAAACACCCAAAGGAGGTGGTTATAAAACGAGCTCTACGTTGAACGCGTCATATTATTGCGCTGAGCAGGGTTACCGTGTCTGTGCAATTGATCTTGATCCTCAAGGTTCGCTTTCTGCGCAATTGGGTATGCAGCCAGATTTAAGGGTCAGAGCCGAGGACACCCTCTACGGTTGGTTGATAGAAGAGGAAGGCTATGATCTAACGTGGGATTCGATGGTTTATGATGAATCTAAAGATTTCGAGGAATTTGGTACGCAAGGTTGTATCTACCCTACCCGTCATCCTTCAATCGATGTAATTCCTGCGACTCTCGCGCTGGATCAGGCAACCCTGGATATGACGGTTGATCTTATAAAGTCACAAGAAGACGGCCGAAAACTGATACGAACTCTTTTCCGGCTGAATACTATCGTTAGATTCTTGAAAACACGTTACGACATCATAATCATCGATGGCACCCCGTCCTTCAGTATCTCCGGTTTAAATATATTTTTCGGGGTCGATACCATCGTCTGCCCTGTAGCGACTGAAATTACAGATATCGGTGCGACAAGATCATTTTTACGCATGATCATGGAATTACTGGAGCAAATTGGTGAAACCGTAGAAACATTGGACAAGCCTCTCCCAGAAATTCTTTTCATGCCGACCAAGTTCAATGCATCGACGCCCTCTGCTAAAGAACGCTCAAAAAAGAATTTGATGACAATTAAGATGGCCGCAGGCCAATTTGTTCTCGAAAATGTATCTGAGCAAAATCGAGCGGTTGCTGACTGCTTAGACAAGTACAGAAGCATTTTTGAAATCAACACAGGGGACCTTGGCATTGATTCTAGGACATTAAAAGATGCGCGTTCAACCTATTCCGATCTCTATCAAGAAGTCTTAGAGAGAGCTATCTTGCCGCGTTGGGTGAAGGGTCAAGAGTTTCTTAATGGGCGACAAAAGAGAAAACGCAATAAAAAGGTGGAGGCATAAGGGATGAGTAGTATTAAGGATAAAAAAGACGAGTTAGCTCGGCAGCACGAGGCTATGCTCTTAGCGATGCAGGATATTGGCGCCAAGGACAACCTCCCCTCCCCTACGGATAACGACTTGTCGATGAAAAGCCCAAGCAACAATACGCCTGGAAGTCGATTCGTTAAAACAGCTAAAAAAGATAGCGCGATTTCCCTCGAGTCTCAAAGACTCTGGTTACCTGCATCTGGTACCGAGATCGAGCTTGAACAAAAGTTGTTACCTATCGATTGGATCGAGGTTCATCCTAAAAATCCACGCAGCCAATCCCTCTTAAATCTCAATGATCCAAAAATGAAAGAGATTTTTGATGATATTCTTTCGAACGGTCAGCAGTTTGATGTTCTCGTCACTCCGGCGGTAGATCCTGACCGTCCCAATGCTTACCTCGCTGTTTACGGGTCTACTCGTATCTTTATCCTGAAGGCTATTCAGTCTGATCCGTTACTGAGAGAAAAGTACAAATATCTAACCCGGAATGGCAATGTGCAAGTTCTAGTAAAGGTGCCTGTCTTCAATAAAGCTATTCCTGACAGTGATTCAGAAATACTTGCCATCAACGAAAATGAAAAGCGGCGAGATTTAAGCGCATGGGAAAAGGCGAAACTCAAATATTTTGAGTATGCAGATGCGCTTGCTAAACACGGATCTCAGAAAAAAACCATTGCGGCACTAGGCATCAGTGCGCCAAGTCTCCAGCGCGTACAGTTTTTAGGATGGATTCCTGTTGAAGTGATGCAGGTGATGACGGCACCTGATGCTATTCAAGCGAAGGATAGCGTGAAGGTTAAACGTGTCTGGGAGCATTATAACGGAGACGATCAGCCGTTGCGCGAAGCCGCAAACGCGGCGAAAGAGCAAGGTATGGTTTTTAACTCATGGTCTGATTTTGTTAAAAAGATGCTTCCGGAAGTAAAGGCCCATAAGCCCGTAACTAAGAGGGAAGTTTACAAGGGCGAAAATGGGGGACCTACTTGCTCATTTATGCGTAACCCGAAAGATAAATCTAAAGCCGTTATTGAGATAGAAGGACTGGGTCCTAAACATGAGGCCCAAATTAAAAACTTTCTGGCTGGTATATCGATTCAGAAATTATAGTTGTCTATTGCTATCGTAGGGGGGGGTTACACCGGTGTAACCCCCTTTTTTTAATTACTATCACTACAAGCTAGTAAGCATAAAAGCTAAGACTGACCGAGCTTTACAGAGTCACATGCAATGCTGATAATTTCACCGCCTTACTTTGAATTGGCAGTCGCAAGGCCGTTTCAGTGAATAGCCAAGAAGGGGGGTTACACCGGTGTAACCCCCTATGTTCAAACTAGGTAAAATAGAATTTGAACAGCTTGTGCAGAACATACGGTAAAGCTAAACGTGACGATAATCTATCCAAATCACATTGACCTCACCCAGCTAACTGCTGTCGCAGAGAGGCTTTCAGATCGCGTACTGTCCGAGCTTACAGGACAGGGCGGGGAAATGCGGCTCACGGTATCCCCAGAGCGCGTGAAAGCATTCTCGGGGCTTTTAACGACACGTCTAATCGAAGTCCTCGCTGAGCGGGGCGTTAGTGATTAAGTCTCGTCCTCATTCATGTTTCGCTTATCTACAATAGCGAGGAG
>Ga0209961_1000739_pt1 | contig 10753 bp, 6 predicted proteins | sample SalPonA_B_H2O_MG_FD_185719 | JGI IMG/M metagenome (GOLD analysis project Ga0209961, IMG submission 185719) | Water microbial communities from South San Francisco under conditions of wetland restoration - Salt Pond MetaG R2A_B_H2O_MG (SPAdes)... | ecosystem: Environmental > Aquatic > Non-marine... | reverse complement strand
AGTTTTGCCCGACCTAATTAGCGAAAAGCAGATTAAATATTTGCTCAGCACGCTATTTCCCTAAAAGTAAATGTCGCTTTTGTGCCGACTAGAGCGGTGGTACATGTAAATTGGCGTTTCCGACCCATATGCGTCATTTAACGTCTTGAGTTTCCAGTTCTGCAAGTCCATGTGCCGAGATGGATTTAATAAAAGGGTCTAAAAATCCTCTTGAATTTAGTTGCGTTATGAAATTTGCTAAAGGATAGGAACTTTTAACTAATCTACGCTGTAGTGATGCTCACTTAGCGCGGTAGCAATGACCGATGCTATCGGCGAGTGGCAATCAGGAGATACTTTTGCATGAATCATTTAGTCCGCTCGTGCGTGGATTGGATAAACTCTTTGTGGTTCCGCTGCTTCAAGGATCTGTCCAGTAGTTGCAATTTTATGCATGTATCGAAGGACAAGCGTCGAGGTGTCTCCATACTTTTACCGCTCATCATTATACTTTTGGTTTCGATAACAATATCCACTTCGGCACGAGCAGAACAACTTATCGCTCGGGCGAACGGTAATCTCTATCCCTACGCCTATCTTGATAAGGGCCAGCCCAAGGGAATAGTTGTTGAAATCGCTCGGGCGGCATTTGATGCACAAGGATTAGATGTACAGATCCAGCTAGGTAACTGGGGCGAACAGCAGTCGCTCGTGAAGAGTGGCGACGGCGATTTACTGTTGCATATCAACCCTACAGATTCGCGGCTAGAGTGGCTTGCATTCTCCGATCCATTTGTTGAGTCCGAAATGGCCATTTTCTTCCTCAATGGCAGCTACAACTCTTTGGACGCCCTCAACAACAAGCGTGTTGGTGTTGAGGCTAAAGGATTTCCTTTCGATATTTTAAGCACGAAGACACGCGCAGATATCCAGGTTGTTAATAGCTGGTCGGAAGGCTTTGAACAGCTAGCTGAAGGTAGCCTCGATGCCATACTGGTCGATCGCTGGGTTGGTCTATCGGTAGCCAAAGATTTGGAACTGTCCACAATCAACTCCTCACTTCTCGGTTTTGAGCACAATTATTCTCAGATCGCAGTTCCCAAGGCGAAAGCTGGTCTGCTGGATGAAATAAACAAAGGGCTCAATGCCATCCGTCAGAACGGCACTTACGGGCGGATTATGGAAACTTGGGCGAGTGAGAAGATCGTTTACATCACTGAGGGCGAGCACGAGGCGATGGCTACGCAGCGAGTTCTATTAGTTATTGTGTGTGTGCTGCTGCTTCTATTCGGAATTGTCGTTTGGAATTTGATTAGAGCTCGTCGAAGGATAAGGCAATGGACCGCTGAGCTTGAGTCGAGATTGGATGATAAAACGAGGGCATTGCGAAGTGCTTTGAATGAGCAGCAGGTGATCAATGATCATCTCGCGCTTGAACAGCAGGTCAATAGTTTAGCGATTTCGGTGGCCAATCTTGTCGTTTATGAAATTGATGTGGCTACGGGGTTCGCTACGGTAATCAACGGTACTTCTCCATGGCCAGAACTCTGGGAGACAAAACCTTTTATTAACGTCCTCGGCGACGTACTTCCCGAAGCGGATCGTGCAGCACTGAAGCAGGCCATGGACAGGCCGGGTGAAGTGTGTGAACTGCAGATTAGACATCCTGTAACGGGTGAGCCGGTTTACTGGGGACAGTTTTCATTTACTGAAATACAAGAGTTCGAGGGGCGTCGCGTCCAAATAGGCTCCCGTTTGATAACGGACTCCCTTGTTCGAGCGAGGAAAGATGCCGAAACGGCGCTAACACGGCTCAACGATACAGCTTCAGGTGGGCGGATTGGTTTGTTTCGGCATAACTTGGGCGACGACACCGTCGAGTGTAACGATGTCTATCGTGATCTTTATGCTCTACCGAAGAGTGAATTTCCAAAGCTCACATTAGCACTCGCAGATTCCCGTCTAGATCCCAGCACTCGGAGCGAACAGACCTTTGACCGATCAGCGGCGCGTCTCACAAGCGAACAAACCAAATATGAGCGGACACTACTTCTGCCCGATGGGACAAGACGCCATATTTACATTTTTGCAAAGCCAGAATACGAAAATGGCGAAGTAGTCGCGATGATAGGCAGTGCTTTCGATATCACCGCAGAACGTAATGCACAGGAGGGTCTTAGCCAAGCGAATTCCAGCCTATCCGAGTTGCTTCAGAAGCAACGCGAGCTATTTGCGGTGGTAGGACACGAGCTACGAACACCTGTCGCCTCCATTCAGATGCTCATCCAAGATGAGGATTACTCTGCTGATGAGAAAGTCAGTGCCATAGACGAAATTACACATAACCTGTTGAACGTCCTCGAGGATATGCGAATCGTGGTGGCGCCAGAGCGTGCTAATGAGTCGCGTGAGGTCTATGCCAGCCCGATTGATGTCATTCGCCGCGCTGCATCACCGTTGACTAGCCTTGTTCGAGAGAAAGGCTTGAGTCTAGAGCTGTGCCTTCCGGAAGCGGCAGACATTCGCTTCTTTTTTTCTGATCAAGCAATGCGGCAGTTGGTTACAAATCTGGTAAAAAATGCTGCGATCCACTCCCATGGAACGCGTGTTCGAGTCTCACTGGATTATGACGATATCTCCGAAGCTATTCAGACTGTTAAAGCAGTTCTAAGAGTAGAGGACGATGGCAACGGGCTAGCCGAGGGCTCAGTTGAAAAAATGTTTGAAGCCTTTGCGCGTGGCGATTCGAAGGCTAATGGCAGCGGATTGGGTCTGTTTATAGCTCAGGGGCTGGCGACAGAGTTGGGCGGCATACTCGAATATGAGAGAAGCGAACTCGGGGGCGCATGCTTTACTCTGCGTTTGATTTTGACACGCGAACATACTGAGGCACAGGCACAGGCACAGGCACAGGCACACAGCATATCTCTGGATGGACTACGTATCCTACTGGCTGAGGATGAAGCCATGCTGCGGATGCTTAGTGAAAAGATGCTCACCAAACTCGGCGCGTTGGTCAGCGGTTATGAGAACGGTAAGCGTGCACTGGACGCATTTGACCCCGCTGAGTTTGATCTGGTACTCACAGACCTGATGATGCCTGAGATGGATGGCTATGCGCTCACAACAGCGCTTCGGAAATCAGGGGCCACCATGCCGATAATTGCTGTTACTGCCGCGGTTATTGGCGACGAAACCGATCAAGTGCTGCAAGCGGGTGCGGATGGAGTTATATCCAAGCCCATCACCCCCGAAAAATTGATTGAAGCCCTGAACGCAGTCAACAAGGAGGTGAAGTGTGGGTAAGGCACGTATCTTTTGTATCGATGATGATTTACTTACGCTCGAATATCTCAAAGAGATGCTCGGAGAGCGCTACAACGTGGGTACCTGTTTAGAATCAAATGATGCGCTCAATCGAATAGTCGAATTTCAAGCTGACCTCGTTTTGCTGGATCTCAATATGCCTGATTTCGATGGTGCTGATGTTTTAGCTTTGATCCGCACTCATAGTGATACACGAGAGCTACCTGTCATTGCGTTGACGGGTAATGCAGATGATGTCGATTTAAGTCGGCTCGGAGAGTTATATATTCGTGGCCTGCTTGAGAAGGATATAGCGCCGGAAGAACTCATTGTCTCAATTGAAACGGCGCTTGCTAAACCTGCGTTTTAGTCGCGATCTATACTATACGTAAATCGTGAGTATCCGTTATTGGAATTTGTTGCCATTTTCTTGTGTTGTTTAAATGTCGCCTAAGTACCGATAGGCGAAGTGAGGCTGTAGTAGTTCAGACCTGATCTGACAGTTACCAGTTTTTCTGGGCGCCTTGTCAGATTAGATCTGGCCTAGATTCTTCTCTACCCAGATCTGCTTACCATCTAGCAAAGTCTCCATTGGCGTTCTGCCGCAGCACATTTTGCCCTGATTAGTTCTTTCATTGTTGTAGTAATCGATCCACTCGTCCAGATCTTTTTGAAGCTCCTCCAAGGTGTCGTAAAGTTTTTTACGGAACGTAACCTGGTAGAACTCCTGCAATATCGTCTTGTGGAAGCGCTCGCAGATGCCGTTTGTCTGAGGTGATTTGACCTTCGTTTTCGTGTGATCAATATCGTTGATAGCCAGATACAACTGGTAGTCATGTGCCTCTGGGCGTCCGCAGTATTCCGTTCCACGATCTGTCAGGATTCGAAGCATAGGAAGCTCATGAGAGCTAAAGAAAGGAAGCACACGGTCGTTGAGGGTGTCAGCAGCGGTGATCGGTGTCTTCGTAGTGTAGAGTTTTGCGAACGCTACTTTTGAGTAAGTATCGATAAACGTCTGTTGATAGATTCGGCCCACGCCTTTCAGATTGCCGACGTAGAACGTATCCTGTGATCCAAGGTACCCAGGGTGTTGTGTCTCTATCTCGCCGCTGACCTCGTCATCAAGCTTCTTGCGCTCTAAGGCTGCCACTTGATCGTCTGTTAGAATGATTCCGTCAGCAGCGACCTTGGCCTCCAGAGCCTTTAGGCGCTTCTTAAAGTTCTCTAAGTCGTTACGTATCCAAACGGATCGAACGCCGCTCGGTGAGACGAATACACCACGCTTACGCAGTTCATTGCTCACACGAACCTGTCCATGAGCTGGCTGCTCTATCGCGTACTCGCACACGGCAAGCTCTAAGTTAGGATCGATTCGGTTCTTTAGATTTGGTGTGCGACGGCTCTGATTGATCAGCGCATCAACGCCGCCTTGATCAGCAAGCTCTTGATAGCGATAGAATGTGTCTCTGGATACGCCCATCACTCGACAGGCTTTCGAAACGTTACCCAGCTCCTCAGCTAAGTTGAGCAGGCCAGCTTTGTGTTTAATGATCGGATTGTTAGTATGCAACATGAGGGTTACCTTTTTTAGTTTGATTGGATTCGACACCCATTATCAAACTGGTAACCCTCACCTCTTTCAAGGGGAGGTGTCAGATCAGGTCGTAACTAATTCAGGCTGAACGGGCGATACCGACCCACAAGAGACATTTCAATTTTCAGCGAGATGACTGCTTTAATTCAAAATACAGGATTTGAATATGTATTCTCGAGGTTTCAAAACCAGCACTCAGAATATGTTGAAAGTCAAAGTTGGAATGATCTATCAAAACTTCGCATTACCGGTTCAAATAAGTAGTCCGCAAATGTGCGTGCTTCGGTCTTGATAGTAACCTCAATAGGCATACCGGGTTGTAAACGAACACCTTCTGAGACTATTGCCTCCGCATCAAGCTCGATCTGTGCTAAGTAAAACGGCTCCTCTGAAACGCTGGGATCTTCGATCCGATCTGCCGACACACTGGTTAACTTGCCATCAAATGCAGGCATATAACGGCGGCTATAGGCACTAAACCGAATCGAAGCTGTCTGTCCAGCCGTTACCACATCTATATCGACCGGTCTTACTCTGGCTTCTACTAAATAGCTGCCGGACTGAGGGACAATATCCATCAACGGTTCTCCGCTACCAACCGTACCGCCAACCGTTGTTACAGCTAAGTTCACAACTTGGCCGCTAATTGGGGCTCGCACCTGTGTTCGATTGAGTACATCCTCACCAGCCAGCAGACGCTGTTCTAGGTCTGTATACTGCACACTTAGCAAAGCAAGCTTTTCGTTTACCTCCGAGAGGAAGTTACTCTCCTGTGCAGCAAGCTGTACTTCGTTTTCTCTATTGTCGTATTTCAGCCCATCGAAGCGGCTTTGAAGCGCGCTTTTGCGCTCCAGCACAGCGGAGAGTTCCCGTTGCAACGCAAGCAGTTGTGTTTTTGCTGCTAATCGCTCCTCCACGAGTGGTCCAACGATCCCTACCTCTGTTCTGTAAGAACTCTCTTGTCGTTTAACTTGTTGAATTTGCTGAGTGAGCTGAGATATTGCTTCGTTATTTTTATCAATACGTTCCCGGATGATAGCAACCCGTTCTAGGAATTGGCGTTTTCTTACAGTAAACAGCTCGTGCTGCTCTCGCATAAATGTGAAGCGACGCGAATCTGTTGAGTTACGCAATCGATCAGACCACTCTATGTCTTTGTGCTGTTTCTGTTCAGCGATCAAGCGATCCTGTTGCGCAAGCAGACCCAGAAACTGTCCCAGAAGAAGGTCTTGGCTAGCTTGTGCCCGCGTGGAATCTAAGTCGAGCAGTGGGGCTCCTGCTTCAACAACTTCGCCCTCAGCCACATGAATCAAACTGATGATACCCCCTTCATAATGCTGAATACGTTTACTACGGCCTTCAATCACTAATTTACCCGGTGCCATTGCAGCCGAGTCCAATGGCACAAGAAACATCCAGCTACCAAAGAGAAGTACAAAGGCGGTGAAGATGGCGACTCCTGTTGTCACGAGAAGAACCGACTTTGGGCTATTGTTAGGCACCTTTCATCCTCCTAACCGTCGAAGTATTCTTTTGCTGCTGTGGCTCAACAACTCTGTTTATGTACGCATATCCAGGATTTACCTTAGTCGGCGCATTACCTTGGATAAGTTGCGCTGTGCCATCTTGCATCATAAGCACCTTGTCCATACTGCGTAAAAGGTTTGCACGATGGGAGATTAGCACTACAGAACATCCGCGCTGTTTCATCTGTTGCACAGCTCTTATGAGCGCATTTTCGCCCTGTGGATCAAGATTGGCATTAGGCTCATCCAAAACAACTAGCGAAGGCTGACCGAAGAAGGCGCGGGCCAAAGCGATGCGCTGTAGCTCCCCACCACTGAGTCGGACCTCCGCATCTTGGATACTGGTGTCATATCCTTGTGGCAATTTAAGAATGTGCTGATGAACGCCGACAAGCTCTGCCGCGGCAGTGATCTCCTCAAGACCAGCCTTAGAGAACCGGCCGATATTATCTTTAACTGACCCATTCAATAACTGGGTGGATTGTGGAACATACCCAAGGTGCCTTCCAAGGTCATCACTATCCCAAGTTGAAAGATCAGTGCCGTCGAGCCGAACGAATCCGGTGCTAGGACGCTGTAGACCAAGTAGCAGTCGCGCAAGAGTCGTTTTACCCACGCCTGTGGACCCAACTAGCCCCAGGCTTTGTCCCGGTGCCAGCGTGAAGCTGATACCTTTGAAGAGAAACTCCTGCGCATTGGGTAAAGCGAAGCACAGATTCTCAGCACTCAAGCCCCCCTTTGGGCGAGGGCGCGAGATTTTTCTTTCACGCTCCTCGAAGAGGTCAGCCGCTTTGATCAACCGTTTTTTGGCTTGCCTGTAACTTAGAAATCCACGCCAGGCAATTATACCCTGCTCAATTGGTCCAACAGCGCGAGTTATCAAAATAGAACCAGCAATCATTGCTCCCGGGCTAATTTCTGATTGAATAACGAGATAAGCACCAAGCCCCATCGCGGAGATTTGCATTACCAGTCGTATTAACCGAGTACCTGCCGCTATTCGCGAGCTGATTTTACTGAGTTTTACCTGACCATTAAGCAAGCGGGCGTAATTGCGGTTCCAAACCTTTGAATACCGGTGTGTGAATCCCATTGCAACAATGGCATTTGCGCTGCGGCTAGCCTTTTCAGCGTCGCCATAGACTTTTCCCAGTTGATAGTTAGTTGTCGCCACACCTTTCGCGCTAAGCCATTCTTCAAGAAAAGCCAACAGAAACACCAGCAGAGAGCTAACTAAAGCAAGCCCGCCCAGCAAGGGATGAAGTAGAAAGACGACAAGAATAAACATAGGGGCCAAGGGCAGATCATAGAGTGCCAGAAATCCCGGGCTGGAGATAAATTGGCGAACACTACCCAAGTCGCGAACAACCTGCCCTACACGATTGTTTGAGTTGCTCGTCGCAGCTTCTAACAAGCCTGCTTGCATCAACTGCTGAGTGTAGGCCTCGCCAATCCAAAGCCCAACATTGTTGGCTAATTGATGTCTTATGTAGTCCACAAATGAGAGGGTGATAAGAGCAGCCACCACCAGAAGTGTCAGCCACAAAAGAGTGTCTAAGCTCTCACTGGACAAAACTCGGTCGAATACCTGCAGCATATACAGAGGTGATGCGAGAAGCAGAATATTCACAAGGGTACTGAACAGAAGAACAGCCAGTAATGCTGGTTTTGCAGGTTTCAGCAAGCTTTGCACATTGAGCCTCGGATTCAAATTAGTGGAGGTCGAGCTACTGTCGTTCACAAATGTCCACTAATTAAATTTAGTGGATAATCCTTCATGAGCAAGTTGTTGTGCAGGGTTTATCCTAGGCTTTTATTAGTCTAGTTCACCTGACTTATCTGCCTAGCACTATTAGATAAAGCGGTAAGTCGAGGAATCAGTGGAGACCAGCATGGCCCAGACCGCAAATGCTAAAGCTAAAGGCGCTAATAATGCGCAGCAAGTTGATAGTGTAAATCTAGGATCAGAAATCAGTTCTGACATTATTGATTCAGGTGTTGGAGCCGACACTCTTGCTGCGCTGTCGCCGGGCGTGCAAGCTGATTCGCCACGCACCACGGGTGTTCCAGGGTCAGAGTCAGTAACGGCGAGTCGTTCGCCTAACTCTCCGCAGACTAACTCGATTGTTTCGGACCCAACATCTAATCCAGTTGCAGATTTGGGAACATCACCTTTTGCTACACAGGAAAGCTCACCTACCAGTGATAGGGATCCTGTTATTGGTCTGGGTAACGGCAAGGATAGCTTTACAGGTACAGATGCTAACGAGCAGATAAATGGTGGTAACGGTAAGGATAATCTTCAGGCCTCAGACGGCGACGACCTTATCATCGGTGGGAATGCGAAAGACTTCATTACAGCTGGTGCCGGCGATGATCGTGTTGAGAGTGGACGTGGCAACGATTTTGTCGATGCAGGCGATGGCGATGACACAGTCTTTGGTGGGAAAGGGGCTGATACCCTCTTAGGCAGAGCCGGTAACGACCGCATCTATGGCGAACATGGTGCTGATGTCATTGAGGGCGGCTCGGGAGACGATTACTTAGATGGTGGAGATGGTCGCGACCTGCTTGATGGTGGAGAAGGCGATGACACCCTAGAGGGTGGTGATAACGATGATACGCTGCTGGGCGGTGACGGTGATGACAGCCTGAACGGTGGCGATGGTGCTGATGTCATTGAAGGCGGCTCGGGAGACGATTACTTAGATGGTGGAGATGGTCGCGACCTGCTTGATGGTGGAGAGGGCGATGACACCCTAGAGGGTGGTGATAACGATGATACGCTGCTGGGCGGTGACGGTGATGACAGCCTGAGCGGCGGCGATGGTGCTGATGTCATTGAAGGCGGCTCGGGAGACGATTACTTAGATGGTGGAGATGGTCGCGACCTGCTTGATGGTGGAGAGGGCGATGACACCCTAGAGGGTGGTGATAACGATGATACGCTGCTGGGCGGTGACGGTGATGACAGCCTGAGCGGCGGCGATGGGGATGATCTCTTAAATGGAGGTGATGGCAACGGTTCAGCTAATTCTGAAGATTACTACGGTACCGAGCGAGGCGATCAGATGTTTGGGACCGAGCGAGATGAAGGCTTTTGGGGGCTTGCTGGAGACGACTTGATTGATGCAGCCGGTGGTGCTGATTTTGTCTACGGCGGCGATGGAAATGACAAACTCTATGGTGGTGATGGTGATGATCAGCTTTATGGTGGAGAGGGTGATGATCAGATCTATGGTCAGGGTGGAAATGACTTTATAGACGGTGGAGCAGGTGCGGATTGGATAAGACCGGGCGATGATTATGATGCCCACAATACTGTTTATGGCGGTGATGGCAATGACGACATCTACGCTAACTATGGAACCCATGAGATTTACGGTGAAGGCGGCAACGACATCATAAACACTGCGTACAGTCGGAATAACCTATTAGATGGCGGCGCTGGCGACGACATGATAAATGGTGAGGGTACACTGATTGGTGGCGATGGTAATGACCAGCTCCGCGCCCATTTCAATGGTTCTGGAAGCTTGCTGCACGGTGGATTGGGTGACGATACATTATCGGGCTCTCAGGGAAATGATACTTTCATATACAACAAAGGTGATCTCGCTGGTTATGACAATTTGAGCGACCGTTCCGGCGGTACTGATAAACTGCAATTCGGAGAGGGAGTTTCGCTCGACGACATAACCAGTGTAAGTCGTGATGGCTACTCATTGGTATTTTCTTTCGCTGACGGTGGGTCTCTCACGATTAATGACCAATGGCGAGCCGGTGCAGAGGGCATTTCAGTAGAACAGCTACAGATTGCCGGTGAGACATTCTCTTTACCTTCGTACTTTATCGGCTCAGTGGACAATCTTATGGACTTCATTAATTTCAGTCCCGTCTTCAGCACAGGTGGCAATGACACCCTGACCGGCGGCGAAGGTAAAGACACTTTTATCTTTGATCAGGGTTCAGGCAGCGACGTAATCACTGACTTCCATAACAGTGCTTCAAATACGCCGGATAAGATTGACCTTTCAGATTACCGCCTTGCAGGTTTCGAATCCCTATCGATAGCTGCAAATGTCGACGGTAACGCTGTAATTACGCTGACCGAAAATGATCAAATCACGTTAGAGGGTATTTCACCTGATGAGTTGAGCGCTGATGACTTTAATTTTTAATCGCACCAGTGAAGCGCTGCGCATTGAGTCGAAGTGCTACACAGGTAATTGAACCTTGGTAATCTCGCTGTAGATTATTATGTCTCTTAATGCTCTCTTTGCCGCCATCTCTTGATTCGGAGTGGATGACTCTTATGTGCCGTTAGGAGATCTACCTTCCCAAAGTT
>Ga0209961_1000738_pt1 | contig 10754 bp, 1 predicted proteins | sample SalPonA_B_H2O_MG_FD_185719 | JGI IMG/M metagenome (GOLD analysis project Ga0209961, IMG submission 185719) | Water microbial communities from South San Francisco under conditions of wetland restoration - Salt Pond MetaG R2A_B_H2O_MG (SPAdes)... | ecosystem: Environmental > Aquatic > Non-marine... | reverse complement strand
CCGGTTTTTGTCACTGTGAAGGTGATCGTGCTTGCACCTTCGTTAACTGACACGTCATTAACGCTGAAGTCAGGGCGGTCGTCATCACTGTTTGTGCCGTCATCATAGATAGTGCCCGTACCGGTATCCGTATCGGTAATAGCAGAATCAGTCACGGCGGCCGACAGAGTAAAGGTCTCTACCCCTTCAAACGTCGTGTCTTGTGCTGCAGTTACGCTCACTTGCATCTGCGTAGACCCTGCAGGCAGGGTGTATTTTCCACCGGAAGCGCTCAGCGCAACCCAGTTACTGCCGTCGTAGTATTTAACCGTCATGCTACCGTAATCGGCAGCGCCCTCCGTACTCACATCCGTTAGGCTAAATTCAACTTCTACGTCAGCTTGAGTTGGATTTGAAAGATTGACGCTAAAAGTGAGCGTGTCGCCTTCATCACCGGATACGTCTGAGATGGTTAAGGTTGGGCGATCATCATCGGCGCCCGCGCCCGATCCACCACTTGCGGCACTGCCCGTTCCATCGTCTTTGATTGTACCGACACCAAATTCGTCAGATATTCTTGCTTCAGAGGCATTCGATAACAGAATCGTAAAGTTTTCCGGACCCTCGTAAATCCCATCATTCAAGATATTTATCGCTATCTGCTTCTTGGTTTCAGTCGCAGCAAAGGTTAGTGTCCCGCCGGCATTCGAATAGTCAACGCCGTCCTGTGCGGACTGGGCTAACGTAAGATAGTCAACACTTGACGTAACGTTGGTAGTTCCAGTTTTCAAAACCGTAAAAGTAGCAACACCTGCCGCTTCATTAACAGTTACATCATTAATACTGAAAGTCGGGCGATCATCATCGACTGCGCTATCATTGGCATCATCTAATGAGTCTCCATCATCATCTCCGCCACTGCCATCATCCGTGATTGTACCAACACCTTTATCGTCAGCGATAACAGCATTAGTAGCATTACTCAAATAGATGTAAAACTGCTCCGCTCCTTCATAAACAATATCGTCTGTCAGGGTAACGACTACTGTTTGCATCTCGTCTGCCGCAGAGAATTCTAAAATATCAGATTGATGAACGTAGTCCTCTCCGGCAGTTGCCGTTAGACTTGCCAGAGAGTAGTAAACCGAAGAGGCCAAGGCGGTGTCATAGTACTCAGTTTTGGTGACCGTAAACGACAATGTACCCGCCTGTTCGTTTACTGTGACATCATTTACAGAAAATGCGGGGCGATCATCGTCAGTGCCGCCACTACCCGTTCCATCATCCACGATGGTGCCGATCGCTTGGGCATCGTCGATATTGACATTGAATCCGTTTGAGAGGTTCACGAAGAACGTTTCGGAGCCTTCGAATAGATCATCATCTGTAATGTTAAGCGTTATTGTTTTACTTGTTTCATTTAACCCAAAGCTGACGGTGCCGGTAAGATTACTTGAGTAAACATCAGTACCAGATGTGCCCACAGAGGCTGAATTTCCTACTACGGTGTAATCGACGCTGGCAATCTCTGATCCCGAGTCACGCAGCACAGTAAATGAGATAGTCTTCGCACCTTCATTAACCGTAGCGTCGGAAATCTGCAGACCGCCTGGCTCTAAGATTTTCGCGATAGCAACGACACCCTCGTTGGAGGATGTTGTGTCAACGTTACTGAAGGAGCCCACGGCTGCTCCAAGTGTTAACGAGAACAAGCTCTGGCTGCCGGACGAGCCGTTTACCCCTAGTCGAATATCGACACTGGATCGAGGTGCATCAAATGTTGTTTGGAATGAGGCCGTATCTTCGAATGTGATCCCACTCAAGTTACTTGTAATGCCGCTGAAACGAGTGAAGCCGTCTCTGTAGTTCTCCGTAACCGTTAACTTACTGGTCTTATCCAACTGGTAAGTCGTAAAACCTGCGATCTCTGCATACTCTTGATACTCTGCGGCCCCATCGACGTCCACACCACTGACGTAAAAGTTTTCCAAAGCAACTTCGGTGTAGCTGCTCTTGCTTATATAGTTTTTAACAAATTTAAAGTTGAAGTCGACCGCACTGCCGTTTGAGCTGCTGGAATTTATCTCAGGTTGGAACCGATCCGAGTTACTATTGTCGTTATCTAACGTGAAGGAACTTACATTAGACATGCCCGTAATTTCGATCAAGACATCGATCGTTTGGCCGTCAATCGTTATAGCATTTGCAGCTCGATAAACTGCCCCCGTCGAATTTGCAGTGCCATCAATCAATGTCAGTTGGCTAATATCGATGGTTTGGTAAGCCGCATCGTATATAGAGAGACTTGATAAGGATGAATCGACCTCAAATACACTTAACGAGAAACTCTCTCCATCACCCTCGTTAACACTGTCATTTTTTATCGCAACGCGCACGAGAACCGAGTCAATCGAGTTCGCTACTGACACTGGTCCTGAGTAGGCTGTCCAACTGCTACCGTTATCGAGGCTATAGTCAAATCCTGGCCCATAGTCCACACCATTGCCGACCGCCGTCATATCTGAAAGGAACATGGACAGAGTTTTTCCGGCTGTTCCACCAACCTTGAACTGAGCGTACGAATCGATCTCCTGGACTTCTACGCTAGAGACAGTTAGAGGTACCGGCTCGTCTCGACCGGTAATAGTGATGGTTACCTTCTCAGCAGCAGAACTTGCACCAGCTTTGTCTTTTGCGACAACGTTGAAGCTAAAAGTTAGAGTCTCGTTGGCTGCTAAGAAATTGAGGTCCTCAGTGGTGCTGAAAGTCCATGTGGTATTCGGGCTATTTGGCCCCAATACAAAACCGTTCACAATCGCAGTTATATTGGCTGCACTCAAAGGAAGCGTTTTGACGGTAATGCCATCTGACGCTTTCCAGACCATGTCATCGTTGTATGTCTCGGAGAGAGTAATAGCTTCGTTGACATCAACATCTGTAATTGTTATGACGCCTGTAGCGTTACCCTCAGTTGTGCCGCTCCCTTCCCCTTCAATTTCAGTCAATGTACCCGAAGATGTCACAGTTGATATCACCGGTGCATCGTTAACCGATGTAACTGTTATAGAAAACGTTGCAGAGTCTGCGGTGAAACTGCTTCCACCATTAGTGGAGCCTTTCCAATCAAATGAGTCATCGCCATACCAATTGAGGTCAGGAGTGTAAGTTAATAGCGAGGCGTCAAAGTTGGTAATAACGGCCTGCCCACCTGAGTAAAGCACTGCATTTCCATTGTAAAAAAGATCACCATGAGAGGGCGCCGAAGTTATAGTAACAGCGTTAGAGTTGACTGATCCCACCTTGAAGTCTGCACCCGAGAAATCCGATTTACTTGTATCTTCTTCAACTGAGGCTGCTGCATTCATGCCAAAACCAGCGTTCGGATTGCCTCCATTACTTACGGTATCAATCGCTCTAATCGTTGTTATCGCAATATTACGCAGGAACACTTCGGTACCAGCGGTTCTGTAACTACTTTGAGCCCAGTTTTGGTCGGCTAGAACTGTGATTCGGCCTTTACTCAGGGCCTGATCAGCAATAGCGATCCTGTTATCACTATCAACCAATAGAGCCTCTGAAATATCGGGATCGATAGAAAGCTCGGCAAATGCCGGTACTTTGAAGGAGGTGACGCCTGACATCTCCGGTGTATTATTGATCATTAAAGGTGCGCCGTTATATTCTGCATTATCATGCATAGAGTCATAACGCTGATAAAGATTGTTATAACGCACGCCATTTAGAACCGTAATGCTCCCGCCCAGCGCATCTATTGCCGCACTTATTCGTGCATTTTCAGTGGGCGCATAGCCGTTGTGCTCACCTATAAAAAATATTCTCCCACCGCGATCTAGAAGCGCTTCAAACGAAGCAATTTCATTTTGAGTAAAGTCTGATGATGGTTGAAATACCCAGAGTAGATCAACTGCGGGACTGGTTCCGTCAAACTTCGCGCTCAAGTCTGTAGTTGTAACGTTATTCTTAGTTGCAGAATCGCTGGTATAAAAGGTCTTTATGGTATCCAACCACCAGGCGCCCCTAGTGTTTGCCTTGTACAAGCCGATTCTGACACTCTCCCCCGAGTCAAAGCTGAGTGGCGTTGGAGACGGCTTTTCTGTTACTTCATAAGTAGATACTTCTGCGAGCTGATACCCATAGCTAGAAGCTACAAAGCCACCTACATCTATAGATCCGACTGCGATCTCAAGCTCCCAATCACCACTGTCGCCCGTAACGTCATCAGACGCAGCGACATCGGCCTGAGTAAGGCTTGCAATCTGTTTGACAAATGCCACGCCTTCACCGGTTTCAGCTACGTTACAGCCGTAAAGAAGAACGTCACCTTCAGCGGTCAGGGCCTGTCCAATCGCTGCAAGCTCAGCTGAATATGCATCTAGATTTGAATCAGACAGTGTTACAGAGCCTAACTGTGCTTCACCAACAGCACCATGGCCAATCACGTGAATCGCTGTTATTCCCGACTGAGTTGCGAGGGTCTCGGCCATGAATGCATAACCATCCACTCCCGCCTCAACCATGTAGACATCTGCACCGGCAGGCACCGCGTCAATAAGTGTTTGAACATCTGCCAGGGAGGCGTCGATGAAATAGGCTTCACGACTCGATTCAGCACTTAAGCGACTGTCTATGAATTCGCCTAGTTGGTCGGCAATAACCGATTCGATCTCAGACGCACTAGCGCCCGCTTCAACCCAGTCACGATTCAGAAAAATCGCTGGATTTCCGTCTTGCCCTTCGGCTGAAAACGCTCCCTTGTCGCCGTTTATCTGGATATCGCTCAGGAATGCAATCCCGATTGCAACCTTGCCCTGTGCCATATCTAACTGGAGTTGATCTACAGCGGTATTCCATTCAGCAGTCCGTTCAGACAACCCACCTTTGAACTGAGCAAAAATGTCATCTCGGTTTGCACTCAGCAGGTTCGCTTCTACAGCAGTCACCGCGGCTTTAGCAGCTTGTTCGAACTCAGTTGACTTAACGACCGCGTCATAAACCGCTATCTCAGCACCATCATCTGCATCAAGCGTTAGCGCTGCATCAAAAATCGCAGAGCCATCGAACAGAGTGCGAGCTTCCAGCGCTAGCGTGCGATTACGTTTAGTTGAATTCTTGGTGAAATTTGACATACCTGCTACCTCGCGCGCGTTACCGTCACCCCAACCTGAGATAACAGAACCTTCTTTGTGCGCCTTCATGATCTATTGCCGTCGACCCTAGCAAAAGAGCCTACAAAACACTTACAAATACTTACGAAAAAGCAGTTCACACGAACTGCTTTTCATCCATTGATGTTGTTAATTTGGAGTATTCGAACTTATCGCCTTTAGGATCGAATTTTCCGAGGGCAGCAGTGGAATCTCTTTCTCCAGTAGATGCTTACGCAACTCCTGCCAGAAGTCGCCACGTGCAGCGATTTTTGCAAGGAAGTTCTTCACCTTGAAAATCAACATATAGGAGGCAACCCAGTTACCATTGACGTTCTCAATGCCGTTGAAGATCAACTGATGCGCTGGCTTGCTGCCACCTTTACCCAATACATAATCCGCATCGTTGATGATCTCCGAGATAATCTCTGCCATCAGGTCCGGCGTTGTATCGGGGCTTATGTGGAACGGAATCTCGACACGCAGACCGCGTGGTACATCGTTATGGTTCTCAATCTTCGACTCAGAGACCTTGCCGTTCGTTAAGCTAACGACCATACCATCGAGCGACTCGATTCGAACGGTTCTCCACGTAATATCCGTAACACGGCCAAAGACGTTGTCAACCTTGATAAAGTCACCAACCTGAAACGGGCGCTCAAGGTTGAGCACAATCCCAGAAAAGACGTTTGCAATATTCGCTTGAATGGCCAGACCGATGATCATCGCTAGAACACCGGAGGTTGCTAACAACGAAGTAAGAGCCTGCCCGAAGACAAACGCAGTAATACCAAGGCCAGCAAATATATAAATTACAGCTGACCCAAATCCCCGAATTACATTAGGTATTTTACGCCCGGTATGGGATTCAAGTGGCAGCCAGACAAAACGCTCTAACGCCAAGGTCAATAGCCGAGCTGGCACTATCCACCAGAGCGATTGATAAGCCACAGCTAGCATTTCAGTGTAGTAGACACTTAAATTCTGAGCCGAGAAGTCCAGCGCTATGCTTCCGCCAGCCAGAAGCAGTACCGGCCAACTGGCTACACGCAGAATCCAAGAGTGGAAGTTCCAGAAGCCACCGCGACCTTTGCGATCCATTCCGATAGCAAACATCCCGCCTAGTATCCCGAAAATAGCGAGATAGACGAAGTAATCGGGATCAACAAACTTCTTCAGATTAAACTGGTTTTTCTCGAGAATAATTCCCGCTTCGATTGTCGAGAATTCAGGCGCAGAACCTGTGTGTCCTACATATTTCGGATTACCCAAAATACTGCGGCCCTTTATATCCTGCCCTATCCAGGCGCGTCGGATCTGCAAGCCGGTTGCAGGATTCAGCGCTCGCGTATCATCCAGTGACTCTGCAAATGTTTTTCCACTAGCGAGCCCTAAACCAAGGAAATCGATAACATACTGCAAGTTGTCCTTATTAAGCAGTTCATGGGAAAAAGCGACGCCAGCCTGATACTGCCCGTAGGGCGGTGCCTTTTCGCCAAAGTTCATTTTGAAGAGGCCTTTAACTCTGTAGAGACGGTAAGTCATATCACCCTGCTTCTCATCAAACAGAGGTTCTCCCAAAACTATGTCTTCAGCGTTGTTCTTAAAGACTATATTTTGTGGATCAAAATCCCCGCGAAAGCGAAACCAGAGATCAAAGTCCAAGTTGGCAATTTGATTATCCAAATCGATCTCTGCAATGTCGTTGATCTGCAGACCGGTATAGATAACATTGGTTTTGTACATAAATCGGTCGTTCACAAAAAGCACACGGCCTTCACGGAACTCAGCTATATAGTTTTTGTTTCCGCCCGCGAGAATCGGCTGTAGCTGTGTCAGCGCCGAGATAAGTGTCTCGCCGCTGTAGTTACCAATGTAATTAGCTCGCCTCGCCTGATTGTTGGAATCAAACCGAAGCTCAGAATCTGCTTTACCAGCTTGAAGTGGCGTTATGGATAGTTTTTCGAACAGTGCAGAGCGAAGCACAACCGCTTCTTTCTCAGATGGAGCATCCATCTTCTGAATTTCTGTAACTATGAGTTCTAGACCCTCGTAGCCTTGAGCGGCAACCCAGTCTGGTTCGCGACGGTGATTATTGATGAAGCGGTTTTTAAAGTTCTGAATATTCTCACCAGCGGTATCAAACATAAGCGGCGAAGTTAAAACCACACCATCAAGGTAGTCGCCTACTTTGCGATACGAAGGCGAATTACCTGGTTGTTTCTCAACAAGATCACGCAAAAGAGACATGAAGCTGTTTGTTGCCATATCGGGAAGACCCAACAAATCATTACGCCCCCCTTGGTCACGCAGGGCCTTCACGAATCGTGCCGCATCCAACGGCTCCAGCGCTATGAAGACTGCTCCCGTGTCTACCTTTGCTTTAATATCTTTTGCGATCGCTTCAATTTGAGACTGTTTCTCCGCCCCCAAATCAACAACCCACTCATAGTTAGTTTTGGTCTTGAATTTCTCATAAGTTGCAGAGAAAGCCTCTGCTGCCGCAGTGGATTTCGTACTATTGTCTCGCACGATCGAAACAACTTTCTTACCCAAAACGTTGAGCGCATAGTTAGCGACAAACTGCGTCTGATTTGCAGTGCTCGGTGTTAAGTTAAAGACATAAGGGGACGGATTGTTAGAGAGGATAGACGAGAGAGGGTTGACCACCGGGATTCCCGCCGAACTGTATATGTCAGAAGTCTGACCGGAAATATCGGTTGTGCCATGCCCTAGAACTGCTATAAAACCCTCATCTGCCACAATTTTACGGGCAGTTTCCATAGCTCCTTCATGTGTACCTTTGTCATCAAAAGACTCCAGCACAACCACATGCCCGTCAAGACCGCCATTGAGATTCAACCGATCAACAAATAGCTGCGCCCCGTCAAGGATTGCTTGCCCTAAGCCTTGCGATTCCCCACTTAACGGGACCGCTACAGCGATTCGGTAAGGTCGATCAGAGTTGGGCTCCAACACTGCAACCCTCGCAATTATTGACCCTACCACCGATAACGCTACGAGAACCGCGATAATCAGTAGAAATTTGTGCTTTCGGTCAAGACCAGAGTACATGGCCGCTATCCTACTCATTGCTGGAGTCCTTATGTTTCATTAATCCAATTGCTCTTTTAAATTCGATAAAAACTGCTCGAGCTCTTCCGCCGAGAGTGTACCGCCTTTTGCTGCAGTAATAACTACTTCGTCCTGTTCGCTTTTATTGAGCCGGACCGCTATAACCTTGTCGCGCATCTCGAGAGCAACGCCCTCTGCCTGGCTCAGTGAGTCACTAACCGTACTCCCAGACAACAGCTCTTCTAACATGCTGTCTTCAAAGCTTCTCTGAACAATTCTCCACTCCTCTTCGGTCAACTCAGTTCGATTGACTGCTTGATTGAGCAGACTGTCAAAATCCCCACCCGCATTTAATAGCCGTTCAGGTGTCTCGGGTATCTCTGGAGGCGGTTCAGGCAGGATGTAATTAGGATCTGTCACACGCTTAAGCGCGTCAGCCATCGACTCGCCCGACGCAACCGCATCCAATATTACCTGCTGTATTCGGGGATCATCGAGTAATGTTGAACTTGTGGCATCACCGGCAAGTAACGCAACCGCCTGCTCATCGGAGGTTTTTTCCAACACTAACCGATCGAAGGTAGCCTCAACTTTCTTTGCATTTTCTGCGGCGGTTTTGAGGGCATCACCCATAGAACCGCCCTCGAGAAGAGCACTTAGCATCGCGCCCTCAAAGGAGCTCTTAATACTATCATCCGCGCTTTCACCACCAGGTATCGCATTGTTTAAAATGTTACCAACATCGACATTTTCGGCGTTCAATGCGACTGCTGGATCACTCATACGAATAGCTTCAGCAGCAGCAAGTTCAGCTTCGCGCTTAGCCTGACCGTTAGCCTGTTCCATCGCCTCTTCCATCGATAATCCACTCGCCAAGGCCTCAGACAACGCTGAATCAAAGGCAGCAGCCACATCAGCAGCAGCGGTTGCCGTCACGTTATCTGGCAGCTCAATCTTAGGCCCGAGATTAGTTGGCGCCGCAGTGCCACTCAGGGAGTTGGTCACCGCCTGCTCTGCAGTAACAGGTGCAGCATTGGCGAGTGATTTAGAGACCGCTCCAGCTACGGCGTTAGCGAGGGCTAGCGCTTCCTCAGGGGTTGCTCCACTCGCCAAGGCTTCAGCCAACGCATCATCAAATGCACTCTGTACAGCAGCAGCGTCACCGGCAGGCATATCACTGCTAACTCCAGCGGGCTCAAGAGCTGCGGCACCGCCGCCAGACAAGGAGCTTACAGCTGTGTCAGCTTCAGTTTTAGGAGCTTGCAGAGCCTCTGCCTTAGCAGCCATTGCTTGAGATGATCCAGCAGCACCTGACATTGCATCCTCTAACGATGCTCCGTTAGCTAACGCCTCTACCATGCTCGCAGCAAACGCTGCTTCAGCAGCTTCGGCTTCTGCCTCAGATGCGCCTTCTGGTGTTGAAACTAGCTCTTCAAGTGCCTCGGCACCCTCCTCGCCCGATGCGACGCCACCTGTAGCCTCCTCCATCGACTCAGCGATCTGCTCATCAGATTTCACACCAGCAGTGGCAGGCTCGTCAGCCGCAGGTTCAGGTGCTGCTTCAGCGACAGGTTCAGATGCTGGCTCAGCAGTTGGTTCTGCCGGAGCCGATTCTGCAGCCGGCTCGGGCGCTGCCTCAGGTGCAGGTTCGGGCGCAGCTTCAGCGGCAGGCTCTAGCGTAGCCTCAGCCGCAGGCTCCGGTGCAGGCTCAGGCGCTGGCTCCGCAGCGGGTTCAGCCGCTGGTTCTGGCGCTGGCTCTGGTTCTGTCTCTGGAGCGGGCTCGCTAGCTGGCTCAGGCTCAGACCCTGGCTCTGCCTCCGCTGGTGGCTCAGATTCAGGCTCAGATTCAGGCTCAGGTTCGGCCGTTGGTTCAGCCTCTGGTTCAGCTTCTGATTCTGCTTCCGGCTCAGGTTCAGCCTCTGGTTCAGCTTCTGATTCTGCTTCCGGCTCAGGTTCTGGTTCTGGTTCCGCTTCCGGTTCAGCTTCTGGTTCAGCTTCTGGTTCAGCTTCTGGTTCTGCTTCTGGTTCAGCTTCTGACTCAGCTTCTGATTCAGTTTCTGGCTCAGCGTCTGGTTCAGCTTCTGGTTCAGCTTCTGGTTCAGCGTCTGGTTCAGCGTCTGGTTCAGCTTCTGGCTCAGCTTCTGGTTCAGCTTCTGGTTCAGCTTCTGGCTCAGCGTCTGGTTCAGCTTCTGGTTCAGCTTCTGGTTCAGCGTCTGGCTCAGCATCTGGCTCAGCGTCTGGTTCAGCTTCTGGCTCAGCTTCTGGTTCAGCGTCTGGCTCAGCTTCTGGTTCAGCTTCTGGTTCAGCTTCTGGTTCAGCTTCTGGTTCAGCTTCTGGCTCAGCTTCTGGCTCAGCTTCTGGCTCAGTTTCTGGCTCAGCGTCTGGCTCAGCCTCTGGTTCAGCCTCTGGTTCAGCCTCTGGTTCAGCCTCTGGTTCAGCCTCTGGTTCAGCTTCTGGCTCAGCGTCTGGTTCAGCCTCCGCAGCAGGTTCGTTGCTTTCGGTAGCCTCTGTTCCCTCGCTAACCGAGCTCTCTGA
>Ga0209961_1000736_pt1 | contig 10764 bp, 15 predicted proteins | sample SalPonA_B_H2O_MG_FD_185719 | JGI IMG/M metagenome (GOLD analysis project Ga0209961, IMG submission 185719) | Water microbial communities from South San Francisco under conditions of wetland restoration - Salt Pond MetaG R2A_B_H2O_MG (SPAdes)... | ecosystem: Environmental > Aquatic > Non-marine... | reverse complement strand
GGATGCCGCTGACGACGATGATGATCTCTCTGACATCGTTTCGATTTCAGGTGATTCCACTGGTGGTGAAGTGAAGGAAGTGAACGTGGACGCATCGAAGCCCAAGCGTACTCGGCGAAAGAAGAAGACGGAAATTAATCTCTGATTAGTATATAAATGATAGCGTACTGTCCGCTAGAGGATCTGGATCCTCCTGTCAGGCCGAAGGTGCCTGTCGTGGAGAAGAAGACCGAGGAGGTGAAGCCTCAACTTGGTCGTGAAGAGACTGAATTGAATTACGTCATCATGGCTTTCATTGCCGGCGTGATGATACTTGCCGTCTCTGATTCCATCAGGGCGTAAATGATAAATCTACTGCGGGGATTTTCCCCTCGTAGTAAATTTAGTTACCAAAAAGGATACCACCTAGACCATCCTTAATTCTCAGGACATTGTAATTGACTGCGTACACATATAACGAGTCTCCTATTCTACTTGGTGCAACATCTACACCACGGATAATCATTTTTGCATTATCAAGACGACTGAAGTTGCAAGAACCCGATGGATTATATTGAGATGCGTTCATACAGAAATGGTATGCAAAATAGCGTGTGTAGTACATTATATCTCTCGTGACGTCATACTCCGATATACCATAATCAGATTTGTAATAATTTTGAATCGTATGGAAATAAACAGGTTTCATATTTTCCAATAAAGGTGTACCATTTACATGAATATCAATCCCTGAAAATGTAAAATAATCATCCCTGTATGCACTCGTAGTTGATTCAAAACCAAAAAATATAGATTTTACCGGGTGATTAAAATTACTTAAATCAATTGTATTGTTTCCATGATTGGTATTAAGTTGATGTTCGGTACGCTGAACTTGTGTGATTACAAAATCCATTGAACGTTTCACGATACTTTCTCGCTCGTCTTTATCTAAGAAAATGTAATTACCATACACTTCATATTTTTTCTGTATGTCCGTTAGACCACTGACAACATCTGAATCCAAAGTAATTTTTATTTCCACCTGGTGATTTTGAAGTGATATGAGGGGTAAAAATGCTTTGTGATTGCAAAAGAAAAATTGAAGTGGTAGAAATCCAGAATTCACAGAACTTGTTTTATTGTTTAGTTCTCTAGATTTACTATACGTATCAGTTAGATAATTTGGCCAAATGTCAGCGTAATAATCGAAATGTTGAGAATCTATTTTTTGTCCACCAATATACAAATCGATTGTAGATTTAAAAAACATATCCATCAACTTATCAGATCCCTGAAACCATATAGCATTAATCATGTCTCCGAGAACTGGTATCGTTATGGAAATATCATTTTCGTTCATTGTTTTGATGAGTTTGGTTGTCTGTGAAAAATTTGTATGTCTCATGAACTTCGTACGAAAGAACGAATGTCCTTCGTCACTCGTGAGATATACATCTTGTATTCCCTTGGAGACGAGTTGTATTAATGCACCAGACATTTTAATAGATGTTCAGATTATAAAAACAGACACTTTCCCTGAGGGAACTCACTCTTCTTTTCTTCGATGAACTTTCCGTGGATTTTGAAACCACCCTGTCTGTACACTTTCATGCGCTTGTAATACATCGCCGTAAAGATGGACCATGGATCATGTACGTCATAGATGTGGGGATCGTTCTTCTTCCCCTTGGTTTCTCTCATAATTCTTCCAATACTTTGAGTGATGTCGGACTTTGGTGATGCGAGAATGACCGTATCGAGAGTTGGGATGTCCAGGCCTTCGTGAGCCTGACTGAACGTCGCAAAAATAATCTTCTTCTTTGAGGATTCTTGTAGAGCTGCCTCCTTCATACCACCCATGTAGAGACCAGAGGTTTTGGGGAAACATTGGTGGAGGAGTTCACAATGTTGTCGACGATCACTGAGAACGAGGAGTTGTCTCGTACCAGCTGAAGCCTTTTTCACCAATTCCACTAACATCTTGTTTCGTGCCCTGTCCTCGACAACTTCGGTAATCATGTTGGGCATGGAGATTTTCCCATTTCGCATGGAAGGTGGTGGGTTTTTGTAATTTGGGGAATCGAAAGTTATCGGAAATACTTCAACTTGTTCTTGATTTTTCCTCTCAACCGCGAAAAAGGTGGGACCCATGAACCAGTGAAGAACTTTTGTGAGACCATCTTTCCTTTCGGGGGTTGCCGAAAGTCCATAGATGTGACGAGGACACATCTTGAAGAGGCTTTGACTAAACACCTTTGCACAAATGTGGTGCGCCTCATCTACGATTAGGGTACCCACCGTATCAAAGTCCGAGAATGAATACTCTTTGAGTGAGAGAGATTGAAGCATAGCAATCACAAAGTCACAGTCAACCTCTTTCTTGTCTTGTTGGACAACTCCAATTGTGGCACCCGGACAAAACTGCTGGATACGCTCACGCCATTGATCTGCCAAGAATTGTTTGTGGACGACAATCATCGTGCGGTACCCCAACTTACACGCTATAGCCAAGGATACCGTCGTCTTCCCGTACCCACATGGTAAAGAAAGGACGCCATGGCCTGCTTGAATTGCTGCTGCGAGTGCTTCGTTTTGGTGTGTAGCGTCTCGGAGCTGTCCGGCGAATTTGGTCCGGATTCGGGTGGGTTCGGGTCTCCGGTCCTCACGGGCTTCCCCAAGTTTAGTAGTTCCATAGAATCGGGGAACGCACACTCCATTCTTAGTTGGTCTGAAAACTTTGAAAGGCGGTGGAGGAAATCCAAAGTCCCCATTGACCTGTGGTCTTACCGTAAGTTCTTTTTTAATTTCTTGAATTGGACCGCCACTCACTAGGTATCCAGTTCGAGTAAGCATACTGATTTAAAGAGGAAAAACTTTAAATGAGTACAAAGATGCCTATCGTCGACGTTGAGGAAAACATTAAGAAGCTCAGGGTGAACATCGAGCAGATGACCCAGGAGATATTTCGACTTCAGGGTATGCTCCAAACTTTCGAGGGGTTTAAGAAGGGTGGTCTCACCCAGATTGATCTCCCCAACGACCCCAATCAGCCTGTGGAGGCTCCCACCGAGGAACTCGAGAGTATCCAAGAGAAGCCAGAGTAATTACCTATATTCCAAACACCCTTGAAGTCCACTTCAACTTCAACTTCATCCCCCTTTACAAGAGACTGCACGGGTCGACCCTTGACCTCACACATCACTCTCCTGTAACGGAACGGAACTTTTACGGTGAGAACCCTACCATCGAGGGGATCATCTACATTTTGATTGACGATGAGTTGTGACTTGGATGCGTGCATACGCCCGACAATTTCGGAAACTTTTTGGGGAACCACCAAGCGTATGTACTTTTTAGAGTTGAAATCGTACATCGGTTCATGAACAGTAGCTACGAATTTCATTGGTTACGCATACGATACATGAGTATTAAAACTATAAGTAGCACGAAAACGAACGCTATCACTTGAGAAATCATTATGAGTTGTAAGGGTTCTCTCGTACCAAACTGTTCATGGCTCAGGGCCCTAGAAACTTCTACAGCTGCTTCGATACTCGAGTAGGGGGTTTCTCGTGGAGACATCATACCACACATCGCAACCTTTGAGCATTCCCCAAAGAATGGAAGTTGTCCATAGAGGCTGAGGACCCCCGAAGACTGCGAAAACTCCCACTTGTCACCACCCCATTTAGCACCCCAACCGATACGCATCTCTTTGGGTTCCGTGAGACCCAATTGTTCGAGTACCCCAGCCTTGAGTGTATCTGGATCAGTGGTGACGATTTCTTCATTAAGATCACATATGACACACGAGATTGTCTTACCATCAGCGAGAACCACAGGCTGAAGGTTCCACTTTGTTTTCATCGCGAGTTCGAGATCATCTGGGAGTTGTACTCGATCTTCAAAGTCTAGAAGAATGTTTATGGCTCCATATGTACTGTCACGAACCTTACTGTCCGCGGTGGGCCCCCAATTTTTACCTAGAAACTTGAGGGCTGGACTGTTATCGAGACAAAGGAACAACATATCCTCCGTTATCTCGGTTCCATCTGAAAACTTCGCCACAAAGGTATCCTCCCCATACTTCACATCCATGAGTTCTGTATTGAACACAAAATTCGCACCAGCATCTATGAGTGCCTGTTCCATCATGTCACACATCACCTTACCCGACCCAGACTGTGTGTACTGCTTCGACATTGCGACATGGTCAAAACTTTTTACGAATTCATAGGCGGACATGACATCCCAAGTCACACCATCCATGATGAGGGGAAGATGTTCCACAAAATTGCTCCCCTTTTCACTCAACTTTCCGATTGCATTTTTGAGTGAGATACCTTTGTACTTTTTAGGTTGGATGAATACTCGAAGAGCGAGGGATGTGAGTGTACCGTAGTCGGAGGCTCGAAGTGATTGAAACATAAGACTGTAGACACTCTTATCAACGGGTGTGAATACATCGTCCCACTTTATACCCATCTCACTAAAGAGTGAACGCGTGTTCACGAACGCACGGTCGAACACAACTCTGTGTGCATGGAGATCCCTCTTATCACCTTCTGGTTCCCACCATGAACCACCTGCTGAAAGCTTTCGATCATAAATGGTGACTTCATGGTCGGTCGACCTGAGAATTTCCCATGCGAGGGACATACCGGTAGGTCCGGCACCAACTATATGAACCTTCATTCTACTTTTAGGGAATATATAATTTCTCATGCATCAACGTGTAGAACATGACGAGTGCGATCGTGAACCAGAGTTGTAGTTGTATGTACTCTCGTCCCTGGTAAAGGATAAAGAGTGTCAAGATGAGATGCATCGGAAATGGCTTCTCGGGACCATACTTCATGTGAAACCCAGTCATAGCCATTATTGTGAGTAGGAGGGCACTCATGAATGAGGTTTGAGAAGGCTTGTACAAAAACCACGCAACCATGAGGAGTGCTACATAGGATATGAATATCGAGCGTCTCCCGAATTCAGACAGACTGTCAACGATGGCAAACTTTTCACCCGTGATAAGTTTCGATTCCCAGTGTGGTCCCAAGATGAGATATGAGAAATACATAAGAATGAACAACTGCCACATTCTATTATATGAAGCCAGTTTTTTCACGCTCCTCTGGAGTCTTGAACGCATACATGATACTCAAAAAGATCAAGGTGGAGAAGAGGGCGTATTCGATATCCTTGGTCGCACTGAAGGCGATGAGCATCAGGGATGTGAAACGGAACGCTTTATTTTCAAAAAGTGTCATGAGACGATCGGGTACCTTAAATGCATTTCCTGAGAAGAGACCTTGGTACAGGATGATGAGAGAAAATATAATGGGTTGGGTACGTATAAACACTTCAGCTGGACCTGTGACGGGACTGAAAAGATTGGCAACTTTTGCCATTTATGTAACTTAAGAAAATAAAAAACTTTACAGAAAGTAGAATGTTATGTGTTGTTCAACATGTACCAGTCAAAGTTCCAAATAGAAAACTGAAAACATGGAAGTTTGCTGGTAAGTTTCTATGGAAAAATGCCACTGTACAAAACAAGGCGGAACTCGGTCGTTGGACGAAGGAGGAACTCCTCGAACTTGGACCAACCTTTGTAAAATTAGGTCAAATCGCTTCGACGAGGGGTGATCTCTATCCTCCCGAATTTACAAAAGAATTGGAATCACTCCAAGATAATGTCCCTCCCGTGGAATTCGATACCAGTGTAAAGTACGATATTTTCAAGGAATTTGACCCTGTACCATTTAAATCTGCGAGTATCGGCCAAGTCCATATGGCTGTACTCCAAAATGGTCAAAAAGTTGTTGTAAAATTAAAACGTCCGGGTATCCTCGATATCATGAAAGAAGATACTGACACCATACGCGACATTGTACACTTTCTAGAACGCGTGGGTATCGACACTGGGAACAGTTCTGGATATGTCCTCGAAGAATCCATCGAGTATCTACTAGGTGAAGCGGACTATCAACAGGAGATTGATAATGCAGTAGAGTTTCGAAAAAGTATGAGGGATGTGGAATGGGTCAAAGTTCCAAAGGTTTACAAAAAATATTCCAACGATGAGATGATTGTCATGGAATATGTACCATCGACAAAGTTGACTGAGATCACAGACAAGAAAGTAAACAAGAAGAAGATCTGTGAGGCTCTCATCAATTCCTATGTCATCCAAACCATGGATAATGGTCTCTTCCACGCCGATCCACATCCAGGGAACTTGGGGTTTTCATCTAGGGGTAAACTTGTATTTTATGATTTTGGGTTGCTTGTACGTTTGTCTGAAGAATTGAGGGGTGGGTTTAAGAAGTTGTTTGGGTATATTATTACTAGGGATACTGCGGGGATTGTCACTGTCCTCATTGAATTGGGTGTCATCGTCCCCACGACGTCTGATGTCTCTGATATTGAAATGTTTTTTGAAACCATCTTGGGTTACCTAGAGACCCTTGATGGTTCGGGTATCATGAATGATGATCTCGCTGTCCAACTCGCTGCTGAGAAACCTTTTGTTGTACCAACGAGTTTTGTATATTTAGCAAAATCCTTCTCCATCATAGAAGGTATCTGTCTCCAACTTGATCCGGAGTTCAATTATTTCACCTATCTCGAACCCATGATCCAACAACAGTTCATAGAATCCTTCGACGTGAATGATGTATTCAAGAGAACTTCGGAAATTCCTGCAAAGATTGGAAAGATAAGTTCAACAGTGATGGGTCTGGAGAAATCTAGATCAGCTATGAAGCGTTCGATGATCAAGACACAGAGAGAGATTAAGGTCGTCCAGTACAGCGTGGTTTGCGCTCTACTGGCAGAGAGGTTTGGGGATACACCCCTGGCGATGGTTTTTGTCTTGTGTACGTTGTGGTTTACTTTTCGTAAAAATCGATAGACTTCTTAGCAACCTTCTTCTCAGGCTTCGCCTTTTCAAAGAGCTTCTTGTGCTCCTGGAAAACTTCCTTCACACGCTCGGTTTCGTCTTTGGCAATATCAGAGAGTTTATCCTTGATCCTGTCAACGTCCCCCTGGCGCTGCTTCTGCACCTTCTTACCAAGCTTCTTGAAACCCTTGTTTTTGTTGTTAGCGGCAAATACTGTAAACGTGTTTGTAATGGCGAGCATTTACTTTGTATCGATATTTAATTTTTTAAGTTTCTTCAGTCTGGCGACACGTCTGGGCTGACGAGCCTCTTCCATCTTCGCCGCTTCTGTATCTTTATAGTCAAGTGCTGGTAGTTCTTTCTTCTTGGGGTGTTCAATCACCTGAACGTACCCCAATTTACGGGCAAGCACGGGTCGTCTGGAGACTTCGAATTGACACAGGGTCGGGTTTGGGTGGATAGCGCACATATTGTTCATCTTGTAAGGTACTCATTCTGGGGATTTTATTTTTAAACGTTTCAACTTTTCCTTAAATTCTCTAAGCTCTCCGGGCGATTCGATCTGTTTTCCACTGGAGATGGCCTCGATCTCGGGACCCGTCAACTGCATCGCATTCACCCTAAAGTCCATGAACGCCTCCATCGTGATTGGGACGAGGGGCTTTACCAAGTTGAAGATTGCCGTCGCGTAATCCCTAATCTCCTTCTGGGCATGGGCATCCATACGAAGGTGGAGATAGTGGAGGAGGTTGTGGAGGTTAATCTTCCAGTAAAACTCTGTATAGGTCGACTGTGGAAGGGTACCGCGAGCCTGTTCTCGACAACACCCACTCTCCAGAAGTTCCTCATAGACATCGAAGGAATGGCTCAAGTGTTCAGACACCTTGTCGTCTAGGTTACCACCAAGTTCCACGACACCCTCCGAACCTTGGTGATTTACCTGTGACTGCCCTCGATAGGTGTCAGGTTCATAGTACTCCTTGGGGACTACTGAATACCGAGCAGACAACTCATTCACACTGGCGGTGCGGTGTCTAAGATGTTGTCGGGCAATGTAGATGGGCATTTTGATGTGAAACTTGAAGTCGACCATTTCAAAAGGGGTTGTGTGCCAATGACGTAAGAGGTAACGAATGAGGCCACGGTCTCCACGGGATGTTTTGGTGCCGTCACCGTAGGATACTCGGGCTGACTGGACGATGGACGAATCCAAATCTTTTTGAGGCATGTGATCCACGAGACGTACGAAACCATGATCGAGGACTTTTTCCATTATGGATAAGTATCCGTTCAAATCTTTAATAGAGACACTCGTCATCTAGTGGCACCTCTCCACAAAAATCGTAGAGCTTATACAACTTTTCTTGAGCCTTTTCAATTTCAATCTTGGTGTCATTCATCGCATCCATCGCATCATCCACGAGTTCCAAGAATGTATCCAATTCATCGAGAGCCACGCGATGCGTGTTCCTATTGGGCTTCCTCACGTGAAAAGCAGACTTGAGACGTTTGTTACTCTTGATAACCTTGTCCAAGTTAGGCTTGTTCACGGCAGACATACGGATCGTGAGAGACATTTGATTACATATGGCTTCACATCTTTAACAATTTAAAAACAGTATCATAAAAATATCTATATGGACTTAAAGTATGAAGTTGTCGAAGGTATTGCCTTCACGTATGCTAATGGTGTAAAGGGTACTCTCAATTATTATGATACACAGGCTTTACTCTATGAGATGAAAGCTTTAGAACCGGATTCTAAATATGTAGAGATTGGTAGTTATCTGGGTTGTAGTGGTGTTATAGCGGGTCTTACTATAAAAGGAAATCCCCAAGTATATTGTCACGACATGTGGATGGAAGACATGACACAGTTACCAGTTGATGGTGGTCCTCCCCCAAAAGTTGAAAATCATTTATACGAATTTTATGACAATGTTAAGAAAAATAAACTTGAGCGCGTTATTATTCCTATACGAGGCGATAGTGCGTATACAATTGGTATTCATGATGATAACAGTATTGATTTATCTTTTGTCGATGGAGACCATTCATATGATGGTGTCACTAAAGATCTCGAAGCCATATTACCAAAAATGAAATCCAAAAGTGTTATTTTATGTCATGATTGCCATGGCGAAAACGACGTTACAAAAGCTGTTCGAGACTTTTGTATAAAAAATCAAGAAACTGCAACAGCCTATCGCGTGTGTAATGGAAGGTCGTCTATAGTTAAGATAACTCTAGAGCCTTCTTCAACTCTTTAATGTCTCGAATTTTTCTTGCCTCCGATTTTTTTACCGAACTTTTTTTTTGAAACCAATTCACGAGAAAATGAGACCAAGACGGATAGATGAAAATGTCCAACACAATAATCGGAAGTAAAAAAAAATCCAGATATATATTTTCAAAAAGTGTATAAATAGTTTTTCATCGAATGTAGTCTCGATTTTTTCTTGCCTCCGATTTTTTTACCGAACTTTTTGTTTAAGATTTTAAATTCCCAGGGGAGAATTATTTCTTCCTATATGTTATGGATTATACTCCGACTACATTTTTCATTCTTGAGAATGAAGATCTTGGGTGGTGGTGGGTTGGCAAGACTAAAATAAAACTGAATGAAGATGGATATCCTTCGTGTAAATCTATGTCACAAGATGACTTGGTTCGTAAATTATCGAATAAGTATCATTACCTAAATCCATATCTTCATGTTCAGGTAGTACGTGGAAGAGCTACGTATGGTATCGAAACGTGGATATCCCAACTTGAATACGAAATTGAGAGAAACCCCGAAAAGTATGAGAAACTCGAAGAACTTTTAATGGCCGGATGGGCTCCAGATGACGACAAGGTGTATTCGACTATACATGTACTTCATGTATGGAATGAAACGACTAAAACAAATGTGAAGGAGTTGTACGCGAACTTAAAAAAAAATTGGGGAACCCCGGATGAAACAAAGATGCTACGAAGTTCATACAATTTAGATACATGTTTGAATTGTGGAAGAAAAATAAGAAAAGAATGTTATGATAGAAAAAAACAAGATACACAGTTTTTATTCAATCATGCCCGTCAAAAGGTAATTCGGGAAATGAAAAAAACAGGTAAGTTACCAAAGTGGTCTACTTTGGAAAAGTACAATATCAAATTGGGTTAAAAAATACTTTCTCAGACTATATAAGGATGCCTTATAAGAATCCAGATGATCGAAAGGCTAAACAAAAAGCATATTACGAGGCAAACAAAGAGAAGCGAAAGGCTTACAATAAGGCCCGATATGCAGCCTTAAAGGAGGCTCTCGGTGACACTAAGCTCACAGTTAAGCTTCCAGAGCCTTCTTCAACTCTTGAATGTCTCGATAATACCTCTTCAAGTCCTTCATGAACCTCTTATTGTTTTCGAGGACTTCACATTCCACTTTGTTGAGGTAGATCCAAGCCAGATTAGACTTTGAATACTTTGTCATTTTCTGATTTTCATTTGGACGACGAGGGACTAACTTTGTCGCCTTTTTCTTTTTAGATGCTGGTAGAACTTCGATCCTGTTGACGAAGGAGAGTGCCTGCATGACAGTGTCCGCTAAGTCATCTTTCTTCTTGGATTTGAGAAAATTGTCGAGCCAGTGGGCGTTGGTGGTACCTGAACGAATAAACTCTTCACATCTCTCGATGGAGACCTTCTTTCTCTTATTGTACTGCGCCTTCCCCGGACCGGCGACATCTGGGATCTTATGGCGAGCATCGTAGAGGATCGTCTCAGCCTTGGGACACTTGATGATAAAGTACGAATAGAGGAAGTGCATGACAGATACCATCTTCTTGTTACGATCTGGTTGCTTCTCGATGAGTATGATATCGGCGGTGAGAACCCAT
>Ga0209961_1000731_pt1 | contig 10810 bp, 5 predicted proteins | sample SalPonA_B_H2O_MG_FD_185719 | JGI IMG/M metagenome (GOLD analysis project Ga0209961, IMG submission 185719) | Water microbial communities from South San Francisco under conditions of wetland restoration - Salt Pond MetaG R2A_B_H2O_MG (SPAdes)... | ecosystem: Environmental > Aquatic > Non-marine... | reverse complement strand
CGGTGCCGGAGCATTGTGGTCCTACAACTCCCTTCACGTCAAACTGCTCCAGCAAAGACTGAAGGTTTGATGTGGCTTGAGACGGGTCTCTACACAAACTATCGACACTGTGTGCTATTATCTGAGTCCCTGATAGTAAAAGACCACTTTGGTTTGCCTCTTCGAAAGCCACAAGAGCTGCTGCCTTCAGATCCGGAGTCATACTGCTTACCGGCCCAGTCTCAGCCAGGTAAAGTGCGACATCGATAACTTGAGCCATACTGGTTAACTCCTCAACTTTATATTGGTGTTTCGAAGGTTTTTTTCGATCATCCCCCAGAGTAATTACACATCTGTGGATTTTTAATAGGTTCGTCTAAGTCATCGAGCATCGCCGCCGTAATTGTCAAGAACATCGATCGATAGCTAATAATAGTTACTGTTGGTGCCGATTTCCAATATTCGGGTTGGGTATAGCTATATCGAAATCTATCTCTACTTTAGGCTTGTTCAGATATAGCGAAAGCTTGACGATGCTCTGATAACCCTTCATTTACACCTCTTGCCTTTGCTGAGGATCTCGATAACGTGAAAATTATCGCTCGAGGACCCTCACCGAAGAACTCATAAGTCTCCCAGCATAGTTACATTTAGAATGCTCGTCGCTGGTGCTAATGAGCTCCATACAGAGCTGACTCTAGTTCATTTTTGGCTTGGTTAACAAAGGAATCTGCTTGTCTAAAAATTGACATTCACCTGCATTCTGGTATCTCTTTACGCCCGTTAACCCTCTTTGAGCGTTATAAGTTCCTAGGCATAGTGTTTACTATGCCAAATGGTCTGGCGGGCCTGTCAGCATTGATACTTAAACTTGGGGCTTCCAATGGCAATTATTACAGGGACAAATGGAAACGATGAACTTTTCGGCACAGACTCAACTGATTCTATAGATGGTAGTGCCGGTAACGACACTATTTCCGGAGGAGCTGGCGACGATATTCTAGTGGGTGGTGCCGGCGACGATCTGATTATCCAGTCCGGATCTGGCACTCAACACTACGATGGTGGCTCAGGAGTCGACACCTATGGCTTGAATACCGACTTCACAGGGGGTAACGCATACAGGTTACAAGTTGATTTGAGTACTGGCATCTCCGGCCTCGCCGACGATCTGGAAAATCCACTCAACGATACCCTTGAGAATATTGAAAACATTGACTTCAGTAATGTGACTTGGGATCTAGCTCTAATCGGAGACAGCGGCGATAACGTTCTAAAGGGAGGTGGCGGCACTGATTCTATAGATGGTGGTGCCGGTAACGACACTATTTCCGGAGGAGCTGGCGACGATATCCTAATGGGTGGTGCCGGCGACGATCTGATTATCCAGTCCGGATCTGGCACTCAACACTACGATGGTGGCTCAGGAGTCGATACCTATGGCTTAAATACTGACTTCACAGGGGGTAACGCTTACAGGTTACAAGTTGATTTGAGTACGGGCATCTCCGGTCTCGCCGACGATCTGGAAAATCCACTCAACGATACCCTTGAGAATATTGAAAACATTGACTTCAGTAATGTGACTTGGGATCTAGCTCTAATCGGAGACAGCGGCGATAACGTTCTGAAGGGAGGTAGTGGCACTGATTCTATAGATGGTGGTGCCGGAAACGACACTATTTCTGGAGGGGCCGACATTGATATGGCCATATTCTCCGGTGTTCGATCCAGCTACACCATTACAACCCAAGATGGTGTCCTTAAAGTGAAGGACAACTTAGGTACAGACGGAACCGACACACTCACCAACATTGAAAAGCTCCAATTTGCCGACGCGACATGGGATGTCACTGATCTGGTTTTTGATGAAGAAACCGACGTTGAAGGTACTGTTCAAGAGAACACTGAAGGTGCAGATGTTTTCACCGGTACTGCGGGTATTGATAAAGTCGTCTACAACAACGTGCGTGCAGATATCGATGTATCGGTTCAGGATGGTGTAGTACGTATTTCCAACGGTGATGTTACAGATGAGTTGACCGATATAGAGCGTATTTCGTTCATCGATACTTCTATCGCGCTAGATATTGATGGCAATGCGGGTAGTACCGCGAAAATACTGGGTGCGGTATTTGGCAAAGCGGCACTAGCCAACAAAGCCTATGCGGGGATTGGCTTATCGCTACTTGATAGTGGAGAGTACACTTACGAGTCGCTTATGGACTATGCGCTGACTGCGGCAGGCGCGCAGTCCAACCGTCAGGTGGTTGAATTGCTTTATACCAACGCGGTTGGCGTGGTTCCTACAACACAGCAGGCACAGGCCTTTGTAGCCCTGCTCGATGACGGTACCTACACTCGGGCGAGCTTAGGTGCGTTAGCGGCGGAGTACGCAGTGAGTAGCGTCACCCTCGCAGGTTTAGCTGAAACCGGCCTCGAATACACCCCCTTCGGCTAACGTCTAAAGCGGAATCAAGTCAATTCCATCGGCGACGGTGTCAATGCTCTCGTCGATGGGATCACCCACGATTGGCACCATTGAGATCACAGCGCCAGTAAGCCGCATGGGTACCGTCACGACTTTCGTGAAGAAGCATCCAGACAGAAATATTGAGATGGTGAACAAAGCTGAGAGTCGGAATTTATTCATGGAATTAAACACATCACAGAGCAAAGAATGGCGGAATGGACGGGACTCGAACCCGCGACCCCCTGCGTGACAGGCAGGTATTCTAACCAACTGAACTACCACTCCGCAGTGGTGCACTTCCGAGACTTACAACACAGAAGCAGAAATGGTGCCGGCACCAAGAGTCGACTCAGCTCTTGAGCAACCCAGCAATCAAATAAGCTAAACCTGTGATTTGTTTAACGGCATCTTTATTGAGCTCTTCGGTATGCCCAAAGGTACCTCTGGTATATCTTGATAAACGGGCTATTGAGCGTCTAGGAAAGTCTGGGAATTTTACTATGTTTCTAAAACCTCAACGGCGAGGCCAAGTAATTCAACTTTAGTTGCTTCACCGCCTTGGTCAATCCGGGCGCTGTAGTGTTCTAGGTCATCATACGTTGGGTCAATACCAACCAAATTTCTGTAGATGTGGTTGACCCAAGATTTGCTATCGTATCCAACAAGTTCTTCGATTAGGTGTAACGACACGATTAGCTCTGCCACTTCACCGTGTGAATATCCCCTGCTGTAGAGCGAGAAGCCAGCGGATGAGTACAACTCTAAGTACTCACTGCCGAATGCAACTCTGATCATGTTTGATGTCTGAGTTGATGCTTGGGACGGTAGGATGGGAACCGAGCTTACTTTCGGTTGAGAATCATTTGTTGTTATACTTCCGAGGTACGTATCGAGTACCACCTCTCCATCAGGTCGCATGGAAAATGCCACTATATCGTTCCTACCGTCACCGTTAAAGTCCCCTGGTGCAAGGCCGGAGTTTGGCCAAGTTTCGAACGCCATATTTTGTATGTTTGGCGGCAGAAAGGTACCGTCGCTCCCTTGGATAAAAATAAACGGATAGCCTTCTTCGCGTCCCGACTCAAATGTATTTGATATTAGCGGTGACCCGCCGTTGACCTGAAGAATAAGGTCTTGCAGACCGTCTCCGTTTAAATCAGCTAGACTGAATTCGTCAATAAATGGAGTAGAGAGGTCGTCGGAAGCACCGAGAGCCCTATTTAGCTCCTGATTAGGAAAGATGGCGCCAGTTCGATCGACAAAACCCTTTCCGGTGTTTTGATAGTATTTGAATCCTGAACCTAACCAGACGGTCATACCCGATACATGCTGACCCTCCAGAATATCAAGTAGACCATCATTATTAACGTCCAACAGTTCAACGCTACTTGTCCCCGGTGTGAACTGACCAAGACCGGATGTGAAGAGTTCTGCGGCGAAGTTAGACAAATCCATCGATTCTATCCACTCCCATCCTGCGTCGTAGGTTAGCCAATGCGAGCCAAGATCAAAAACAACATTATCACTGAAATCAAAGTTTCCATCGCCATAAATAATTCTAAGAGATGGAGATACTACGGGATTATCGTTACCTGCGTTTTCGTCGACACGACTGGTGTTTATGACAATATCTAAGAATCCGTCGTTGTTCAAATCTCCGGCATCAGCGTCAGGAATGAGCATGTCAGTTAACTCATCATTCAAACTTTGATGGCCTAATGAGAAGTTGAAACCATCTAGATTTCTGATAGGTACTGTCACCTCTCCGCTGGTTTCTGCTATCGGTATTAAGTCAACTAGACCATCGTTATCGATATCTCCTGTTGTTCCTCCGTGGTGCCATCGACCATCAGTAATCTCTGAAAGATCTGCAGCCAGGAAACCTGCTCCTTGCTGGTTGATTAGTACAAGGTCTTCCTGTCCGCGTTCAAAAAAGTACTCAACATCAACTCCAACCTCTTGAAGATACACATTTGAATTGTCACCGGTAGTGAAACCGACAACATCAAGCCAACCGTCATTGTTTAGATCAACCAACTCCCCATTTCGAATGTGACGCCGGTCCGCCCCATCTTGGTCGTAGTTCAATTGGGTAAATCGCCCAGAGATTGTTCCAAGCAGAAAGACTGGAGCAGTGCTTGACTCATAGTAGTGAATATAGAGATCGTCAATTCCATCATTGTTGATGTCGCCCACCGCTCTCAGCTCTGGGCCTGGACCGTTACCTTGTGACTGATCAGTGGTAGCAAATGCAAAAGATCGCCGCTGGGGAATTTCGGTTTGCACCTTGGTGAATTGGCTCAATGAAAATGTGCGATCTATTTGGTTCATAACTGTCTTTGAATATCCAAAAAGTACAAATTGCGACACTACTACGCCGATACTAATCGACTAGGTAAACATGATTTATAAACTAGCAGGTCTTGGTGAAATGTTGCAATTGACGAAAAGGTTAATCCGCAGTTCTATTGTTTTTGACAGAGGCTTTTTCTCGGTCTTGGGCTGCAAAAATAGTTTCTCGGAGTTGCTGTGACACTACCGACTTTACGAAAATCGCGTAGGTCAGGGAGGGGGATTACAATTGAGCGTCTAGGAAAGTCTGGGAAGTCCAAACTAACGTAGACAGTCATACCGTATTCACAAGTATAAGAACCTAGAATGAGGTTAAGCATGGCAGAGCTTACAGGTACACCAGAGGACGATATATTATTTGGTACTGATGAATCAGATACTATTTCAGGAAAGGCAGGGAACGATACTCTCTTTACTGGTTCGGGAGACGACTTTTTATACGGTGACGAGGGTAACGATCTTCTGATCATCAGCGGCTCTGGCACGGCGACGTTGCACGGCGGGGAAGGTGTCGACACATTCCAAATGGATCTCAGTAGCTACCAAGCACCGATCGAGAATTTTGTCTCTGAAATAAACCTTGTCAAGGGGCTATCCGGTGCTTTGGGTGTGGAAAATCAGCCGTTAGCTGATCGCCTTATCAACATCGAGAATATTGTACTCAAAGGAGGTTATGACGCCTTCCTTGTAGGAGATGAAAAAGATAATCGTATTATTGCTGGTGATGGAAACGACACGGTCTACGGAGGAGCCGGTAACGACGAGTTATACACTGGTTCGGGAGACGACTTTTTATACGGTGACGAGGGTGACGATCTTCTGATCATCAGCGGCTCTGGCACGGCGACGTTGGACGGCGGGGAAGGTTTCGACACATTCCAAATGGATCTCAGTAGCTACCAAGCACCGATCGAGAATTTTGTCTCTGAAATAAACCTCGTCAAGGGGCTATCCGGTGCTTTGGGTGTGGAAAATCAGCCGTTAGCTGATCGCCTTATCAACATCGAGAATATTGTACTCAAAGGAGGTTATGACGCCTTCCTTGTAGGAGATGAAAAAGATAATCGTATTATTGCTGGTGATGGAAACGACACGGTCTACGGAGGAGCCGGTAACGACGAGTTATACACTGGTTCGGGAGACGACTTTTTATACGGTGACGAGGGTGACGATCTTCTGATCATCAGCGGCTCTGGCACGGCGACGTTGGACGGCGGGGAAGGTTTCGACACATTCCAAATGGATCTCAGTAGCTACCAAGCACCGATCGAGAATTTTGTCTCTGAAATAAACCTCGTCAAGGGGCTATCCGGTGCTTTGGGTGTGGAAAATCAGCCGTTAGCTGATCGCCTTATCAACATCGAGAATATCGTACTCAAAGGAGGTTATGACGCCTTCCTTGTAGGAGATGAAAAAGATAACCGAATTGTGGCGGGTGATGGTGATGACCGACTTGAAGGAAATGGGGGCAGTGATGATCTGAATGGCGGTTCTGGAATTGATACTGCCGTATTCACTGGTAATCGATCCAGCTACACCATTACAACCCAAGATGGCGTCCTTACAGTGAAGGACAACTTAGGTACAGACGGAACCGATACACTTGCCAACATTGAAAAACTCCAATTTGTGGATGCTACATGGGATGTCACTGATCTGGTTTTTGATGAAGAAACCGACGTTGAAGGTACTGTTCAAGAGAACACCGAAGGTGCAGATGTTTTCACCGGTACTGCGGGTATTGATAAAGTCGTCTACAACAACGCGCGTGCAGATATCGACGTATCGGTTCAGGATGGTGTAGTACGGATCTCCAATGGAGATATTATAGATGAGTTGACCGATATAGAGCGTATTTCGTTCATCGATACTTCTATCGCACTGGATATAGATGGCAACGCGGGTAGTACCGCGAAAATACTGGGTGCGGTATTTGGCAAAGCGGCACTAGCCAACAAAGCCTATGCGGGGATTGGCTTATCGCTACTTGATAGTGGAGAGTACACTTACGAGTCGCTTATGGACTATGCGCTGACAGTTGCCGGTGCGCAGTCCAACGCGCAGGTGGTTGAATTGCTTTATACCAATGCTATTGGTGTAGGCCCAACAACAGGGCAAATAGAGGCGTTCGTAGCTTTGCTCGAGAACGGTAGCTACACCCGCGCGAGCTTAGGTGCGTTAGCGGCAGAGTATGCAGTGAATAGCGTCACCCTTGCGGGTTTAGCTGAGACAGGCTTGGAATATATCCCGTTCTCCTGAGCCCTCAGCTGTGCTTAAGTTACTCGCTCCGGACGGTATCGAACGGCCCGTCAATTGGTTTCCAGATTCTTTTCAATTAATAATAGGAGACCACTTCGGAGATTGGTTCGACTGTGGTTTTAACAGCGTAAGTTTGTAAGGTTTTTCGATGTGCAAAACGGTGGAACTAGCGAGTTTTCACGTCGTTAAATAACGTTCTACAAGATGAAGTAGTTTTCGGGAACGAGAAATGGCAAAAATAGCAGGAAGCGTTGGTGACGATGAGCTCTACGGAACTGGCTTATCAGACGAGATAGATGGTCTTGAGGGTAACGATAATATTTACTCTGGAGCCGGAGGTGATCGAATCATCTTCTCCTTGGGTCAAGATTTTGTAGACGGAGGCGATGATGAGGATATTTTGGATTTCGAGTCAAACGCATCGGCTGTAACTATTGATAGCTCTTTGGGCATCGCTAGAGACGGCGCCGGCAACGAGACTAACTTTGTCAATATTGAGGACTTTTACGGCACTCCATACAACGATGTAATGCAGGGGCGTGAAACGAACTCTCTTTTTGGGGTCGAACTTAATGCCCTCAATGGAGATACGCGGAATTATGAGTATTTTAAAGGAAATGCAGGAAATGATTTCATCGATGGCCGAGGCGGTTACGACGAGATCGTTTTCACCTCTTCATTGACGGGATTAACAATCGATCTAGCCAGCACAAAACTCGAAGATGGTTTGGGAGGAACCGATACGGTTCTCAATATCGAGGGCGTTGAAGGTACCGACTTTGACGATTTTATCTATGGCAATAACACTGATAACTGCCTTGATGGGCGAAATGGCAATGACACGATTGATGGACGGGGGGGCTTCGATTTCGCAGAGTACAATGGTGCCCGCCGTTATAACTTGAAAGTTGATTTGACTGCGGGTACGGCAACCTACTCAAAAAAGCCGAACGAAACTTTCTATAAAGACAAGCTTTACAATATAGAGGGCGTCATCGGATCCGATAACGATGATTTGCTGGTCGGGGATGGAGTTGATAACAAACTTTACGGAGCTTTAGGAGACGACTCTCTAACTGGTGCTGATGGAAACGATATCATTGACGGCGGCCCGGGAATTGATACCGCTATTTTCTCAGAGTTGCGCGCCAACTACAGTATTACAGATCTCGGTGGTATTCTGATTATAAAAGACCTCATTGGTAATAAGGGTACCGACAAACTAATAAGCATCGAAAAACTCCAATTCAAGGATGTTACATTGGATGTCTATGAGCTGGTTTTTGATGAAGTACCCAACGAGGAAGGCGCTGTCCAAGAGAACACAGACGGGGTAGACCTTTTCATTGGTACTCCGGGGCTCATCGATACAGTCGTCTACCAAAATGTACGTGTAGACAGTGAAGTATCCGTGCATGACGGCGTAATTCGGGTCACCAATGGTGCTAGAACAGATGAGTTGACCGATATAGAGCGTATTTCGTTCATCGATACTTCCATAGCGCTAGATATTGATGGCAATGCGGGTAGTACCGCGAAAATACTGGGTGCGGTATTTGGCAAAGCGGCACTAGCCAACAAGGCTTATGCGGGGATTGGCTTATCGCTACTTGATAGTGGAGAGTACACTTACGAGTCGCTTATGGACTATGCGCTGACTGTGGCAGGCGCGCAGTCCAACGAGCAGGTGGTTGAATTGCTTTATACCAACGCGGTTGGCGTGGTTCCTACAACACAGCAGGTACAGGCCTTTGTAGCCCTGCTCGATGACGGTACCTACACTCGGGCGAGCTTAGGTGCGTTAGCGGCGGAGTACGCAGTGAGTAGCATCACCCTCGCAGGTTTAGCTGAAACCGGCCTCGAATACACCCCGTTCGGCTAACGTCTAAAGCGGAATCAAGTCAATTCCATCGGCGACGGTGTCTATGCTCTCGTCGATGGGATCACCCACGATTGGCATCATTGAGATAATAGCCCCACCCAAACGCATCGGCACTGTCACGACTTTCGTGAAGAAGCATCCAGACAGAGATATGGAGACGGTAAGTAAAACCGAGAGTCGGAATTTAGTCATGGGTTTAAACATATCAAAGAGCAAAGAATGGCGGAATGGACGGGACTCGAACCCGCGCCCCCCTGTGACAGGAAGGTATTCTAACCAACCGAGCTACCACTCCGCAGTGGTGCACTTCCGAGGCTTACAACACAGAAGCAGAAATGGTGCCGGCACCAAGAGTCGAACTCGGGGCCTTCTGATTACAAGACGGCGGAACAGAGTTCTTTCCTCACTGCGTTCGGTGTTGCCTACCAACTGATTATGAGGCTGGCCATTTTGAAGGGACTTGGAGATCGACCATCGAACCGAACCTACCTCCCTGTTTTACCTCCAGATGCTGGTCATGACGTGATCTCCCCGATGGAAATGACTTGATGATGGGTCAGTTTGGCGGTGTCGAACACGAAAGAGCATAATTTGGTCGGTAGGTGGGTTCGATTGCGGGGTGAGATCTCTCTATTTGAGTGATTGTTACCAGCAGAAGGGCAGGTGAGAGTGACCCTCAGACTTAGTCTCTGTGGATCGGGGAGGAGCAGATCTGTGGCACCTATGGACACCTATTAAGTGTGAGTCTTTCAGAAATTCACGAAATTGGTACCGCCAAAATCGACGATATTTTTCAGTGAGGATTGTGGCGCCTTTGGCAGTCTGCAATCTGCAGAATTTCAGCTTCCCAGCTTTTCACAATCATCAGATATTTAGGAGTGGTACCCAAAGTGGCCCAGTCTGCCGTTTTCCGGTTGGACAGTGGGGTAGCCATCCCTGAACCGATCTTTGCACAGAGGTGGCCGCTCTGGAGCACTCTGGTAAGTCTCAACGGGAAACACTGACAGTCCAGTTATGCGTTGTGAGATTTGGACCGAGTGGGCTGTTTGCGGTCAGATTTACCCCGAGTTACAGGTGTCGAAACCGTCGAACCTCCCTTTGCGTCTGGTTAAGGCTCGGACAGATCGAAGATGGATTTCTTGGGAGAGGTTTTTGTTGTTGGAGCTGTGTCTCGATGTACGTCCTGACCGATAATGAGTGCTCTAACAAACTTATATCGTTTACCCGGCACTCTGTTAGCCATTCCTTCGGTGAAACGTACAGCGAGCACAGAGCCAGAGGTGTTCAGGGACCGTCCCTTCAGAGCGGGTCTAAGGTCAACACGGGTGAACTCTCTGTGGGGCATGACATCTATCAGATCGCCAATAGATATAGGCTCTTTCGAAAAGAATCCACTGCCGGTATTACTGATGAGCTCGAGGGTGGTATCGGTGATGCGGTATTCAATGGTCAATGTGTTGGAGATGTTAGGGCAGGTCTTGATTGGGGTAGGGTTGGTATCTTGCATGAAGCCTCCTGATTGATGTCTTCATATAAGATGGTGAACTTTGCGCATTTCTGCATTTTTGTTACTCTCGGGAAATGTCAGGTTGACGCCGGTTAAAGTCATCAGTGGAGTGGTGGTATGTTGTTCGAAAACTTCCCGAGTAAAGTAAATATCCCAGAGATTGTCTCCGATGCTGGAATTGGTGGAAATCTTTATGCGTGGAACTATGACGATTACAACGGTGATGGTCTGATAGATCTTTTTGTTTTTACCGGTGAGTTTTTAAGTACTTTTCCTGATGCTTCGACAGCTGCGGCTATTTTCCTAAATGATGGAAATAGTGGCCTTTCATATGACTCTTCCCTTATTACCGATGATC
>Ga0209961_1000724_pt1 | contig 10865 bp, 14 predicted proteins | sample SalPonA_B_H2O_MG_FD_185719 | JGI IMG/M metagenome (GOLD analysis project Ga0209961, IMG submission 185719) | Water microbial communities from South San Francisco under conditions of wetland restoration - Salt Pond MetaG R2A_B_H2O_MG (SPAdes)... | ecosystem: Environmental > Aquatic > Non-marine... | reverse complement strand
ATATTGCGTTCTGCCATCCACTCCTCAATCTCTGGAAGTGTTCCAACAAAACCACCTTCGTATTCAGATATAGCAGCGTATGCCTTAAGTTTTTTACTCACCATAACCCCACCAATTTATGCGCCTGTGGCTTGTCATCGTAGGTGCTTTTCTTGGCGTTTATCGGCCCAAGCTTCGTACCCTTGCGCAGTGCGTTCCTTTGCTTGTGGCGCTCCCTAACATCCCAGCCAAGCCTTTCGGCCCATCTACGGAATGACCTTTCCCCAACGCCGTACTTCTTGGCGAGATCGGTCATATTGTTTTCAAGGTCGGCAATGTCTGCGGCGATCTCTTCTCTGCGCTTGATGAAAATCTGTTCAATCTCGTGCTGCCTAGCGGCGGTGCGCGCGTTTTGGGTTGGTGGTTTTAGGCTCATACGTCTTCCTCCACTAGATTCAGTCCTGCCTCTCTGAGGCGGTCATAGAGTGATTCTTTACGTTCAGTGACTGCGCGATTAGCGGCAGTAGATGCTATTGATGCAATCCACTCGCTATGTTTGCGGCCCTCAAGGAACGCATCACAATCCGCAACAAGGCGCATCAGGCTCTCAAGCTCTTTAGTTGTCATCATCTATCACCTGGTCTTGATCGATTAAAACTAGGATGCGGTCTGCGGCCTCTTCTGGGATAACGAACACTAGCTTGCCGTCTATCCGCTCCCACACGCCAAATTCAACCATACAATTTATGGCGTCATTGCAGCGCATCATCATCTCGAACTCTTTCTGTGTAAGACTGAACATGGCTCTACCCCAGGTAATCGTTTAGCGCAGCGGCGAATAGGAATAGGCCCAAGATAATTGTTCCCGCATACCAGGTATTATCAGTGATTCGCATAACCCGCTCCTAAGTGTGCCTTCAGCAGTGCAACGGCAGGACGGCTAATGACCCTACGTCCTATGCGCCACGAATAGACAGCGTTGAGTGATACATGGCAGATGGTCGCCACGTCCTCCGCGCTTAGGCGGTAGTTGTGCATGATGTCTTTAAGTTCTTGTGCAGTCACTGTGCGTTCTCCTTTTGTTCAACGTACAGTGACTATAGTGGGTATTTTGTACGAGGTCAAGCGAATTCCCAGTAAAGAACTGGATCACCTATACGCGGGTTGGTGTAGCGACCTCTCCAGCCGCGTAGATTGAACGTCAAGGTGTAAGGGTGGTTAGCACTCAGTCTAAGCTGTTGAGCATCTAGGGGGCCGCCTTCACAGCGGTATACTAGGGTAGGTTCATTCATTTTATTATCTCCTTTACGGTTTCTAATGAGTCAGCGGCAAAGGCAATGCCGCCCGCCTCGGTAATACGGTCTATCTGGTATTGCTGTAGTTTGCTAACGTTACGCAGTAGCCCTGTTCGTTTAACTTCTATTGCCACGAAACGACCTGAAGGGCTACACGCCAATATATCGGGGCAACCGTTCTTGTTCACGGTGATTGTTTTAATAGTCCAATAGCCCTGGCCTTCAAGCCAATCTAGTATGCTCTTCTGTATCGACTGCTCACTCGCCATTTTTTATCTGCCTATACATATCCAAAGTAAAACTCTTCTTGCCGCTGAGTACCTGGTACACCTTCTGCGAGAGCATCCCTTCACACACAATATGATGCACGGTCACGGGTTCTTCACGCATCAGGTTCGTTGATCTTTCTCGGCGCTGCAAGAACCTAGCCCCACTGAAGTCTTGGTTGACGATCACGAAGTGCTTTAGGTGCGCCAAGTTCACGCCTTCTGCATGTCGGTTACTAGAGTATATCTGCGCGTGCTTGAAATATTGCCCAAGTAGCTCTCTTGTTGCTCGATAGTGAGCCATGTAGCCGACGTCTTCAGTGTCACCGAACGTGCGCAGCAGATACTCGATCACTTCTCGGTGCCCAGTATCGACGTACACGTTGTTGATGTAAGCCGCGCCATACTCTAGCTGGTACACTGCCTGCCGCTCGGCCATGTCTGACTCGAACGCCAGTAGCTGGCCGTCAATCTCAACTACCTTATCCTCCTGCACTACTTCTACCAGGCGCTTAAGTTCAGGGCTCAGTTGCACTACGTGTACTTGGTCCGTAGCTTGATGCTTCATGCCCGCGTCGTCTTGGCTGATTGATACTGTCCACGGAGCTACGTAGTTTATAAGCTCGGGGCTACCTTGCGTGTACGTCTCTTGCTTGCGGCCATTCAAGAAGATCGGGTTGGGTATGCCCCACTCCCTAAAGAACTCATAGAAGTTCTTAAACTGAGCGAAAGGGCCGAGGGGGCTGAGTGCGAACTGCGGGTACAGCTTAAGCGGCCCTTCGGCTGCTGGCGTCCCCGTGCTCAGTATGATCGGCTTACCCCACACTAACCGCTTAACGTCCTTCCAGCGGCGGCTAGGCTTCGGTAAAGCAGCGAGTACATGGCTCTCGTCTAGTATGACTAGATCGAAGTCGCCCTGTAGCTTAGGCGCCTGCTCGTAGTTAGTAACGGTGTAGTGCTTAACAGCGTCGACACGCTCAAGCTCACTATGCCAGCCTTCGATAGCTGCCTTCTTAGTGAGCACTAGCACAGTGTCGGCTAGACTCTCCGCTACCCTTATAGCCGTGGCTGTCTTGCCGACTCTAGGGGCGCCAAATAAAAGGGCTACCCCCTTCTCAACTAAGATCTCGATCAACTGGTCGCTGCCGTCGATCTGATGCTTCATATACCTCATTTACCGAACCTCGTTCGCGTCTCTACTTCAGCCTCGACAGGCAGCCCGTCTGCCCAGTCTGGTGCTGTGTTCATCGCCTCGTGCAGCACGGCAGTCCAGCGCGCCTCCTCCTCGATGGGCACCTCCATCAACATCTGGTCATGCACCGCAGCGACGATGGTGCCGCCTGCGTCAGTCACTCGGCGCAGTGCGTACCGCATCAAGCTTGCTGCCGCTGCCTGGGTCACGTTCTCGAACAGCGTGCCTCCCCAGATCTTAGAGCGTGGCCATACGCGCTCGCCCGACTTCGGTGTCCAGTTGGCTCTTGCGAACGTCGTCACCTCTCTGTCGAACCCAACGAACTCAGTGCGTACGTCAGGGTAAGTCAGGTAGCGGCCACACGGCAGCTCGCAGAACACAGTAGTGCCTCCGGCTAAAATGTCCTGCATCGCGTAGTACTTAATGCGTCCGTATGAGAACTCGGTCTCTGGGTTACGTAGTGCTTTAGTGAACGCTATGTCTAAGCCCTCCCACGCATCAACTGCCCAGCGGTTAGCGAGACGCCATGCTTGCACGATATCTCGCACCTCTGACTCAGGCAGGCTAACACCGTAACCGCGAGCCATCGCTGAGAAGGCACCGACACCGCCACCGTAGCCAAGGGACAGCTCCGCCACTTTACCTACTTGGCGTTCTGGCTCACCCTTCTTTATCTCACGGCCATATATGTCGGATGCTGCTACTAGGTAGGGGTCCACACCGTTGCGGAACTGGTCTAGTTTAGCCTCACCTTCAGGCGAGTCGGTTAGCCAAGGCCCTACACGGTTCTCAATACTTGAATAGTCGCAGTCCAAGAACAGATGACCCTCTGGGACCATCAGCGTGGGGCGCAGCATACTAGACAAGATGTTCATCACCTTAGAGTCATACTTATCAACTAACTCTTCGGGGTGCATGTTCGCGAGAAGGTCAGCCCGTATAGCTAACGGCTCTTTAGCCGTCTCACGCGGGAAGTTCTGTATCTGTATGCCCATAGAGCTGGCGCGGCCTGTCTGGGCTGCACCAGCGGCTACCATCACGCCACGCACGCGACTGTCACCACTAGCACGGTTGCGCATCGCCCTGAACTTCCCGACGCTGCTTTTACCGATAGCGTCGGCACACTCGATCACGGTGCGCACGTCTGCTGGGATGTCCTCACCCAACAGCTTCTCTCTCGCTCGCTTGTCCATTGAAGTCTTACCTTTATCGGTAATCAGCTCAACCTGCTCGCGGGTGAGTCGCTCTAGTATCCACGCTTTCATCTTAGGGCCCCTGATCTTAACCACGTCGCCTTGCGTCACGTCGGCTACTAGATCAAGCAGGTCCTGCTCCTCTTCTTTGGCGTACTTCATCGCCGCGCGGCATAGGTCAACGTCAACCATGATGCCGTTGTCGTTCATCGCCTCATTAACGTGCCAGTCTTTAAGCTCGTCAGCCGTCAGCTGGCGTAACTGATGGGCTATGGCCATCTCGGCTAGCACGTCCTTGCGGCAGTAGTCGCCAAGCAGCTCCATCTCTACGGGGTCATTGTTCCAACTACCGGCAGCCTGCTTTATACAAAGGCTCCGTATCAGGCGCTCGCCTATCGGGTCCTTCTGATCTTTAGTGTGTAAGAAGCGGGCTGCGTTGCCGAGTGCGCTTGGGGCGTTGTTGCACCGAGACTGATAGGCTGTGCAGAACCACCGCTCTAGCGGTATCTCTGGGAAGCCGTACTTAGGGGTGAGTATCTTGCTGAACGCTAGGCGCTCGAAGCTGGCGTTCCACGCTGTGAACTGGTCGCCTGTGTGGAAGCACTCAGGCACGGGGTCATTAGGCCACCACGTCTCAACTGTGCCGCCGTCTACTGAGTAGCAGAGTACGAGAACGTCGGCCTCGGGGTCATCGAAATACTTGTACGCGCCCTGCGTCTTAAGGTCAGCAGCACTGCGCGTCTCTACGTCGCAACTTATTATCATACGAGGACTCTCTGAGAAAAAGGGCCCGCTAGGGCCCTATGGATCATGCTTCAGCTTGGCCTTGCATGTTACGCCAGCCAACGATCTCCAATACTGGGATCAGGATCTTGCCGTATTTAGCGTGCTTGTATGACCCTGTGGTCATGTTCACGACAGGACAGCAGAACGCGTTCTCCTCTTCGAGTCGGTCAGCAATAGCTTCAACAACTGACTTGTAGCAGTTACGTGCGCCGTTGCTGTTCGCCTTCCACACTACTTCTGCCTTGCCCTCGACTGACTTGAACTCAAGCTTGATAGCTTGGTGCCATTTGCCGTCGATCTCTGGCAGCTCATCACCGTCTACCATTGGCTCACCAAGTACAGGGTGCGCAAAGTGTTCACCGAACGGCTGCCCTTCGGTGCCGTGCTCCTCATCACCCCAGCCTACGTAACCGACACCGGCAGCCATCGGGTTGATAACCCACTGCTCATCCTTATCGACCTCAACCTCGTCTTGGCCGTAGATCCAGTCGCCCGTCTTAGTGAACTTCAGGAACGGTTTTATGTCGTTCGCAACAGCCGCGGTGGTCGCACGTAGCGCGCCAGCAATGTTCTTAAGGTTAGCCGGAAGGCCTGTTTTCTCGTTTACTTTCAGTTCTTTGCTCATTTGGTTTTTTCCTCATTTAACCAGGGTGGCAACGTCAGTATGTTCGTCACCAGTTCGGGCATCCCGCTTTCACGCTGTGCTAACCATTTAGCGACAGCTTGGTCTGCCTGTTTTGCTCCGAAGCGCAATACCTCGGATGACACGTCAAGTAGCGCTACTTGATGTGGTGGCGCAGATTCTACGAATAGGATCTTCACGCCTCTAACCTTGAAGCCGTTAGCCTGAAGGGCTAACTTGTACCACGCCATTTGCAAGGCGTAATTCAAGTTAAAAAACTGCTTCTCAGCGTTCGTGATATCAGCAATCGTTTTAAGATCGACTAGATACCCTGAGTTGGAATATAAGTCGATTTGTGCCTTGGCGTCAAGCTCGTTGTACGAAAAAGTCATCGACTGCTCAGTAAGACACGCGTCGTCTAGCAGCTCCGCGCATGCCGCGTGCTGTCGTACAGCGTCCTGCATCGCCTCAGAGATGTCCCACTGGTCCGTCGTAACGATCTCACGGCCACTGGTTAATAGCTCGGCGTACGCCTCTTTACCTGCTTTAGTGCGGCGGTCGCCACTGAACACCGCATACTCGCCTTCGACCTTATGCGGTTCGAGTATTTTAGCATGTACTAATGTGCCCAAACGCATAGCTGGCGTGGGTTCCGTGCGTATGTCAGCGTGCCATTTAGACTTGGCGAGTACCGTCTTTAAGTAGCTCGCGTTTAAAGCTGGCAGGGCTCTATAGCCTGCCTGTTCAATCAGTGCCATGGTCCTCGCTCTCCAGATATGCCTGGCCGTAGTGCAGTGCTAGCTGCTCGACCACGCGGTTAAAGGTCACGTTATGCTTGCTCGCGATCTCTTGAATGATCTCGTAAGATTTCTTCGTTATGTGTATGGTGCGCTGTTGGCGCTTGTCTGCTTCGAAGTCCATTGCTTGTCCTCCCAGTTAGTATTAGAGTCGAATTTTAGATTGATTTCTACTTTTGGTCAATCTAAACTTCGGGCTGTTAAGAGGAGAGTAATATGGAAAGCGGACTGAATTTACACGGGGAGCGGAAGCTTGCCACTGACGTGACTGTACCTTGCGGGCTAATCTGCAACTTGTTCGACGAGAAGACCGGCGAGGCGCTTATAAAAGTGTCGGGCTACCAAACAGAGGGGCAGCAGCCTACGGCACCCTACTTGCGTAGGGTCGGAGCGCAGAAGATAGTGGAGCGCGGCAACAGTAACTCGCCTCGGACGTACACACACCACGAGCAGTACGTCATCGACATCTTCTGCGACCACTTAGCTCAACGCGGGTGGACGGTAGTGGCGAGCGTCAACGGCGACAAGACCGACACGCTTAAGTACCCTGACAGCGACCTGCTGATGGATGCACGGGCACTCAGCCCCCTAGGCGTCGAGCACTTCTTCGAGATCGACGCGAGTAACGACATCGACGCAGTTAAGCGCGAGTACATCAACAACTGCCCAACACCCGTGTGGAAGATAGACGTCCATAACGACATGGTGCTCAAGTACCTAAAGACTGAGGCGCCTACGTGGAGCGAGTTGAGCGAGTGGTACAGCAAGAACATGGAGCACATACGAGGCGTTAAGCTCTCGCTGAGGGTCAACGACCCCATATCTATCACTCACAGCGTCCGACCCAACGGCAACATCACGTTCAACACACGCAATGGCGAGCGCACCCTGTTCGCTACCCTTTACCAACATGGTGATCACACCAAGCTAGTGGGTGAAGGCATTAACCACATATACATCGGCGACGGCAGCCCGACAGAGCATGTTGACGCCGCCGTGAGCAAGATCAGGAGAGTGTTGTCGTGAGAGAAGAGTTCTTAGCGGCAGTGTTCCGTGATCTTAAAGAGAACGAGGGGCCCTGCTTCTCCCCTGGCTTCAAAGGCAAATATACCAACAACGCACGCGGGCTGCGCAGGTTAGCCTCGCGGGGCGAGTGGCTGTACTGCGTATCTAGCGTACCGACCAACGTGCCAAAGATCCGCTCACGTCTACAGGACGTGAAACGAGCCTTCGTGCTGCCCTTGGATGACATCGGCACCAAGAGCCGTGCGCCTATTGTAGCGCCTAGCTACATCTTGGAGACGAGTGAGGGCAACTACCAGTACGGCTACCTGTTAGCGCCGTTCGACGTGTCTAGCGACCGTGGGGCTAACTACTACGATGGCTGTCTGCTCGGCATGGCCGAGGCTGGCTACAACGATGCCGGATGCCGCTCGGCCTCACGCATGATAAAGATGCCAGGTGCCATCCACGCGAAGACGGGGTTCGAAGCGCGGCTCATTGAGTGGCACCCTGAGCGCATATGGCCATTGAAAAAATTAATGCGTGAGTTTGGCGTTACAGCTCAACGAGTTAGCCGCCGGCGGGCTGCCGAAGGTAAAGTAGACGACTTGCGGGCTGTCACCGATCCGCTCTACGATTGGTTAGTGGATAGGGGGATTAATGGCTACAACGAGACGTTCGTTTACATCACATGCCCGTGGGAGCATGAGCACACCAGCGGGGGAGGATCGCCCTCGTCTACAGCATACAGCCCTTTAGACTATGGGCTGGAAGGCCGCCAGTTCAGGTGCCTACATGGGCACTGCGTTAATAGAAACATCGCCGACCTCATACAATGGGCAGCAACAGAAGGGTTCGATGCCTCTCTGCTCGTGGACCCTATTGATGAGCTACACACACGGCTTATGCATATAATTAGGAGAGCCAATGGACTTCACATTCGATGACTACGACATCCCCGCAATAACACCAACTAGGAGACTCTCACAGAACGGCTTACCGAACCTGATACTGACGCAAGGCAAGAACCCACGCCCTGCTGTTGGGCAACAACTGACGCTTGAAAACCTCCGCTATGTGATGGATGGCATGGGTTACTCAGTGCGTATGAACATGATGAAAGGGGACATCGACCTGATTGACCCTGAAGGTAAGGTACTGGAGCAGATCGCCTTCGAGAACGGCATCACTAACATTGAGAACCAATGCGTCGTGCTCGGTATGCACAACACAAACAGGTTGATGTCGTTCATGGCCAACCTCGCTGAAGAAGACGCCTACCACCCAATGCTTGAGTGGATCGAGAGCGCAGACTGGGACGGCGATGACCGTATCTCGACGCTTGCGGCCACGCTGCCTGTCATGCCTGAGTCTGAAGCGATCCGTAACATCTACGTACGTAAGTGGGTGCTACAGGCTGTGGAGGCGGTCGCTAGTTGGCGCGATAAGCCTGGTAAGCCGATCTCGCTGCCTCACGTGCTCGTGCTAGCGGGTGGTCAAGGGCTCGGCAAGACGTCGTGGTTCAGGCGCTTAGGGGCTGATAAGTTCTTAGCGACGGAGTGCGAGCTGCATCTGTCGAGCAGTATGTCTAAGGACCACCAGCTGGCCGTCCTTAAGAACCCGATGGCTGAGTTGTCCGAGATAGACAGCACGTTCCGTAAGTCAGACGTCGCCAGCCTTAAGTCGTTCATATCTCGCCCTGAGGACACTATACGGGCGCCGTACGCAGCACGTGCGGTGACGCGGCGACGCGGTACTGTGTTCTGCGGCTCTGTTAATAACGCGGACTTCTTAGTTGATAGTACGGGGTCTCGTCGCTTCTGGCCTATCGAGGTGATCGACACTATCGACTACGAGCACGGTATTGAGATGCAGCAGCTATGGGCGCAAGCGTATGCCGAGTGGAAGGAGGGGGCGCAGTGGACGCTTACCGAAGAGGAGGACCGCTTGCGCGTAGCTGACGCTGAGAGGTTCACGGCTGCGTACCCTGAAGAGGAGGCTTTAGAAGCGCAGTTTGGGGAGCACGGGGGTAGTTGGCCGCACTACATTGCTATGCCGATATTCGGGATTATGAAAACTCTGGGAGTTCACAATAACCCAATGAGCAAAAGCAGAGCGCGCGACTGGCTAATAAAGAACCTCGGTAAGTCACGTAGGATACATGGTCGCAAGAACTGTTGGGCTATTCCAGTCGATGGCCGCGAGGCTATGGACAGTAAGTTTGGGTTGTCGCCTAGTGAGGCGTTTGAGTACATGAAGGACACCAAAGCGTTCGACTTGATACCTGAAGATAGGAGGGCAAAACCTGCGACCTCTGTCGGGCAAGGGGAAAATAATAAAGTGAGCGAGCTGTTCAAAAAATGATCAGCTGTCAACCAGTGTCCCTTCGGGGGCACTTTTTTTTGGACGCCAGGAAAAAGCGTGTGGACCGCGATCACCCCTAGAGAGCGCATGATTCCTACTAAGGGTAAAAAAGGAAAATAATTATCAATATTTATAAGTATGAGAATATATAGGGTTTAGAGTGTATTTCTATAGGAGTATAGAGAGAGCGATTTTTTTTTACTTTTTTGCTCCTCTCGCGCTCGGGGCTGTGCGGTGCCGGATTTCAGCGGTAAACTATCCGTGGTCATCTTAAGCCTCCAGCGGTCTATACTCTCCCCCAACGGAGGTTTCTTTTTCATGGGCAGATTTACTGAATTGGAGTTCACCATTGACTTCCACTGCGAAGGCGAATGGATGTTGGCGTTGGTGAATGTATCGCCTGAAGGAGTCAAGATCATCGAAGCTATGGACGCGGACGGAGATACACCTACTTACCTCACATCGGAAATGCTTCAAGAGGTAAAGCTGATAGCTCAGTGTATCTGGATGGAGGAGGTTGCTGATGTGCCTTCCCCAGATCACGTTTTTTAAACCTGGAGGGGGTTATGGACATACGAATAGGCACTAACGCAGCGGACGTTGCTAAGGCGATGCGCTCGGCAGGCGACAGGCAGATAAAGTTCGCCCTATCGAATACGGTGAACGATCTCGCATTCGATGCCCAGCGTAGGCATAAGAACTACACCAACCAAGTGTTCGACCGCCCAACGCGATGGACGCAGAACGCAACCCGCGTATGGAAGTCCACCTACCGATCGCCGAGCAACATGCGCTACCTAGCCGCGTGGGTCGGCTTAAACCCCGAGGGAGGTAAGGGTGGTAACACGCCTCTCCAGTACCTCAGAGCGCAGGCAATGGGCGGTCAGCGTAAGGACAAGCGATACGAGGTGATGCTGAAGCGTAAAGGCATACTGCCCTCCAACATGCAGACTATCGTCATGCCTAAGTACAGAGATCGCTACGGCAACATCCGTGGCTCACTGGTGGTTAAGATACTCTCTTACGTTAGGGCCTTCAGTGAGGTGGGTTACAACATGAACCGTCCTTACGTACCGAGCGGCGCGAAGGGCATTACCAAAACAGCCTTGAGGGCTGCTTCACGCACCAAAGCGGCTATGGATAAAAACGCTGACACCTACTTCGTGATGAAGAGTGCTAACTCTTTCGGTCGCGGTCCGTCTGAAGGGGTCGGTATCGCACGGCGCTACGCTAACGGAAAGATCGAGCCGATCCTGATGTTCGTCGTAAAGCCTACCTACCAGAAGCGGTACGACTTGAAGGATCAGGTCATGCGCAGCGTGAAGCGCGACTGGCACAAGCGTTGGAAGACCAACTACGCCAAAGCGGT
>Ga0209961_1000722_pt1 | contig 10890 bp, 14 predicted proteins | sample SalPonA_B_H2O_MG_FD_185719 | JGI IMG/M metagenome (GOLD analysis project Ga0209961, IMG submission 185719) | Water microbial communities from South San Francisco under conditions of wetland restoration - Salt Pond MetaG R2A_B_H2O_MG (SPAdes)... | ecosystem: Environmental > Aquatic > Non-marine... | reverse complement strand
TTATCCGTTAGTTTGCTCATCGTTAACCTCCTCAGCCGTATCTCTAAGAACCTTGGCGGCTAACTTAGAGATCGTGCGCTCACCACTAAGGTATTTGTATACCGACCACTTGGAGCACATCAGAATGGTAGCAACATCACTATGCGACCACTCTTGTTGATCCATCAATTCTCTTAGCTGTTCAGGACTCATTTAGACCCTCCTTTTGAATGCCTTTTAACTGCGTTTAGTAGCGCGTCCTGAAGCGACTTCTTGCCTGCTAAGACTTCCACTACCTCTTCATCAATTGTGCCTTGCGTAATGATCGTATGAACAAACACATGGTCAGTCTGACCTTGGCGGTGTAAACGTGCGTTCATCTGCATCGTGCGCTCATTCGACCAGTTGGGGCTAAACCAAATGATGCGTCTACCACCGTCCTGAAGGTTAAGCCCATGACTCGCTGATGCTGGATGGGCGAGTAGTATCTTTATCTCGCCCCTGTTCCAACGCTCAATTGCGTCAGGGTCTTTGACGTTCACTGCGTCTGGGAATGATTCTTTAATGCGCGATAGCTCATGCTTGTAGTTGTAAGCTATCAAGATGTTTTCACCTTCAGCCTGCTCTACAAGCGACTCTAGCGCCTCAATCTTTTCATCATGGATACACTGATGCTCACCGTAGTCGTCATACACTGCGCCACTGGCGAACTGTAATAGCTTCCCTGCAAGCACTGCCGCGTTTACGGCTGTAATGTCCTGCCCAAGCAGAGACTCTTTCTCTAAGGCTTGATAATCAGCGTAATCTTTAGCGGTTAGCTGGACGTACTCATTGAGATCAACGCGATCAGGTAGACCACTATAGTTCTCAACAACCACTGATAGTTCAGCGATCTTGTTCCTGATCGTTACGTCTGCGCCCTGCTTAGGTTCCCATTTGTAGCCCATGTAATCAGAGTTAAAGAACCGCTGCTTGAAGCTATGGAACGTGCGCCCTAATCGCTTACCTTCGTCTAACAGGTACATCTGCGACCACGCCTCTAACATGCTGTTAGGTGTGGGTGTCGCTGTCATCAGTATCCAACGATTGATGCGAGGATGCTGGCGCATTTTGCGTAGCGCCTTAAAGCGTTTGGTGTTTGAGTTTTTAAACGCTGAGCTTTCATCAATGATTACCGTGTCGAACTTCCACTGCTTAGCGAAGTTCTCAACCAGCCACGGCACGTTCTCAACATTGATGATCACAATAGGTGCGCCCGACAGTATGGCGGCTGTACGCACCTTGGCTGAGCCTATCGCCACTGCGTATTTGAAGTTAGCGAAGTTGTCCCATTTAGCGATCTCAGCAGGCCATGTGCTCTTAGCCACACGTAGAGGCGCTATGATCAACACGCGCTTAGGGCGAGGCGCTGGTAGCTCTTTGAGCGCCTGTAAGCAGGACGCACTCTTACCCGCGCCCATCTGCGCCAATACGAAAGCGTGGTCATGCGTCTTAATGTGATCAATGATCTGGCGCTGGTAATCTCTAGGTTGAAAGTTCATCTATTAGCCTTTTTCCTTCGTCTAAGTCATCAACTACGTACACCTCACCCGCATGCTGGCGAATCTTGTTGATGATTCGATCCTGTAGCGGTGTGGGCTTTTTGCCCTTTTGCTTAAACTCTATGAAGATCACCCGACCATTGTTGATTAACAATCTGTCTGGGACTCCACGGTTCGCAGGTGACGTAAACTTAAAGCTTAACCATCCTTTTTTGTCTGCGTATTGGCAGACCCTTCGCTCAATGTCACGTTCCAGCAACGCCTAACTCCTTCAGCATCTTCAGTGCTTTGGAGTAGTATGCTTCGTAATCTATGTCATTGGCAAGTACATTGTCCAAATTCATCATGGGTACGGCCCCATCTGAGGTAGCGACTTTGTTACCATTGCTTGAGTAACGTATCGCTTCACCTTCAGTTGATTTGTACCAACGCACAACACGCCCCAACTGCTTACCACGCCATACAGCGCCTCCGCGTACACCGCGCATCGTTAGGAACTTTGTAACATCTTCACATTTGGAGATTGTGTCTTTAACGGGTGTACCGTCTTTGAGGTAGGCAATCACTGCGTCTATGCAGACTTCATCGGAGTAGCCTTTGCGGATAGAGCCATACTCGTATGCGCCCTTAGTCTTTACCTCATCACCCTTGAGCGCCACGTAGCTGTTAACGTCACGGCTATACATCGCGTCATACCCTGTCCACTCAAGCTGGTAGGTGGTGTCATCTGTCCAACCATCGCAGAGTGAGTCAATGTGCGCTTTGGCGCACTTATCCATAAGCACGACAACGCCATCGGTGTTCGCTGATACAACTTGAGCGCCAGCATCCGTAATGCGCTCAATGAGCATTAAAAGCGAAAGCTGCCCTGAGAGAGTTGTTTGCACCAGCAATTCTGGTGAGTACAAGAAGCTGTACTTGGAGCCGAACTTGCCGTAGCTTGAGTTAAGTACGATCTTGAGGGTATCGGCTGTTGTTTTGTCGCCTGATCGTTTGGCTGTGAGTCGTTCTTCAAAGATAGAGCGGTAGACATCGCTAAATTCCTCACCTAAATGCTTAGGGTGTAGTCCCTGCCCCAGAATAATGGAAGGGTACATGGATGCTACATCGTATTCGCCCATTATTTGATCAGCGTTTGGTATAACGACTTGCTTCTTCTCTTGTGAGTGCAGCCCACCAATGCCCAGTTTGTATTTAGCGCCCCTAAACTCAATCACCGTGTCTAACTCTTTAGGTAGCTTGGCGTAACCGTTGTCATCGACTTTGAAAGACGCGTCCCTAACGCGCTCTAACACCTCTCTAAGCTCTTGCGAGTCGAAGCGTATAAAGTCAGGCACGTTGTACTTAAACGGCTTCACAGTGTCTTTACGTTTACCTACGTGCGCGCCTTTATCCTCCATGTAGTGTCGAATAGCGGCCTCTGCAATTTGTGGGTCAGACATTGACCGCATATCCATGCAGTATTCGTTACCCATCTGGCCCCTCAACTCTATCTGAGGCTTGAGCACGTTATACATATCGAGCGTAACGTCTACGTCATTCTCACAGTAGCTACGCAATAGCTCAGCGTGCTTGTCGTTGATGCTGGCGCTAGGTGCTATGGGTAAATCCTGAAGCTTCTTAGCGTGTATGCGGCAACCATACGTCTTTAGAGACGCTTTGAGTGGTGCAGCGCCCATCAGGTCAATGTGATCACATCGCTTGATCAAGAGGTCAGGGAAGTGGTCGTTAAGCTGCCAGCGTGGGATGTTATCGACAATGATCTTATCGCTGAGTTTCTTAAGCTTCTCGTTACTGTAACCAAGCAAGTAGGCGCTTACTAATGGGAGGTCATACCCATCGCCATTGAATGTAACGATAGTGTGGCGGTTAAGAATCGCACTTAACTGTTCAACGTCTGATGATTTGCGAATGTTGTTGTGCATCTCAAAGCTAACAACACGCCCTTTAGTGGTTTTACAAACGCAGAGGAAGTAATTGGCGTAGCACTCGACATCCAGTGCTGTTATGGATTTGCTCATGGTGAATAGTCCCGACTCGTTTCGTAGTCAAAAGTGGTTCGTTTCTAGGGTACGGTGAACCACTCCGCTATGACGCTGCTAACACTACAGCCCCCTATGGATGGCGCTTATGCAAATGGATCATCGCCAGCATCATCTGAAGAATCAGAGATGTCGTCAAAATCACCCATTGCCGTGTTGCCGCCAGAACCAAACGGCTCACCATCTTTAGCGAACTGAACACCGTTAAGGTTGCACAGAATACGCTTACCGTACTGGTTGTCCATCGCCCAGAAGTCGATAGATGCATTAACGTAGCAGCCAGCGTAAGGCTTGCCATCGTCAGCAGTCAGCGGGGTTTTGTCCTTGTCGATCACGACAGGGCGACGTTTAGTGGTTGCTTTCAGGTACACATGGTCAGCGTAACCATCGTATTCCTTCTCATCACCATCTTGCAGGCACAGCTTTAAACCTTTAGGGGGAGTCTTGCCAAACTTCTCAGCAGAGACAGCCGCCATAGCGTCTTTGATCTGCTTAACTGTGTCGCTGTCTTTAGGGATCAGGAGAGTGATCGCGTACTTTTCGGTATCTGTACCGTTGTACTTCTCAGTCTCGAACAGGCAAGGGAATGAAGCGCGAACGCCTTTAGCTACTAATTTCATCGTTTAGTCCTCTTTAGGAAATTGAGTGGGCAACAATTGCGCTACCCACATCACTTATTCTACACACTCTTGTACTATGTGCAACAACTTTATGCAATTTCATCAAAATCATTTACTGCGCTACCCAGTGCAGGGCGCTTATCTTCTGATTTAGCCAGTACGGGTTTGCCCATAGGCTTATGCGTAAGCCCTAACTCGTTGAAGCGTTTTTTGCCAAGCATCTTCTCTGCGGCAGTAACACCGATTAGCTTTTTCTCAAAGGCATCTTCACCGAGTTCAGTTTGTAGCACGTCACTGGCCCCATCTTTCCATTTACGTATCGAGCGGCCTTCGACCAGCTTGTAGCCAAGAAACTCACGCCCTGCCGATAGCTCGTTAGTGACGTATTCCTCTACCGCATTCAACCAGCCTTCGACCAGCTTCTTGCCTTCCAACACCTGCCGCAATTGCTTAGGTGTTAACGAGTCAGGTGACGGTAGCTCCATTGAGTCGAAGTCAGACGCGATCAACTCTTGTGTATGCTGATGCAGTGCCGGACACGTAGCCTTAGCTTTACACCAACGACACGCGGCCTCACTGGGCGACAGGGGCGCGTCTGGGTCTAAGGTCGCTATCGCACGTTCTTTGATCCACTCAGCGAAGTCGCCCAACTCTTTATGCGTCACCCATGCACTTTCAAAATGCACCATGCGTGGCTGGATGATGTGAAGCTCGAAGTCTTTAATATCGTATTGTTTATGATATTTATAATACGCCCCTAGCGCGTACAGCTTTAGCTGCAAGTTGTCTTGTGCAGACACCTTAACGCCCTGTCCGTATTTAAAGTCAGCGATGTGCATCGTACCGTCTTTAATCGCAATAACGTCCGATGTACCGAAGCCATCTTTGACCCAGTAGCTATAGCTCACCTGTTCTTCCACACCGAAGTGGTCACAGCGATCAGCCGTAAGCCCACAGTGATCTAGATACTCAAGCGATTGTGACACAGCTTCCAACATCTCAGCCGTTACGTCAGGGTTGTGTTCTACCTCACCCTTGAGCAGCATTTGCTCCATCTGCTCATGGTACAGCGTCCCTTCAGCCGCAAAGATAGACGTTTGCTCTGGCATGTCCTCGCTCATGCGGATCGAACCCGCGCAGTGCGTCCAACGATGTGCGCTTGATGCGCCACGAATTGAATGTGCTGTCATTGTTATGTCCTCGTTTGTGTTTGACAGGATCAAGCTTAGGCGACTATAGTGAGCGTTGTCAATAATGTTTTATATTTAATATGAACATAAACGTGAAAAACAGGAGTAAGAATTATGACTACTCAAGAAGCGGTAGATTATTTCGGGGGTAGAAAGCAGTTAGCTAGATGTTTGGATGTCTGGACTACTGCCACGTATAACTGGGGCGAGTACCCGCCAAAGGGTGTGCAGTATGAGCTTCAAGTAAAAACAAACGGACAACTTATGGCGGAGGCTGAAAAGGATGTTAGAGCTAATACAAAAGCAAGCTGAGCGATTACATCAACAGGGGTTTGCTGTTATCCCAACAGGTGCAGATAAAAACCCTCTTATGCCGAGCTGGCAGAACAAGGTTGGGAGCGAGAGAGTCACCCCTAACGGTAATTTTGAAAGCACTACCGTTAAGGGTGTTGGACTACCAACGGGCCATGAAGTTGAACAGGGTAGTTATCTTCTAGCCATTGATGTTGATTGCTATGACAAGATCATTAGCAGCCATATGTGCAATTATATCTCTGAACTTATCGGTGAATCTATGCCGTACAGGATCGGACAGCGACCTAAGTTCTTAGTGCCTGTTCTATCCGACAAAACAACACGCAAGCTCACGTCTGCGGCTTTCGTTGATCCTCTGGGTATAGATGACACTGTAAAGTCGCGCATTGAAGTGTTGGGCCTAGGTCAGCAGTTTGTCGCTTACGGTGAACACCCTAAAGCTAAATACGGCATGTATGAGTGGCACAACGGGGAGTTTAACCTAGAGACGACACCGCACATTACGCTTGATCAGATTCACGAGATTATCTCTGAATTTGAGCGTGTGGCTCAAGAGAACGGCTTAGAACAGGTCAGTTACGGGGCCACGCAAGCGCCTGCCATTGAGACAGACGACTTCACGCTAGGGTTAGCGAAGTCTGACGTATCACTGGATGAAGCTCGCGCCATACTGTTCAACATTGACCCTGATATTGAGTACCACCAATGGGTGAACGTGGGTATGGCCCTGCATCACGAGTTCGATGGGTCACAAGACGCACTGAAACTCTGGACAGATTGGTCGAACACGGGTGTTCTGTCTGAGCATAATGAAGGGACGTATGCGCCAGAACACAAGTGGGAGACGTTCACCACAACGGGCGCTAAGTTCACCTTCAGAAGCCTCTGCCACTTAGCCAAGCAACATGGCGCTGATCTCTCTGCTATCGCTAAGCAGTTTAAGCAGGTGCAACCTGAGCCTGAGGTGAGTTTCGATGATCAGATCGAACAGGCGAAAGAGCAGCATAAAGAAGCCTCTAGCCCGTTCAGATCATTAACCTTCGATGTTATTGACGCAAAGAATACCGTCTATTGGACAGTTGAAGATATTATTGAGCATAAGTCGCTTGTTAACTTCTACGGTGAATCGGGTGTGGGTAAGTCATACCTCGCTATCGACTTCGCTCTGTCTATCGCTACAGGCGAGAATTGGAACGGTAAACGCACCAAGCAAGGTAAGGTGCTTTATGTCGCAGGTGAAGGTCATGGCGGTGTGGTTAGGCGCGCATTCGCTTGGCTCAATAGTAAGAACATCACGTCAGACGCTGCGCCAGATTTCAGAATCACAGAAAGAGCGTTAAACATCACCACCACGGATGATGTTGCACTGCTTGAGCTTGAACTTGAGCGCGCTAATAACGTCTCTGCGGTTTTCATCGACACATGGGGTCGCGCAACGTCCGGCATCAATGAGAACTTAGGCTCTGAGGTACAGCCGATCATTGAGCGCCTAGCCGCCATGTCACGCACCTACAACTGCACGGTAATTATCGTTCACCACACGCCTAAACACACCGCGCAAGACTCTGCTGGCTCTAAGAACATCAAAGCCTCTATGGATGTCGAATTGGCGCTAGTGCGTAAAGAGGGTGTTCAAGGTGTTGTCTTAGAGTCGCGTAAGATGAAGGAGGGCGAACCGTTTGAGCCTATGGTGTTCAAATTCATACCTATTGACCTGCCATCTAACTTCAATGATGAATACGGTAAGCCTATGCGCTCTGCTGTGTTGGAGCTTCAGCAAGACTCAGCCGCACTCGCTAGGGCCTCTAGGCGCAAACTATCACCTACGGGTGAGATCGCCTATCAAGCGTATAATCGTTTGTTCGCTATGCCGAATGTCGAACACATTCCAACGCCCTCTGAAATTATGGTTGAGTATGCTGTGTTTGGTGTGCATTCAACGGGTATTACTGAGACTCAATTAGCCGATGAGATGCGAAGGCTAGCAAGGGATTCTCAGAAATCTAACCCAACGGTGTTCGCCAATGCGGGGATAAAGGATGCAATTAAGAAGGGTTACTTAGTCGCCTACCAGCATCCTGATGACCCAGAAACTAACGTTATTTCACGCGTTCTTGAAAGCGGAGAAACAGGTTAACAACTGGTTAAAAAGTGATCAAAAACCCTAAGTGTTGGCGATTTTTTGAGAATCTAAGTGTAAACCTAAGTGTAAGCTAAGAGTTTGCTAAATTAACACTTAGGTTCTCAATAGTTAGATTTAGCATTAGGGCTTGAGGCCTTGCAAATACTGGGCTTTAGAGTTGAGCTAAGAGTTATCTAAGTGTAAACCTAAGTGTAATCTAACTAAGGGTAGCACTTAGACTAAACCTAACTAAGACTAAGAGCTACATAGGAACTATGTAGCTCTTAGGTGTTAGGGTTAGTGCGGGGGAAAATTGAATTAGATTTGGGGATGAAAAACAGTGGTTGCTTTGGGATGGATGGTCTGTGAATTGGTGGGGGTGTTGTAAGGGTGTGGTCGGTTAGTGGGGCGACCTAAAAAGATTTTTGTTTTAGGGTGACAATCTGAGTATTGTACTGAGTCCAATAATGAGCTAAGCTTACAGCTCCAATCAAATGATGATCCAAATGAGGAATAAGACGATGCGAAAGATTGAAGCTCAAATGTTAGAGGCCATTAGCAATGGTCGAAACTGGAAAGCCGCAAATACTAAAGTTGAGTTCGATGGTAATGTCGCGATGGTGTTTTTACATGGTCATCACATTGCTAGCGTGTGTCGTGGCGAACTGGGCGTAAATGTTCACACCCTAAGGTATTGGCCTACCCCTACGACAAAAAGCCGCCTACGCGCTCTAGGGGCCGATGTGTATACGCGCAATCACGTTACTTATCTGAACGATGAAGCAATCGACTAAGTGAGGGCTAAGACGATGAAAATTTATTTACTGATGCAGAAACGTACCCTTAGCAATGGTCGGACGTATTCCGAAGTTATTGGCGCTTACACGTCAAGCAATCGCGCCCATTCCGAACGTATGGCAATTGCTGAGGCATATTTGGGTGAGGATAGTGCGGATAGTGCAAGCTTTGCTCTGTTCTCTAGCCTTTATCCAGAGTGCGCTTCAGAAGTGCGCTTTTCCGACCAATCCAAGTTTGGCTTCTGGGTTGAAACATTGGAGGCCAATTTAAGCCCATCTGATGCGCGTCAAACTGTTAGCGTTTAATACTTTACGCTTTGGAAGACTCTATAAGCTCCTCAGAGGCTTTCTGAGGCGTTTTTTCTTTAATTTTGACTTGGTGTATAGGTTAGGTTTAAAACGTCTTAGAAGCGATTTTAGAAGCGTTCAAAAGAAAAGGCCGCATATAGCGACCTTTTGAGTTTTTACCATTCGAGCTACGCCCCTATTAGTAAAAGTCTACAACGTGCCTGCGGCCCTTAATGTTTATCCAAGCCGTGCCAGAGTTAGAGAAGCAAGCACAATAAACGCGACGCCAACGTCTACCGACTTTTACTAGATAAGACGTTGGAATCTTTGCACCGTACCCGCTCGCATAGGGATTGCGCGGCATATCTGTTTGCTTGAAGTTACCCGCGTTTAACTGGATAGGAATAATACCGCCTTCTGGGCGTTGTGATTTAATGATCATTTCGGAATAGTTCATGGTTAAGCCTCCTCCAATAGCGCGCTTAGATTCTCTTTAGCTTCTGCTAGCGCCTCTTCTGTATCGCCATAATCCGCTAGAATTTCTAGCGCATAGTCCTCTAGGCTCTGGTCTGAATAGTGCCAGCTATAGTCAAAACCGATTCCGATATAGTCCGCCAGCTCAATTCCGGCTTTACTCACTGTATAGCGTAAATAGCAATCATCAGCCGTTATATACCAGCCTAGTTCCTTCTGTAGTGACTCATACGCCTCGCGGCTTGGATTCTCGCGTCCCTGTTTAGCGAATGATTTAGTTAATTCAGCGAGGCTAGTTTGTAGCGGTATCGCGTACCTATAAGAGTTGTGATCATGTTCAGGATTTACGATAGTAACCCCGCCCTCATGCCTATCTGTTAATTCGAATTGATCGAATAACATATTGCATCCGCTATGAGTCTCAACCGCGAAAATCTCGATTGTGAAGCCGTCTCGCTCGATTGTTTTGATTAGATTTGAATTAGACATGGCTTATCCCTCCAACTCTTCGTTGATCATATCGGCTATTTCGTACCAGTTGACCGCATCTAGCGTATTGCTGATCATCCAAGCCGCGGGGTCATAGTCGCTATTGCTCTCAATGATCTCCTCGACCATCTCACGACATGCGTCTGCTGTAGTGGGTGCTTCAAATTCCATGCCGTCAAACCATTCAAGGTTTACGCGCCATGTTTCATAGTTTGTCCATCCGTTGTATGTGTTGTTAGTCATCGTCTTAGTCCTCTGTTTTAGGTGTACGCGTGATACGGATAATGTTTAGTGTGTCGGTGCGGAAGTCATCACCGAACTGCTCTAATGCCTGTCTAATACTGCTGGCGCTGTAGTCTTCGGTGTAAGTAAAGGTTGGACAGTTTGCATATCCAAAAGGCTGCCATGTGATAGCGTAGTTATAAGTCATCGTTTAGTCCTCAGTTAAATTACGCTCTAACTTTAGCACACTTTTGGACAAAGTACACAATTATTTTTGTGCTCAAGATACGTCTAAGATACGTCTATAAGATACGTCTATATGGTGCCTTATAGAATTTTATGCCTACCTATTCCAAAAACTCATAGCTACCTATTCCAAAAACTCATAGCTACCTATTCCAAAAACTCATACCCCTAACTTCCGTGCGGCTATTGGCGTATAGCTTGGTAGCACGTCACTGCCGTGCAACTACTGGCCTATAGGCTGTAGCACGTCACTGGCGTGGTATTCCAAAAACTCATAGGGTATTCCAAAAACTCATAGCACGTTACTCGCGTGCCACAAAAAGCAGGGGCGGGGGAGGGGGCTGTGCGCCTCTAAATCTTTCAGGTGCCTCACAGATACAAAAAAGAGTAAAAAAAGAGTAAAAAAAGAGAAAAAAATAAAAAAAAAAAAAAAAAAAAAAAAAAAAAAATAAAAAAAAATAGGAAAAAATGAGACGCTGGATTTTACCATTTGCAACTACTTGATTTTTAAGAAAATAAATTTTTTAAAAAATTCAAAATTTATTCATCTATAATTAAAAAATCA
>Ga0209961_1000720_pt1 | contig 10902 bp, 9 predicted proteins | sample SalPonA_B_H2O_MG_FD_185719 | JGI IMG/M metagenome (GOLD analysis project Ga0209961, IMG submission 185719) | Water microbial communities from South San Francisco under conditions of wetland restoration - Salt Pond MetaG R2A_B_H2O_MG (SPAdes)... | ecosystem: Environmental > Aquatic > Non-marine... | reverse complement strand
AGCATCAGAATACAAAAGATAATAAAAACGACCTTCGACCGGACGAAGAAGAAGTTGAAGACCCTATTAATATGAAAGCCTTCACTATTCAGAAAACAACTTTGAAACATACTCACTTAAGTGAAACCCCGGTATCAAATCAATGCCCATGTAACTCTTTAGCAGATACGCCGCCCAAAAGAGCACCCCCACGCCACTAAAGGACAGCAAAATTAGTGCCAAATTGCGAATCAATCTGAGAATATTATGCTTTGTTTTAAAGAATCGTATCCGCTGAATGGCAAGAGAATTGCTGCGACGATCTCGCCCAGCGAAAAGTACTATGTAGAAGCTTCTGTAAAGTGCTGGAATATATAGCCGAATATCAACCGAATGGCGTTGCCTAGATTCACTAGCTAGCAAAGCTTGATAGACAGCTTCCTGTTGAGCTTGTGTCAGAGGCGCGTCTTTAAGCTCATTGTTAATCCGGCTCAACGTGAAGTGAGCGTATACATCGGCACTGTTCTTCATCTATCAAATAACTGGTTGTGATTTTTCAAAACACAGCAATAATCATGCCGAAAAGGGAGGCTCCGCCTCCCACTGTTATTCATTTAACAAATCATGCTGTAAAGTCGAAATCAGAAAAGTCGATGTCAGCCTGAGCAATACCCCTAAGTTCGATATCAACAATATCACCTTGAGTGATACGCGTACCGTTATTTAGTGCTGTTAATGTGAAATCACTGAAGGACAACGCCCCAGCATTTATGAATTCCAGAGTATCAATACCTTTTTCGAAGTCGACAATAACGTCAGCACCGCTGTTCTGCAGCATATCGTATATAAAGAAATCTGTGCCTACGCCCCCGGTCAGTGTATCGTCGCCCTCTCCACCAGTGATTAGGTCACGTCCCTCTCCACCGTCAATAGCATCAGCACCTGCGTCACCAGCGAGCACATCCGAATGAGTCCCGCCAAGAATCACATCTGCGCCATCACCGCCATTGATAGTGTCCCACCCAGAATCACCATGAAGGGTATCGTTACCTATGCCGCCGTACATGGTGTCATTGTGATCGCCACCAGAGAGGAAATCATCACCTTCATCTCCATATAGATGGTCATAGTCTGTTCCTCCATAAAGCGCATCATTACCATCACCGCCGTGAAGCCAGTCATGCCCTTGATCGCCATAGAGTACATCAGATCCCGAATCACCCTCTAGAGTGTCATTTTCCGAACCACCACTTAGGATGTCATCACCAGCCCCCCCGAAGAGCCGATCATAATCGCCGCCACCATTGATAGAGTCATTATCATTACCTCCGTACAGCCAGTCATGACCAGAACCACCCACGAGCGTATCAGCACCCAGATCACCGATTAGAGTATCGTTCTCAGTACCGCCTGATAAATAATCCTCTCCAGCACCCCCCTCTAGGAGGTCATACTGACTCCCACCATACATGTAATCATTTCCGTCGCCACCATATAGCGTATCGTGACCGTCATCTCCTGTCAGCGTGTCCGCCCCGAGCCCGCCATACAAGGTATCGTTTTGCGTGCCTCCGGAGATGTAATCGTCGCCATCCCCACCGTGAAGATAATCATAGTCTTCCCCCCCATAAAGTACGTCGGCCCCATCACCACCATCTAAACTATCGTGCCCCGACCCACCCAAGAGAGTGTCACGACCTAATCCGCCTTCAAGAGTATCATTTTGCGAACCTCCCGAGAGGTAGTCCTCGCCGGCACCCCCTGAAAGAAAATCAAAATCGGCTCCACCTATAAGCTGGTCATCGCCTAACCCACCCAACAACTGGTCGTGCCCTGTTCCGCCGACCAATATATCAGCACCGTCACCACCATCCAGAGTGTCGTTTTCACTTCCGCCTGTTAAGTAATCGTCTCCCTCTCCACCAAACAAAGAGTCATAGCCTGCACCACCGAACAATTGATCGTCGTCGACACCACCATCCAGATAATCGTTACCAGTGCCGCCCGATAATATATCGGCACCTAATTCGCCTAGTAGCGAGTCCGAGTCAGCACCACCACTGAGGTAATCATCTCCATCGCCGCCGCTTAACGTATCCCCACCAGCGTCGCCCATAATAGTATCGCTCCCCGCACCTCCAACAATACTATCGTGACCCGCGCCACCGGAAACCAAGTCATCGCCATCATCCCCGTTTATAATATCCGACCCATCTGCCCCGCTGAGATAGTCATTTCCCGAACCGCCATAGATGAGATCGTAGCCCAATCCTCCGATAACTGAATCAGCCCCTCCCCCCCCATAGAGAGTGTCATCTCCACCATCACCGTAGATTAAATCGTTACCTTCACCCCCGAAAACTGTATCACTCTCAAATCCGGACCTTACTGTGTCGTCACCCGCACCTGCATCAACGTAATCTCGACCTAATGACGAGTGAACGAAATCATTTCCATCCCCTGAAATGACACTATCGTTCCATAGCGACTGATCTTCAGGAGGTACATAGTTTGGATCGACTTCACCTCCGTGATAATCGTCAGCCCAAATTATATCCCCGCCACTGCCGGACAGGATTGTGTCTTGGCCCGAATTACCTTCAACATAATTTGATGAAAAATCGGTTTCATCTCCAACGTCGATATAGTCTCGCCCCTGACCTGCATAAACAGAATCAGCGCCACCTCCAGCAAATACGACATCATCGCCGCTTCCACCTTCAACTAAGTCGTCACCTGAACCGGTATCTATCGTATCGTTGCCTGCATCGCCAAATACCGAGTCATTGCCTTGCCCAGATTGCACGCTGTCATATCCCGATCCCGCAATAATAAAATCCGAACCATCTCCGCCGAAAGCCGTGTCATCACCCTCCCCTAAACTGAGCAAATCATCGCCGGCACCTGCGTCGACATAGTCGTTTCCACTACCCGCGTCGATAGTGTCATTGCCTTCACCGCCGAAGGTGATACCGTCTCCTGATCCCATTGACACAGAGTCGTTTCCGGAACCGCCATAGACAGTGTCGTTACCTTCACCAGTCGTTATGGTATCGCTCCCATCACCACCAAGAATCGAGTCAGAGTCAGGACCTCCGAGAATAGAATCATTACCGAGACCACCGTCTAGTGTGTCGCTACCGTTCTGCCCCTTGAGCGTATCGTCACCAGCACCTCCTACAAGCAAGTCATTACCTTGCTTTCCGGTAAGTAAGTCTGCCTCTTCGGTACCAATTAGCGTTTGGTCAGTAGCCATTAACCTGAATCTCCGTGATGAAAAAAGCTTTAAAAGCTATATGCATAAATAGTACCAAACTCTATTTATTGACTATAAACAATAGCTTATGTTTTATTCAAAGGAGATAATCCGGTTGCATTTTGCAAAAATACAATTTGATTCGCATTATGCGAGTTTTTCCTAAAGCAACCTATAGATAACCGAGTAAGCGGGAACGTCGTTACTTTAGTTTTTGTAACGTTGCCGCTCGATCAGTAGTCAGATGAAAAATTTGATCCATGCGAGTGAGAGAAAATAGCTGAATAAGAACGGGATCAATTAACCCTTCAATGATAACCGTTTGTGGTGCAGACATTCGTTTTCGCATATTTACGAGAAAGCCCAGACCGGACGAGTCAATAAAACTAACGCCATCCATCTGAATAACAATACAACTTTCATCCTCAAACGAAGGGGAGTGAATCGCAATCAATTCATTTACATTAGCTGCACTAAGACGATTCACATTAAACTCCACCACTCTACAGGTAGGCGCTTGGTCCTTATTACTTTTGTTGAATAGCGAACTTAGTTTAAGCTTCATGAAAGGCCCGTCCAAAGGAGTTAAAAATAGGCCCAAACAAGTAGCGCCAGACAGGTAGCGTCTCTCCCTTGATCGTAAGCTGAGTGCGCATACCAGGATAGAGCGCTAATCCACTAGCACTTAAGGCCTCTGGTTCCATGTCGATTTCAACTTCGTAGTAGCCCTTCCCGTCGTCTGTTTGCACGAGGTCAGCGGAAACTAATCGCAGTGTACCTTTCACCGGCACCTGGCCACGCAGGGAGTACGCACTGAAGACAATGTCCACAGGACTTCCAGGGCGCACCAGATCGATATCATCCGGTTTAATCTGACCGACCACTATTAGAGCATCTGCGTCTGGCACCAAACGCATCATTGCCTGCCCCGCTGCAACTACCTCTCCTCGCCCGCCAACAGTTAGCTCAGTTACCAGGCCATCATGCTCGGCATAGAGTTCAGTTTCTTGCAGGCGCACCTCGGTTATTTTGATGAGATCAAAGAGTTCCTCAACTGCGAGTTGCTGCTCACTCAACTCCTGACTCAGTGATTCGATTCGATCACGAGCCAGCATCTCCAGCCGCAGTTTAGCTTCAGCTTTGCGCTGTTCTGTGCGCGCTAAATCTGCTCGCATTGATCCAATTCGACCAACAAGATCAGCCTCTCGCCCAATCAGGTTGAGCTGATCTGTTTGGCTAATCATTTTTTTGCGGGTCAATTCACTGAGGGCCTTCACACGATCTGCGACGATATTCCGCTGCTTTGTAAAACTCTCTAGCTCGCGATTTAAACCCTCCGTCTCCTCATCAAGCTCTACAAGTTTCGAATCAAGGATATCGCGCTGTACATCGTATGCCTTTTGGCGTGCATTGTAGATCTGCCGCTGAACCGCTAGTGCTGTAATTCCCTTTGTATGATTAAGATCCAGCGGAGTTGACCACTCTAGCTGATCGAATTCGATCATTAGGCGATGTTGTTTCGCTCGAGCCTGCACCAGCTTATTTTCGAGCCGACTCAGCTCCACTTTTATCTCATCACTGACAAACGTAACGAGTTTGTCGCCTTTAGTTACCTTGCTTCCCGCCTTTACCCATACTTGGCTTACAACACCACCACGAGGATGCTGGACGAGCACACTACCCTGAGAAGGCTCAAGCAACCCGGTAGCTAGCGCTGCTTGGGAGATCTCCGCTTTGTACACCCAACCCGAAATCCCAAACACACCAACTATTAGCGCTAAAGTACCAGCAAATATCTCGCGTTTTAGAGACTGCTTGAGAGATTTAGGCATCTTGCACCTCCTCTGCAACACTTCCACTGGCAGGCTGATTATCTTGGCGATCCGCTTTAAGTACACGTCCGTCATTTAGGTGCAACAGAGTCGATGCGTGCTGCAGCAGATTTTGATCATGCGAAATTACAAGAGTAGTAACGCCATCCTCTTTAAGCCTGTCTAACAGTAGGCAAACCTTGCCAGCCTCCTTTCCATCAAGCATTGACGTCGGCTCATCTAGAACAACGATACTTGGTGTGCCAAATAGTGCTCGAGCAAGGCATACCATTTGACGTTGCCCTCCCGAGAGATTCTGCCCATTGCCTTGAACACGGGTTTCGTAACCTTCAGGTAGTCGTTCAATCATTTCATGCGCGCCAACCCGCTTCGCAGCCGCGATAACTTCATCAATAGGCGCGGGTTCAAAACGAGAAATATTATCGGCGATCGTTGCGGGAAATAGCTCAGCCGCTTGATCTAGATAACCTATATGTCCTCCCAATAGGCTACGGTTAATCTGATAAACATCTAAATCGCCCAAGGTGACCCGCCCGGACGTCGGCTTGTACAGACCTAGAGCTAATTTTGCGAAAGTTGTTTTACCAGCACCGTTAGGGCCTACCAGCCCAATACAGGATCCAGCACGAATCTGCAGGGTGATGCCTTTGATTATCGGAAGCCGCGAGCCCTGATGAACAAATACGAGATCCTGCATCCGTAAACCTCCTTCAGGAGCGCCAATAATGGGCAGATTTGGAGCAGCATAGGCCTCGTTATCAAGCGTTGTTTGAATCAAATCCTGAGCACGACGGTACATATGTATCGACTGCTGCGCCTTAATGTAACTATCCAAAGGCGCTACGGTTCGCATACCGATAATCAAACAGGCAATGATTTCGCCCGGCGTCATCAAGTCCTGAGAGGCTAGATAAGCACCAAGACCGATTAGAACGACGTTAACCATGAGCGAAATTAGCCGCCCAAGGCTATCGATGCGCATTATTCGATCGTCTTGCTTCAGGCGAGTCAAGAACTCGCGCTCTCGGGTTCTCAGTATATTGTGTATCACACGACTGGTGAGCCCTAAGACTTCCATTACGTTCGCCAAACGCAGTAGCCTAATTCGACGAGCATCCTCAACACGACCTTGCAACTCAATAACCGACTCCCCTTGCTGCATCACCCAACGTTGCAGAGGAATACAAAGTGCCAGAGCTGCTAGCAGAACGGTGAGGGCTAACCCCATCCTCACATCTACAAGCGTCACAATAAGAACAAAAAGAGGCACCAAAATCAGATCTGTACCTGCCGATAGACCAAACTTTCCGATAAAGTTTGTGATGTACTTGAGCTGTTTCGACAGTTCCAAGTCTGGCTCATTGAGGCTCGCGATTGCACGAACCTCTCGACTAACAAGCTCAGGGGAGAGTCGCTCTTCGGTCATTAGAGAGACACGTAAAAAGATTCGACTCTTCACCTTTAACAGTGTTGAAGAGAGCGCCAAACAGATCAAAATACCCACTGTTAGCGCTATTAGTGTATCGACACTGCGATTAGCTAGAACTCTATCCATAACCTGAAGCGCGTATATGGGCACCGACAGTGTCAGAATATTCCCTATAAATCCAAAGATAGCCGCTAAAATCAGCGCTCTTTTTGCTTCAGCTGTTAGTAATCTCATATATATCAGTACCTAATTTGCACCCCTATTTGGAGGGGTTAACCTGGACCATACAATTTTCATACCAACTTACTACAAACAAGACTTCAGGCATTTATTTTGATACAAGAATCACTCTGGCTTTTCATTTGCTTATAAGAGACAAAGCAAAAACCTTTAAGGACTCATACTTGAATATTCTTTTCGTGCATCAAAATTTCCCTGGGCAGTACAAGCATCTAGCTCCCGCACTCTCCGCTAAAGGACATCGAGTTGTTGCCCTGGGGATTGGCGACCGAAAAATAGAGGGGGTCGAATACTTCCACTACCGCCCAAAGCGCGGAACGTCCGAGAAAACCCACCCGTGGGTCACTGACTTCGAAGCCAAAGTAATCCGTGCAGAGGCGTGCGCGAACGCCTGCAACGAGCTCAAACACCGCGGATTTGAACCCGATGTCATCTGCGTGCACCCTGGCTGGGGGGAGGCCCTGCTGCTCAGAGAGGTCTGGCCTGATGCAAAGCAGCTTCATTTCGTTGAGTTCTTTTACGGTTCTATTGGTCGCGACGTTGGGTTTGATCCAGAGTTTCCATCACCGGAATTTTCTGGCAACTGCCGCCTGCGAATTAAAAACACCAACAATCTGCTCAATCTTTTCGATATGGATCAAGGCATCTCTCCGACTCAGTGGCAGAAGTCGACCGTACCGGAACAATTTCGCGACAAGATAGTGGTCATTCATGACGGGATAGACACAGCACGTCTATCACCCGATCCCTCAGCCGTGATGAACGCAACAAATGACCGCGGTGAAAACATATCGCTTAGCAGCAGCCAGCGTGTTATCACGTTCATAAATCGAAATCTCGAACCAAGCCGCGGCTACCATCAATTCATGCGAGCGCTACCTCATATTTTCCGGCAAGACCCAGAGGTGCAAGTTGTGATTATAGGTGGCGATGGAGTCTCATACGGCGCAGCGCCAGAGAAAGGCAGCTGGAAACAGCAATACTTAGATGAAGTGAGAGACAAGATCGAACTTAAACGCGTTCACTTTTTAGGCAAGGTCTCATACGACACCTTCATCAAGGCAATGCAAATCAGCTCGGCGCATGTCTATCTCACCTACCCCTTTGTCTTATCTTGGTCGATGCTGGAAGCGATGAGCCTAGGTGCTCCTCTAGTTGGATCAAGAACCCCACCGGTTGAGGAGATCATTAAGGAGGGTATCAACGGCAGACTGGTGGACTTCTTCTCACCTGAAGAGATCGCTCGCGTCAGTCTAGAAGTGGCAAACTCTGAAAACTCAAAGATGCGAGCAAAAGCACGACAGACCATCGTTGACCATTACGATTTGAACGCTACCTGCCTACCACAACAGATAGCGCTAATTGAGAACCTGGCAACCGCAAAGTAGAAGCGAAAAGGCCTCAGGTAGAGGCCTAAATGAGCCTAAGAAGGTCGCGAGCTGCGCTCGCCCTACTGGACGGTCAAATCGCTGTCAACTACGACCATATAGGTCTTCGAAGCCAACGATATCATCCTCACCCAGCTAAGCGCCCGACTGCACCTCAATCAACTCCAGCGGAATCTTCCCAGGATTATGCAGGGAATGAACAGATCCTACCGGCAGGTAGACTCATTCATTCTCAGTAACCAGCATCTATTCATCGTCACGACGCACAGTCGCAGTCCCGGATAAAACGAACCAGTGCTCGGCACGATGATGCATCCGCACCGACAACTTCGCGCCCGGTGTTATCATTCGAGTGACACTGACGCCTGAGCCGTGCTCACTACCATTGACGAAATGTGTTAGCTATCGCTGTTAAATATATCTCGAGTAAAAACCTTATCGACAACATCATCAAGCTCCTCGGCCATTCGATTGCAAACAATGACATCTGCATCTTGCTTGAATGCCTCTAGGTCCTTGTAAACTATCGAGTTAAAGAATAAATCATCCTCAAGGACTGGCTCATAGACGACGACAACAACCCCCTTTGCCTTCAATCGCTTCATGATACCCTGTATCGCGGATGCCCTAAAATTATCTGAACCGGACTTCATCACAAGTCTGTACATGCCGACTATTTTTGGATTCAAACATAATATGGAGTCCGCCAAAAAGTCCTTACGCGTTGTGTTGGACTGAACAATTGCCTCAATTAGGTTACTGGGCACGTCTGAGTAGTTCGCCAGAAGCTGCTTCGTATCTTTTGGAAGGCAGTATCCCCCGTAGCCAAAACTCGGATTGTTGTAATGAGATCCTATCCTTGGATCTAACCCCACCCCCTCTATGATTTGACGGGTGTCTAAGCCGTGGGTGAGAGCATAAGTATCGAGTTCATTAAAGTAAGCAACGCGCATGGCCAAGTAGGTATTTGCAAATAACTTGATCGCCTCAGCCTCAGTGCTGTTGGTGAAAAGAGTATCGATGTTCTCTTTCAAGGCCCCCTCAGCAAGCAGTGATGCAAATTTTCGTGCGCGATCAGACCGCTCACCTACAACGATACGCGAGGGATGCAGGTTGTCATAAAGCGCCTTTCCCTCTCTAAGAAACTCAGGTGAAAAGATAATATTTTTTGAGTTGAACTGGGATTGGAGGTTCAGTGTGTAACCCACCGGCACCGTCGATTTGATGATAATTGTAGCTTGCGGATTGATACGTAAAACGTCCGTGACAACCGACTCAACGCTTCGTGTATTAAAGTAATTAGTTACTGGATCGTAATCCGTGGGAGTTGCAACTATTACATATTCTGCGCCAGCATAAGCCAATTCAGCATCTGAGGTCGCGGTTAACTTTAGAGGCTTCTCTGCCAAGTACACCTCGATATCTTCGTCCTCAATTGGCGGTTTGCGCTCATTAACCAACGCAACTCGATTCTCATCGAGGTCAATCGCTATTACGTCATTATGCTGAGCAAGTAAAACCGCATTGGACATTCCCACATAACCGAGACCGGCAACCGCAATTCTTGTCAATTTGTTGTCCTCTTTTCACACCGCTTATGGGAATCAATTCCACCAAGCACCTAGGTCTGGCTATCTGCCAAAGGCAGAAATTGCTTTGGATAGAGTGAACGTGACAACGGCCAGAGACGTGAACCAGAACCACCTGCCATAACGACTGTTTTTATCACCCTATAATCTCCTAACTATTACTGGTCACCAACTAAAGCAGCGCGACCCATCATTGAATCTAATTTGTAATTCGCTCTACACAGCTCAACGCTGTAGCGATGCAAGCACTGTATCTACGTCTGCAGCCCAGTCTGAATCGACAGTACCGAACGTAGACGCTAGAGCAGTCGTATCCAACCTGGAGTTCGCAGGTCGCACAACTGGCGTTGGGAACTCAGAACTCGGTATGGGTGCCACCTCTACTGCATGGTCAACCAGACCTATCTCGATCGCACGGGCTACAATCGTTTCGGCAAATTGATGCCAGCTCACACAGGGCTTTTGGCAGTAGTGGTAGGTACCCCAAGCAATCGAAGCACCGCTTTGGTACTGGGCAGCGATCGCCAGCAAGGCTTCGGCTATACCGCGTGCACTTGAGGGACCGCCAAACTGATCAGCAACAACCGTTAGGCGATCTCGATCTTTCGCAAGACGCACCATCGTCTTTACGAAGTTATTGCCCTGAAGCCCAAACACCCAGCTGGTGCGCAGAATAATATGGCGCTTCAGTCTCTCACGCAGGGCACGCTCCCCGGCCTCCTTACTCTTGGCATAGACAGCAATCGGATTGACTGCGTCAGTCTCAACATAAGGCGAATCCTTGGTTCCATCAAACACATAATCTGTGGAGATATGCAGCATCGGGATGCCACGCTCGGCGCAAGCATCTGCCAGAAGCGCAGTAGCAGTCTCATTGATTGCATAGGCAAGCTCAGGCTCGGATTCCGCCTTATCAACGGCAGTATAAGCCGCTGCATTAATCAGCAGATCCGGTTCGTACTTAGCAAACACAGATGCAATCGACTCGGCGCTGGTGATATCCAAATCCTGCCGACCTAGAGCGATAAGGTCCAGGCTCTGTTCCAAGCCTTGCTGTGCAAGCGCGCTGCCAACCTGCCCCTGACCACCAGCAACTAAAATCCGCATGTTTTATACCCCACCGTTGGCACGAATCTGTGCAAGCGTTGGGAGCTTTTGGTCCTTTTCCGAGAGCGCTGGCTGATCAATT
>Ga0209961_1000707_pt1 | contig 11022 bp, 18 predicted proteins | sample SalPonA_B_H2O_MG_FD_185719 | JGI IMG/M metagenome (GOLD analysis project Ga0209961, IMG submission 185719) | Water microbial communities from South San Francisco under conditions of wetland restoration - Salt Pond MetaG R2A_B_H2O_MG (SPAdes)... | ecosystem: Environmental > Aquatic > Non-marine... | reverse complement strand
TCATCGAAGGGGCAATGAAGGATCACTGCCACCTTACCAACCCGCGTGTGGCAACACCCGAAGAGTATCGGGATATTTTGCAGCGGGCGCTCTAAGCGATTAAAGCTTATTCGATGTTTTGGATCTAAATATATATTAATTAATATTATCTTATATTTTACATATACTTAAAAGAATAGCTAATGCGAACTATGAAAAGTAATACACCTAGTAATACATTAATTTGACGATATACCCAGCCTCGCGCTCAGAACATTCTGCATCACATCTCTATCCAGATTGTGTCTCTGTCCTTCCAGAACATACACCTTCTCTTCACCCATCATCTCAGTATAAGTCGCTAGTAATGCTGTATCGTAAAGCTCATCCTGATCACCAATGAAGATAGCTGAACGCTCTGGTAGGTTTACTCGCCTTTCTGCCAAAGCAGTTCTCAGACGACCTGTAGCAGGCGGTCGCGAGTAGTACATACGATCCTTCGCCATGGCCGCACCCAGCACAGGCGACAAGAGAACCACCTGCTCAACGTCATGTTCAAAGTCTATGAAGGATAGGAGCGTGAGATAGGCACCATAGGAGTTAGCGATGACCGTACCGCCAGCACATGCAGTGATAGACGCTCTGATAGCCTTTATCTGATCATCTATATCTTGTCTAAGGAATGGAACATCCACAGATACTCCGCGATAGTCAGGGACTAGTGTGCTGATGTGACCGCCCAAACCGCGAGTATGATCACCACCGCGACCTGTGATGTAGAGAACGCGCCCGCTGCTATGAGATGTATCAATTTGAAGGTTTGTAACCTGCTTTGTTACCATCGGCCGTATTGTAGTTACCTGCTGCAAATTTGTTTTTAATGTTTATCTGGTATCCCTGATTCTTACCTTCAGGATAAACGATGATCCAATCGCTGTTGTTTGGATCAGCCATAACAGTACTACCCTGAGGCACAGCAAACCAACCAGTATCAACAGCTGATGGCATAGATTTGCAACCAGCAGTGGACGCAGCAAAGACTACGGACACAAAGACCGTACGAAACATATTTAGAATAATCATTTTTCACCTAACCGATTTTTGTCGTCCACCTCAAAACCTCAAAATCGCTCGTAATGACACCGAACTAGAGATATCAGTGCCTTTGGATAAGTAAGGTTTTACATCAGACCATGGCAATGCAGTACCGCAGTGAAATTCTCTATCAAAACTATCGCGACAGGGGCGCTCTTCTACTGAGCCGCCTACGGTATCTAGACCTCTGGCAACTAGACTAACTGAGAATGTAGGCTGAACATAAGCAAATCCAAGACCCAAACTGAAACGCGGTGCGGCTGTATAAAGATCGCTTTTATAACCAGAGTCCAGCGTAAGCGGCAGAACGATGTAACTGGCCTCACTAAAAGGAACAAAGACATCTGCCGCGAGATTAAACGTTATATTTTCAGCTTTATAGAAGCCACTGAAATCATAATTACGCCCATTGAGACCAGTTGCTCTGCCATTCCAGACTGAACTCTGAGTATACGCACTACTGCCAGTAACATTAGCAACGAACCAAGAAGGTTCTTTAGCAAGGCAAACAGATGGCAGAAAGCACAAAAACGCGATCCATCTAATACTTTGCATCATCGCTCTTACCTCTGCAGTCAGGCACAGCTTCAATGGATGGGCAATTTTCGCTATATATAGGAAGCCGCTTGGCGTCTTTCTCTTGCACAGCACATCCCAGACTCAGAAAAACAGCAGCAAATATTGGCAGTAGCTTAATCATGGAATAACTACTCCCTGAGGACTAAGAGCGTTCAGAATATTCAGCTTCCCATGCCCATAGACTGCATCTACACCTGCATCACCTAGATCATCAGCGGTAAGAAGTAATAACTGCTTAATTTCATTGTGGGCTAAGTTTGGAAACTTTTGCTTAATCAAAGCAGCAGCACCAGAAACCCTAGGCGCAGCGAATGAAGTACCGCTGCCATCACCTCCAGTAAGTACATCATCATTAGCAACTATAAAGTCATTCTTTAGGTCGCCAGCCTGATAACTGTAATCTGTAATTGTGTCAGTTCCATCTTGAACTGCACCAACGAAAATAAAACTGTAATCTGGACTGTATCCTTGATTTCTCAAGCCCAACATTGCGCCTGCATAGAAGTTACAGTCTTCAGTTAGAACTGATCCACAGGACTGGGCACCGTTCCCAGCAGCATAAATATATAGAGTTTCAGACTCGTGAGGATCGGTTAACGATCCTGCTAGAATGCGAGCTACGACATCATCTCTGAAAGATGTCCAACCAGTGCCGTAGTCAGTCTTATCTAGCCCCCATGAAGCGTTTACGATGTTTGCATTTTCAGCTTTAAATGCGGTGTAGGCAGCATCAACCAACGCAACATCATCTGTCAGGCTTGTGTAGGATAGGGTCTGCCGAAGCGATAGTGTCGCCTCAGGAGCCACACTGGCGACAATTACTGATACCCAGTCTCCGTGAGTATTTATCTCGCCATTACTATCAAAGTTATCGCCAATACCTACTTTGACTCCCAGACCAGTCCAGCCATCTACCCACGCATCTTCAGCATCAGTGTCCCTTGAAGCGATTGGCAGGCTTGTACCGTTAAGTGTTGTGTTGGCCGCTGCAACTGAGGAATACGTAGCTGCAGAAGGCGCGGTATAGGGTAACAAAGCAGCGCCAGAACTTAGCAAGGCAGACTCAGCGTTAGCTTTTGTGGAAGCCGTACCTAGCGTGTAATCATAGTTAGCATACGCTGGTGCTTGAGTGACTGTGCCGCCCCCACCACCGCATCCAGCAAGAACAATTGAAGTGGCGACAACAGATGCGAGCTTGGTCTTCAAGTGATTCATTCGTTGCTCCTAAACCTACATGGCTTTGCTTTTTTAAAGCGTAGACATGAACGAACAGAAGGTAAAGGAATACATCTCCACATATAGACTTGAGGCTATTGTATTTTTCAGCTACGAAGCAGCTGGGTGAGCATGTAATTCATGCGACACTTGATCGCCTTTATGATCAGGTGACACCAACTCTTCTCTGAGAACCTTCACATCTGCTGGCGCCTCTATCCCCAAGCGAGTAGAGTCGCCATCATCAATACAGCGATCCATGACTATTTTGATATCATCGCCAATGTGAACAGCTTCACCATCGTAGAGAGTAATTACCAGCATCTGCGTTCCTCCTTGTCGCAGGTTGTTATGTAAGCTTAGCCTAGAACCCAAGCAGCTCTAGTCAAATACTGAATATAGTGATGTCTATCTAAGATACTGGACAGCATAAGAACAAGGGGCAGGTCAGATGAATAGATGGATTGCGAAGTGGTTTGGGCGAGTTCTTGCGGTTATACATACACTGTTTTTCATAGCAGTGATCTTTGGTGGTTTCGCGTGGCTCCAAGAGAATATGGATGCTTTGAGGTCTGGCATAATCAATCCAAGCTATGTCCTGCTAATTGCATTTACGATCTTTATTTCTTACATACTCATCATGGGAGTAATGTCCACTTTCGTCAGCATAAACAGCTATCTCGCGGAAATAGTTGAGCGACAAAATGGTGGAAACGCTTCATCGCCTTGGGTCGCATCTACTGCACCTGCCGAGCGTATTGAGCCAGAAATCTGACCTAGGGTCTTAAGATGGTTACTGATACCAGCTCGCACTGGCTTGTCATGGCAGGCTCCAGAAAACTCTGAACGTCTGTTAGAAGAGTATCCAGATTACTACCATCAAAGGTGTATAGGTTTCCCTGAAATGTAGCTGATAAGCCTCTTAGAGGCTCTGAAGAATTCACGTAGGGCATTATAAAGATGAGCTTTGGTCTGTCTGAACTAATGCGAGACTCTAGCGACTGTAAACGTCTGCAAAGAGTCGTCATAGTGAAGCGGCCTCTAGCGCACTTATACGCCTATCCAGCTCATCAATCTCGATGATCTTAGCCACTGCTGCATATTCCGCGTCATCGTGACCGACCATTCCGTTTCAACGTGACCGCTATTTCCGGCGCATCGTGACCGCTCATTCCGTTTTATCGTGACCGATTTTGGGCATTTTCCCGGAATCGCTGGTCACGATCCCGGAATGACCGGTCACGTTCGCCCGGAATCATTACTAACTCGCTGGAATTCTTAAACTTTTTACGGCATACCACCCTCAATTTTTGAGGAGGAAGGTATGCCGACGGAGAGGATTTCTATGCGACAAATCACAGAGGTGCTACGCCTCAAATATGAAGCGGGTCTTAGCCACGAGCGAATCGCTCTCGCTTGCGGTATTTCGAAAGGGGCTGTCAGTAAATATGTCAGCTTGGCCAAGGTTCAGGGTGTGGCGTGGCCATTACCTGCTGAGGTGGATCAAGCGCGGCTGGAGGCGTTGTTGTTCCCTGCGACGACACCGCCCACACGGTTCTACGAACCGGACTACTTCCAGGTACATCAGGAGCTAAAAACGAAGGGCGTTACCCTTCAGCTACTCTGGGCTGAATATGTGGAGCGCTTTGGTGATAAGGCTTACCGCTACAGTCAGTTTTGCCACCACTACCGGGTATGGCGAGGCAAACAACGACGCAGCATGCGCCAGATCCATCGCGCGGGGGAGAAGGTGTTTATTGATTACTGTGGGCCAACCGTACCCATTGTAGATCGCTCAACCGGCGAGATGCGCGCTGCCCAGATCTTCGTCGCTGTACTTGGCGCGTCCAGTTACACCTACGCAGAGGCAACGTGGAGCCAGCGCCTACCAGACTGGATAGCCTCTCATCAGCGCATGTTCCGCTTCTTCGGCGGTGTACCTGAGCTTCTCGTTCCGGATAACCTGAAGTCCGCAGTTATCAAAGCGGACCGCTACACTCCAAAGATCAATGAGACCTATGCAGAACTAGCCACCCACTACCAGACGGCTATTCTGCCTGCTCGTCCCTACAAGCCTAAAGACAAAGCAAAGGCTGAAGCCGCTGTGCTGCTGGTTGAGCGCTGGATCCTAGCTCGACTTAGGCACCAGACCTTCTTCTCACTTTCTGAACTCAATGCTGCAGTGGCTGAACTTCTGCCACGGCTCAACCAGCGTCCGTTCCAAGGGCGAACTGAGAGTCGACAGAGCTTATATGAGTCTATAGATCGTCCAGCGCTTAAGCCGCTTCCGGACCTGCCTTACACCTACGCAGAGTGGTGCAAAGCACGTCCAGGCATCGACTATCACATCGAAGTCGATAAACGCCTGTACAGCGTACCGCACGCGTTGGTCGGCGTGGTGCTGGATGTCCGCGTAACTGATACAGCCGTCGAAGTAATGCACAAGGGACAACGAGTCGCCTTACACACTAGGCAGTACAAGGGGCGGTTCAGCACACTCAATGAGCATATGCCTAAGTTACACCAGGCGCACCGAAAGTGGTCGCCAGGGCGCTTCCTGAACTGGGCAAGAGCCATTGGCCCCGCCACGTTCAATGTGGTTGAGGGCCAGTTGAAAGACCGACCGCATCCTGAACATGGATATCGCGCCTGTCTTGGACTACTCAACCTCAGCCGGCGCTATGGTCATGAGCGACTTGAAAAAGCCTGTACCCGAGCGCTGGCGATCAACTCCGCGAGTTACCAAAGCATCGGCTCCATCCTTAAACAGGGACTCGATCAACTCACACTGTCGGGTATCGACGAAACCGCTCAACAGACCGAACTTCCTTCCCATCACAACGTCCGTGGCGCGCAGTACTATAACTGACTCAGGAGCACTTTATGCTGACTTACAATACTCTCGACCTTTTACGCCAACTCAAACTGACCGGCATGTGTGATGCACTTGAACAGCAGCGTACACAGCCAGACACACATGACCTCGCGTTCGAAGAGCGGCTAGCTCTGTTGGTGGATCGGGAGATCTTACACCGAGAGAACCGGCGCTTGAGCCGCTTGCTGAAAGCCGCTCGCCTGCGCGTACCGGCCTGCGTTGAAGACATCGACTACCGGCATCCACGCGGACTAGAGCGATCCAGAATGGCTGCGTTGGCAAGCTGTGACTGGATCCAACAATCCCTCAACCTGTGCATTACTGGCCCGACAGGCTCTGGCAAAACTTGGTTAGCGTGTGCCTTGGGTAATCAAGCCTGTAGACAAGGGCTCTCCGTGCGCTATCTGCGAGTACCTCGCCTGTTCGAGCAGATACGCATCGCTCAGGGCGACGGCAGTTACGCACGACTGATGGATCAACTGCTAAAGACCCATCTACTGATCCTTGATGACTGGGGAATGCAGAAGGTCACCGCACAGCAAAGGCAAGACTTGATGGAAGTAATCGAAGACCGCCATGGCCGTGGATCTACACTCATTGCCAGTCAGCTACCGACGGAGCACTGGCACGACTACATCGGCTCGGCGACGCTAGCAGACGCCATCTTAGACCGATTATTACATGGTGCGCATCGGCTTAATCTGAGGGGTGAATCGCTTCGAAAAGCGAACGCTAAAAACCTAAAGGAAGTTGACCCATCGTGACCGGTCGGGGTACAAAAAAAGCTCCAGTGGAAAGGTTGTGAGAAAAACGGTCACGATCAGCGGAATGAGCGGTCACGATCGCCGGAATACGCAACTGCACCTACAGACTGAATCAGAGTAGCTCCTACATCAGCAGGACACTCTCCTCTAGCGATTGAGTTCAGGATACAGCTAGCCTTCTCTGAGAGCGTCTCAAAGGCTTCCAGACCGTTAATATGAACTGGTGCAGCGGATGCTTTGCTGACAGGTGCCAATCGCTCCAGAACAAGTCTGCAGGCGGCCATATCGCCATTCTTGGCAGAGGTTATAATCTGGTCAATGATGTCAGGAGAAGCATCTACGAGCCGCTGGCGCATCTCTGGCGGCATCATAGGTGGTCGGCCTCTGGGGTTTCCTGAGACCCCTTTCTGGTAGCGACCATCCTTGTGGCGTGTTACTTCATGATTATCAGGCATGCCCCAATTGTAGCACGTCATATCCCCTTTTCATTCTTCCAAACCTAACTTTAAATAATCAGCCACACATCCAACCTAATTTACAAATGCTGTTTTCAAGACTAAGGTCAGACTAAGCAAGTATTGGTAATGGAGAAACAACGAAATGAACAAAAACCGCACGTTGATAATGCTACTCCTATCCACATCTCTAGCTGCCTGCCAGTCTGTAGGGCGGCAAGGTTCTCCTTTGTGGCATATGACCACTTCAGAGTCAGATAAAATTGCGGCTTACAGAGCTACCTGTGTCGCCTATGGATTCAAAGCTGGCACTGCAGAACTGAGCCAGTGCATTGCCCAAGAAAGCAGGGACTCGCGAGCTAGCGCAAACGATAGAATGCGAGCTATACAGAGAGCAAATAGCTATAACCGCACAATTAATTGTACCAGCACTACTACTGGAGTGTTTACCAACACGTCATGTCGCTAGCGGACGCTCCACTATATTTGAAAACGAACGAACTAGACTATTGATCTCTGCTGGATTACTAATCGCTCTTATGATTCTTGCGCTCTAGCGCTCTAAGAAGTTTACCTACGTGATGGCGTTTGGAGGCATAACTAACTCACGACCCAGCCGAACCATCCAAGTTTACTCTTTGAAAATCCCAATCTAGGCTCTTAACTACAGCAGAGTTGTACTTCGCAGACTGCGTATAGCTAGCGAGCAATTTAGCGATAACTTTTTCTGTAAACTCATCACCAACTGCCGCCTTTATCTGGTTATGGATACCGATCTCCAACAACATTGGTTCGCTGAATACGGTGTGGTTTTCTGTCAGATACTCAAGCAATTTTCTTGGCGTAGACATAGTTGGTCTCCAGATTTTTGCTATTGTGCTTGAGCTGACTAGTACTAAAATCGCGAGTGCCCTTATCGCCATAACCTTTGGTGCGCTCTTTAGCCATATAGGAGGCTGTGTAGATCGCTCCAGACTGCGTCTCAGGCTGACTTCTATGAATCATGGGTGTAGGCTTGCGTGGGCGATGCGGCGCGGAAGCACCAGTCTCCTGATGTATCTCTTCCCAGTGTGTTTGAATTGCCCATGCGGAATTAGTCTTCTGCCCATTTACCCATAGAACCAGATGGTAGTGATAATGCTTAGAGCGATCCTTCTCACGCACCCAGCAGTAGGCAATTCGAAGATCACCTCTACCTTTTAGGCGCTTAATTAGCACCCTCAGCCTATGAGTGAATGCTCTGTTATCACCTGAATATCTCTTGTCATGAGATTCCAGCCGTACCTGATAGACCTTGCTGTGATAGCTGAGCATCGCCTCCATCTGATGGATCATTGGATGCAATATATCTTCGCGAATTCCGTACTCACCATCCCAAGTATTGATGGCGTATTCCTTACCAAATAGCGAGTAAGTTTTGGCGTAGGTGACAGAGCCTTTAGCTGGCTTGGAGGTTTTAGGTGTGAAGGTATTAACCATTACCTAGCTCCTCTTTGATGAACTCACTCAACAGTCCAAATTGTTGGTTTTGTTCAAGATCAGAAGAAGAACCCAGCAATGGCGGCTGCTGTGGCTTATTCGCAAGCATGCCCAGATCACCGCTAAGAGGCTGTTTGGGCGTTACTTTTTCAGGGTCAGGTTGTTGTCCAAGTTGTTCTAGTGCACCCCAAATACTCATTCTGACACCTCCGTGGTGGCACCTTGAGAAAAGGGTTTGGGAAGCTTTGCGGTGTAACGGCGTTCTCGCATCTGCAGAACAAGAAGCTTTATCTCTTCATCGCTACAACCAGCGATACTGGCTGCAAGCACTTCATCTACCTCGTGCTTTGGCACGCGCGATGGTCGTTCAAAGCGGCTGATTGGCTCTGGAAACAAACCAGTTTTAATCAGATCATAACCACGCGTCTTTCTGATTCCTAGACGCTCAAATGCGTCCATAGTGCGCTCCAATGCATACATTTCTAATCTCCTGAATATCCAAATTCAGGGTTAGCTTATGAATTCTGAACCACTACGGATAAAGCTAAATAAACACCTTTTTTTAATCGTTATTTGGCTTAAGCATTGCTTTTGCTCTACTCGCTAAGGCTGGAATCTCAAGCCCAGCATCCTTAACGACCAATTCCATAAATCTGATAAAGTCTCCAGACTTCTTCCAATCAGGATCATGGGAGTCAACAGAGACAGTCGGACGCCTGCCTGTCTTAGTTAAATAAATTTCTGCCAAATACTTAACAATGCGATTCTTCGGCAACACTCCTTTCTTCGGCAGTCGCTGACCGAGATGGCGTATATAAACATTTGGCAATTTAGATATCGCAATTTGAGTCTGATCAGCAAGGACTATGGCCTCAGCTACGCGTAGTTTATTAATGTACTCTTCAGGCAAAGAATCTGCCGCTGTCTGGAACTCATTCAAAGCCTTGTACAAATCATCCCTAGCCTTCTGAAAGGCTGAGTATGGCTTCTTGAGATCAGAGATATCACTGGCGGCAATTCTCCTCACATCGTTAATAATTACTTCTAATTCCGATGCATCAGTTATGTTCCACTGCGCATAGTCACTATACATTTCGCTACCCACCAATAGACTCTAAATAGTCAGCCCAAACCTGCAGAGCATGTCGGCGCTCTTCAAAGTAGGCATATCTGTTGTATACCCCTTCAGTTCCTTTGATTTTGTGGTTAAGCGCCTTTTCACCTATGCGCGGACTGAAACCCAATCGTTCCAAATGAGTACGTGCAGTGCGGCGCATATCATGAACTGTAAAATGGGGTATGTCGGTCTTTATGAAACGCTTCAACGCAGAATTTACGGTATCGTGTGAAATGTGCGGCAGCATCCTTGTTTGCGATTTCCTAGCAGGAAAAAGATAGTCACTACCGCTACCTAGCCATATTAATTGCCGAAGACGTTCAACAGCCTGAGCAGGTAGCGGGATATCAATATCCACAGCACCTTTTTTATTAATCCTATAGGCAGGCAAGTGCCATGTAGCTCCATCTAAATCAAACTCTTGGATAGGAGCAGCGAGCAGTTCCATTTTGCGAACACCCAACATCAACAGTAAGCGAACCGCGCTATCATTTTCATAAGACCAACCTTTGGCATTATTCATCGCTTTGAATAGTTTCGGCAGTTCCTTTTCATCCAACCAACGATCCCTTGCTTCCTGCTGACCGCCAGCGTCTGAAATTTCAAAAGCAGCCCAAACATTAAACTGAAGCCACTGAAGTTTGACACCATGGTTGAAGATTTTAGTCGCCAATCTAAGCACCCTATTGGCAACAGTAGGTGCATTTCGACTCTTGATTCGTTTCAGAATTTCCTGCACGTGTGCAGCGTTGACTTCTGTGACTGGAAGCCTACCAATTAGAGGCAGCAAATCCTTCACAATTTGCCTGCGTTCAATCTCAACTGTTTTGATCTTTCGTGTTGAAAGGTAGTCGTCACACAACGAGGAAACAGTTCGTTTCTCCGCCATAAACCTGCCTTCTACCTGCTTCAGGTTGTCCGCCTTTTCTAGCTGCGGATCTATGCCAAGAGCAACCTTTGCGGCCAACTGCTTGACCAAATCCCTTGCAGATTTAAGGCTAAGTTTTTTATAGCTACCCAGCGCCATATTTCGCGGCTTACCCCCTATTGAGTAGCGGAAATACCACGCAGGAAACTTGAATCGCTCGTGGTAACAGAGCGTCAAACCGTTTCCATCAGAGCGACCAGCAAAATGCTCGTCATTTTTTATCCACGCCCTAATTTGAGCATCCGTCAGCTTAGCCATATCCCAACATCCGTATTACCTGTATTCTGTTATACATTAAGTAATACAGGTATTATAACGGACAACAGCGAACACTTACAAACAACAGCGGAATAGTATCCTAGAATAAACAGGTACTTATAAGGCCACATAGGACTACAACAAACGACTACGAACCCTATTCTATGTTTTGGATCTGCTCGCGCATCTGTTCGATCAGGACTTTAAGCTCTACAGAGCAGGCTGTGGTACTGGTGACAATAGACTTTGAACCGAGAGTGTTCGCTTCTCGGTTTAAC
>Ga0209961_1000706_pt1 | contig 11030 bp, 8 predicted proteins | sample SalPonA_B_H2O_MG_FD_185719 | JGI IMG/M metagenome (GOLD analysis project Ga0209961, IMG submission 185719) | Water microbial communities from South San Francisco under conditions of wetland restoration - Salt Pond MetaG R2A_B_H2O_MG (SPAdes)... | ecosystem: Environmental > Aquatic > Non-marine... | reverse complement strand
TATGCGACACAAACGCTGGTGCAGGCGCTGCCGTTTGCAGAGGATGAAAAGGCCGTTCAAAATGCTATTGAGGACGCATTAGGCTATCTCGACACGCAGTACTTTGAGGATGCGTGGACAGCGCTCTACAGCTACGGTGTTTTGGCCAATGCAGGTTTCGAAGTCACAGGACGTGCGCGATACGCCCTGGATGAGCAGTTAACCGATGCGCTCAAAGATACCGATTCAATGGGTGAAAAGCTGGATCTGCTCAGCGCAGGGTACTGGCTGGCACGCGTGATCAACGATGACGTCCGTGCGACACGGTGGGCCAATCAGATTGATGCACTCATCGAAGAGTCGACCGACTTTTCGTTATCGCGCCTGTTCTCGACCCGTGGATGGACGGATGCATCTGACCTCAACAGCAATGCGCGCTACGGGAATTGGCATCCGCGCGCGGGTGTATTGTTGGCTGAACTTGAAACGGCCACGTTACCCAACGCGGTACGCACCCTAAAAGAGCAGATGTTGAGTCAGCTCTCCGCAAGCTCATGGCGCTCGACGCAGGATAACGCTAACTTAGCGGCACTGCTCGCAACACAATCAGGAGAATTGGCTAATGTTGAGGTTTCGATCAACGGCAACCGAGTTGACCCCGATGAGCCGATTACGGCTGCGTTGTTGCAGCGTGGATTTGAGGTGGAGTACAACCACGACAGCGAGCTGTACTTCAACGCCGAGATTGTTGGCCGTCGTTCATCAAGTGAAGCGGTTGATAATGGGTTCAATGTGCGCAAGCTGTGGATCGATGAAAAAGGGCGTGTCCTGACGGATCACGAAAAGCCGTTGCGGGTAGAGCAGGGCGATATCGTCACGGTCGCCGTCTTCTTCGAGCCAAGCGACAATTTGGGCCGTGGCAATTTGATGCTGACGGATTTGTTGCCATCCGGTTTTGAAATCGAGTCGGCTACGGGCGTTACGCCTCGATACCTCGATAGGGAGGGCGAGTCCAAACCGCTGTCATCTCTGCAGCGTCGCCAACCCGACTGGACAGAGTCGATGGATGATCGTTATACCGCCAACTTCACAGGCTCTTGGAGCCGCGGGCGCGGCGGCATGGTTTACTACCAACTGCGCGCAACCTACCCAGGTGAAATGGTGCTACCGGATGCACATGTCGAATTCATGTACCGTCCTGAAGTGAATGGCCGCAGCGCGGTTGGACAGGGTCAGATATCAGTCAAGTGAGACGCCTTCTCCAACTCAGCGCGATTGTGAGCCTGGTGTGCGTGGTAAGCCTGTTGGCTTATCTCGCACAACCGCTGCCACCGTCGCGGGATCGTTTGCACTCGAACGTGATCTTAAGTGCTCAGGGAGAGCGACTGGCCACGCGCATCAGTCAAGACGGATACTGGCGCGAAACGATCCAACTCAGTGATATCGATCCCAAGTTGATTGATGTGCTGCTGGCCTATGAAGATCAGCGGTTTTGGTCACATTGGGGCGTGGATCGACTCGCGCTAGCACGCGCCCTCTTTGACGGTGTGCGTACCGGGCGGCTCTCATCGGGCGCATCGACATTGACGATGCAGACAGCGCGATTGATGTACCCAGAGTTGGGTCAAAAAACGCTGTGGGCGAAGCTTCGGCAGATGCTAATGGCACTGCGCCTGGAGTACCACCTGTCGAAGAGGCAAATTCTGCAGATTTACTTCACGTTAGCACCGTACGGGGGCAACGTTGAGGGGATTCAGGCAGGGGCGCATGCATGGCTTAATCGTGCGCCGAGTCGGTTAACGTTTCGCGAAGCCGCTTTCTTTGTGGCCTTGCCTCAGTCACCAGAATCTCGCCGTCCCGATCGTAATCGTGAGCGCGCCGAACGAAGCACATCACACGTACTAGAAACCGTTGCTTCACGGATCGGTATCACACCGGAGCGTCTGCTCGAGTTACAAGATGAACGCATCCCTGTTCGCAAATCCCAGATCAGCACTGGGTACCCCCACTTGGTTGATCGGTTGGGACAAGTGCAAGGTGGTACGTTCAGAACCACGCTTGATGCGGATTGGCAGTCCCAGGTGGCACAGTTGGTTAAGACACATGCCAAAGCCTACCCCTCGAGCGTCAATGCCGCTGCGATGGTTGTTGAACGGCGCACAGGTCACGTGCGGGCCTACGTCGCGTCGAGCGATTATCTGTCGCAACCCCGTAAAGGCGCAAACAACTACCTAACAGCAACCCGAAGCCCAGGGTCGACGCTGAAGCCACTCATTTATGGATTCGCCCTCGATAGGGGACTTTTAACCTCAAACAGTCTGATGGCGGATACCCGTATTCAAGTCGATGGTTATGCGCCCACCAATTTCGACGAGGGATTTGCTGGACAGGTACGATTAAAAGAGGCGCTGATACAGTCGCTTAATATCCCGGCGATCAACACGTTGGAGAGACTAGGTCCCAAACGGGTTGAACAACAGATTACAAACTATCTTCAACTGGATGCCACGGCGGTCAATGATCCGGGGCTCTCTCTGGCGGTCGGCGGGCTGAGCCTGCGGGCCGAGCACGTGATGGAGCTTTACCTCGGTCTTGTCGACCAGCCCAGTCCGGCGTTGAATTTTACTGACGGCGATGCAGCTACGTACCGCACACCCCTGGTATCGCCATCCGCCTCGCAAACGTTGTTATCTTTGTTGTCACAAACCGACCTGATCGGCCAGACGTTTATTGTCAAAACGGGGACATCAAGCGGATTTAGAGACGCCTGGTCAGTGCATGTCCTTGAAGACTACCTCGTGCTTGTTTGGATCGGTGCGCCGGATAACCAGACGCAACCCGGTATGACCGGTGCGACGAGTGCGACGCCGCTGGGCTTTGAGATCATTCGTTCTTTGAGTTTGGATCCGCCATCAGTGACGCCGACGGCCGTATCAACCCGCCCTCGACCTCAGCCGATCGAGACAGCGTGCCCGCGGCTCATTGAGTATCCCGAGAACGACGAGTGGATTGTCTCCAGTGATCTGAGCATCGCAGTGGGTAGTCGCTTCAGTGATGTGAGGTGGTTTTTGAATGGCGACCCAGTGTCGCTGAGCAATGAGACAATTCAACTGGCAGAACCTGGAGCTCACACCCTGAGTGCGGTGAGAGAGGGGTGTCTAACAGTAGTCTCAGTGTTTGTGTCGCCGGCAACTTAGACGATGGATGCACATCGGCACAAAATTGTATTTTTAGAGTCTCGGTTGAGTGTCCGGTCTTAGCTTTCAATATTTCTCATGTTTGGAAGAGTATTTTGCCGGGGGCGTCTTTCACTAGGTCGACCATTTCTTCAGCGCCCCAGACAGCAAGGTCCATACAACCGAGAAAGTGATCGGCTGCGCCTTTCGTTAGCCCATTAAGGGCAACAACGTAAGTTGAATATCCCGCGAAAGTTTCCGCCACTTTCTTTGCTTGCCTCAAATCCAGTTTTTTATCACCGGAAAAGAACACTGCGGCATACCAAGTACGGTTGCTTTGCCATAGAACGGTGTTGTCCTTAACCTCTGGTGTATCCTGAGGTGAAACAAATAATTCGAATAGTGGAGCTGCTTTAGCTGCTGCGGTATTCGGGTCTAAGCTTCGCCATGCATCAATCGAATCGAGTCCACCTAGTGGATGAGTGAATGCCTGTGCTTGCTTGCGCCGGTTTTCGAACTCTTCCTTGTCCTTCAACTCGGTCTCTAGTTCTCTGATCTTTTGGGTATCAGCATCGGTGATATCGTATTCGGTTCGAACGCGGGAATTACCGAACGCGAGCGTAATAAGCAGAAACAGCGGTATCCACCAGTCCTCACTTCCGGCTATAAGGGCCACTCCAACCAGTACAAACGGTGTATATCCCAACAGTTTCTTGAACACGTCATCTGCCTTTTCTGACGCGCGGGCTTTCTGCTGAAGATATTTGTATTCAACGTTGTTGGTAATATCCGGCGGCACCCATTCTGTGACTAAATTTGCGATTAGGCTGAACAGGCTCAAATAGCCTAACCCAGCGGTGATCAATCCAAATAGGACAGCACCTTTGATAGCTCCTCTGGGTATAGATGTGTAGCCACTTGCTTCAAAAGCGACGAAGCCCACAAATACAAGTAACAGAGCTAGCCCGAAGGATTTGTATAGCGTCATTACCATTCTCCAGATTCATCAAAGAAGCCTAAACCACTGAGTTAGACAAGTACAGAGGAATGGATTCAATGGAAATCAAGGGCTAATTTCGGTACAGTAGGACGTAACGTGGGCAATCACGTTCACGTTACCTCTGCAACGGAGGTGTACATGCGAGATTTCATATTTCTTTCAACCGACGAGTGGGTATTCCTAGCTTCAGTTCTGACCGCAACGGGTGTCGTCGTACTGTTAAGACGCTACTGGAACACACTGGCCAAAGCACTCAAGTTCTTGGATCTTTCAGATGCAAACACGCTTGTGCGCGTTAGCTTTGATGACAATTTCCATAATTTCAGCGCGTCAGAGCGTTACAGCATTAGCTACGCCGGCGGTTCGAGCGGCGCGTTACGGGCTGCTAAACGTGCAATTAATGATGATCTGCGCGGGATGCTGGATGGTAATGGATGTATCTCGGGCGAAGAGCTCTTCAAATTGTGGTGTGCGTTCGGGGAAACGCCAAGCGTGGATGGAATGTATTTTGATGCCTATCGTTACGCACGGCGAAGAGCAAATTTCTACGCGTGGCGTAAGCGCATTTTTCTATTTTAAGGAGGGCTATGAGCTCATACGACATTATCGGAGACATCCACCATAAAACCGCAGGGTGCCCACACCGATGATTAGGTGTGGGGTGAATGCGGTACGAGGCTTTAGCCTCGTTGGTTGCGCACGTACTGAGCAACAACTTCTAAAGGCGCGCCTCCGCACGAACCTACAAAATAAGACCTACTCCAAAGCATCGGTTTATCGTAGGCTGCTCGTAAGTCAATAAACTCATTTCTCAAGCGTCTGGATGATACGGCCTTCAGCGAGTTAACCAGCTTTGTAAGCTGAACCTTCGGATTGTATTCGATTAACAGGTGAACGTGGTCAGCTTCACCGTCACACTCTTTTAATTCCGCTTCAAAGTCTTTGCAGACTTCTTCAGCACATGCTTTAAAGGCCTCTAAGTGAAGATCGCCAAAGAGTCGTCGCCTGTACTTTGTGACAAAAACGATGTGAGCGTGAAGAAGATAGGCGCTGTGACGTGACTTATTTATTTGATACATACTGAAACTTGATTTATCGTATAAAAATTCATCATATATAGGCTAAATTAACTACACACTGACTTCAATGGAAATACTAAAGGCGTTCAAATACAGACTCAAGCCTAGCGAGGAACAGTTAGACCTGTTTCTGCGCATGGCGGGTTGCGGTCGCCTTATTTATAACCATTCCCTCTCTGATTTTATCGACATAGCAAGAAAACACTTGGGTCACGATGGCGACAGAAAGGGGCTCTACAAGCTACTGAACAGCTTGAGTTACGAGCAGAGAAAACAACTTAAAATACTCTTCCCTAATTCAGCCAGAATGAATAAAGAGATAACGTCACTAAAGAAGACAGAGCGTTATTCGTTCCTGACCGAGGCGTACACGGATAACCTTCAGCAGCGTCAGCGTGACCTCGACAGTGCGGTTACTGAGTGGCTAAAAGGTAAGCGCGGCTTCCCTGTTTTCCGCTCTCGCAAGAAAGCGCATCACTCAACGATGCGTTTTGTGAACTTCACAAAATATTGCAAGCTTGAGGGTAATCGCGTCAAGTTACCCAATGGCCTTGGCTGGACGCGCTTTAACAAATCGCAAAATGTGTTAGGTGAAATTCGTAGCTGTACGATTACTAAAAATCCTCAAGGGCATTGGTTCATCGCCTTTCAGTGCAAGCTTGATATAGAGCCGATTCGAAGTGGATCAGGCTCAGTCGGCATTGATATGGGCGTGGCGAAAAACATGACTCTTTCAAACGGCACAGTGTTTGAAGGAGTAAACAGTTTTAAGACATATAAAGACAAGTTAGCGGTTGAACAACGCAAACTCAGTCGAAAAGTAAAAGGCTCAGCTAATTGGCTGAAGCAAAAAGATAAGGTCAACCGCGTCCACGCTAAGATTTCCAATATTCGAACCGACTATCAACAGAAAGCTACAACTTCAATCAGCAAGAATCACGCAATGGTGGTTGTTGAAGCTTTGAAAATCACGAATATGACGAAATCAGCGAAAGGTACGGCTGACCAACACGGCAAGAATGTCGCTCAAAAATCAGGCCTTAACCGTTCAATTTTAGACCAAGGATGGGGTGAGATTAGGCGACAGCTTGAATATAAGATGATGTGGCAAGGTGGCATCTATGTTGAGGTAGATCCGAAGCATACTAGCCAAACCTGCCCTGCTTGCCAGCACAAAGCTGCTGAAAACCGTACAACGCAAAGTAACTTTGCGTGTGTGGAATGTGGCTATTCAGAGAATGCTGATTTTGTTGCGGCAAATAACATCTTAAGCCGAGGGCTTCATAGCCTAGCAAATTAATCAGGGTGGGACACACCCGTTGCGCCTGTGAAGTGAACTGCATTAGTAGTCAGCAGCAGGAACCAGCCAGCCGAGCAATCAGTTGGCACCCGAAAGGGAATCCTCTTCCTGAGTCACGAATGTGCGGAGGGAGGGGAGGATGTCAAGGTGAGGCGGATGCACTCACTCGACTCCTCGAAACACTGGGTTACACCCAGACAGATGGCGTCTATAGCCATCCAGAGCGCCAAGCTCTGTTCCTCGGAGACTTTATTGATCGCGGCCCAAGTCAGCGCGATGTGCTGGGTATAGTAAGACCCATGGTAGATAACGGCACTGCATTAGCCGTGATGGGAAATCATGAATTTAATGCCATTGCCTATGCCACGCCGAATCGCGATACCTATCTTCGACTGCATACCGATAAGAATCGACGTCAACATGCCGCTTTTCTCGATGCGTTCGAAAACGACGAGGACGGCTATCAAGACGCGATCGGATGGTTCAAAACACTTCCCCTGTGGCTCGATCTGCCTGAGTTACGCGTTGTCCATGCCTGTTGGGACGCTACACTCATCAATCGTCTCATCGAAGACTACGATGGAGCTTGGTTATCCGATGCACTTCTGGTGCGGTCGTCGATGCGAGGCACTTGGGAATATGACGCGATAGAAACGCTACTCAAAGGCAAGGAAATTGAATTGCCTCACGGACATCGATTCCACGATAAGGATGGGGTAGAGCGCCACGCTATTCGTGTGAAATGGTGGCAGGCAGCTTCGACCTATCGCGATGCTTATATCGGCCCACCTCTGGCGGAATCGCATATTCCTGATGACCCGATTGATGGCGATCATCTTATCGAATACGCGTGCGATGAAAAGCCCGTGTTTATTGGACACTATTGGCTGACGGGCACGCCGACGCCGCTTGCTTCGAATATTGCTTGCATCGATTACAGCGTAGCTAAGCCAGGGGGCGTTCTCGCGGCCTATCGCTTTGATGGTGAGACTGAGTTATCGAGCCATAAATTCGTCACCGTTGATCAAGCATCTACCACAACCAACGAGTCAATTTGAGTCAGATTCATAATCAGATGCAGAACATGCACTGGTACTGATCTGCTGATCTTGCTACCTTAATGTCTAAGCCGCCGATTTAACAACCAACTTGCGGGCGGGATACAAATGCAGCTAAAGCGGCGATGATCGATGTCCTCAGAGATTCGCAGCCAACGAACCTTTGAGGGCAAGGAATCGATCATGACACGTCATACATTTACTTCTGAAAGCGTTTCTGCAGGCCACCCAGACAAAGTGGCTGATCAAATCTCAGATGCCATTCTGGATGCCTATTTAGAACTGGATCCCAAGGCGCGCGTTGCGTGTGAAACGCTCGTTAAAGACAACCGTATTATTCTGGCGGGAGAGATCAACAGTATCGCACGGGTTGACCATGCGCGCATTGCTCGTGACGTCACTCAAGCCATTGGCTACAACTCTGATGAACTTGGCTTTAACGGCGCAACTGCTGAAGTACTCGATTTTCTGAGCGCACAGTCACTGCAAATTCGTCAAGGCGTAGATCGCGAGGATCCCAAATCACAGGGCGCCGGTGACCAGGGGCTTGTCTTTGGCTATGCGACCGACGAAACCCCAACGTATCTGCCTGCACCGATCTACTATGCGCATCGCATCATTCGCCGACTGAATGAGCTCAGAGGGAGCGAGGCGTCGTTTCTGCGCCCCGACGCAAAGGCACAAGTCACCGTTGAGTTTGAGAATGAACAGCCTGTTGGCATTTCCGATATTGTTACAAGCACTCAGCACAGCGAATCAATCTCTCAGCATGATTTAGAGCAATTCATCCGTACTGAAGTATATCCACAGGCACTTCCTGAGCATCTGTTTTCCCGCCAAACCAAGGTGCACATTAATCCCACGGGATTATTCGTAATCGGCGGCCCTGTTGGCGACTGTGGGCTGACTGGGCGCAAAATCATTGTGGATACCTATGGGGGAGTCGGGCGTCACGGTGGTGGTGCGTTTTCTGGTAAAGACCCCTCCAAGGTTGATCGTTCTGCGGCCTACGCTGCGCGCCAGGTTGCGCTATCTATCGTGGTAGCTGGCTATGCAAAGCGGTGTGAAGTTCAAATCTCGTATGCGATTGGTATCGCCGAGCCGACGTCCGTGTTCATCAATACCTTTGGCACCGGATCCAGCCCGGATTCAGAACTGGAAAAACGCGTATTAAATACCATCGACCTTACTCCGTGGGGTATCACACAACGTTTGAATCTCGAGCGTCCGATCTATCTTCCGACAGCAGCGTACGGTCATTTTGGGCGTGATGATATTGAGCTACCCTGGGAATGCCCGGTGGAACTTTAATCAGGAGAGATACAATGAGTGATATCACATCTAACGTGCCAAAGAGCCTGATTAACACCATTCCTGCAGACCTGCGAGAGTCCTTTGCCGATTCGGGCATTGCACATGTTTCCTTTGGAACGGGGCCCGGATGCATGGTGGGTGAGCATGTGGGCTTTGTGCCTCGAGTGTCGCTGGAATTCGCCATGGATTGGATCGAACACTATCGCCATGTCGCGCGCAGAGCCTGCGTGGTCGATAACGATAGCAACCGGCTCTGGTTTACTCGCGAGGGATTTGAGCGCGCAGAGTTTTCTAAGGGCGGGTTCCTCGAAGCGCCGGTCCCTCAGCTTGAGATCTGTGTCGACGAGCCGCCTTCCTCAGGAGAACGTCGCCCATTCCCAGGCAGTGATGTGCACAGCGCTTTGATCGATGCCTATGCAAACACGGCGTTTAGAGTGTTTGGGCTGAGTCCATTCACGCTGCGCGTGGGCGAATTGAATCAGGCACTGCCGTGTTATTCAGATAGATTGCAGGGTGCTGCCTTCATCACGGCGTATAACCCCTTCAGCGAAGCGCTGACCGAAGAGGTGAATCGTCAACGCCATGCAGCACTTCGCGGATATCTGGAGGAAAAGGGAATTGAGTTCTGCGATGGAGAGGGCGGCGATGATGCGGGTGAGTGGCCACCAGAGGTCAGCTGTTACCTCAGCAATGTTTCACTATTTGAAGCGACCAAAATTGGCAAACAGTGGGGCCAGAACGCCATAGTGTGGGCGAGTAATGACCAAATTCCGAGACTTATCATGCTACGCTGAGTGATACATTTAACGAGTAGACACCTGATTGGAGCACGAGAATGTCGTTCAAGCCCAAGAGACTCACAAAAAGTCGCTTCACGCAGGCGCTGTCGTGCCCCACAAAGCTCTACTACGCCTGTGATAGCGAATACGCGAACCAATCGCTTGACGACCCGTTTCTTGCCGCCTTGGCGGAGGGCGGTTTTCAGGTCGGAGAACTGGCGAAATGTTATTTCCCCGGTGGTATCGAAATATCGTCCCTCGACGAGCAGCAAGCGGTCGCCCAAACCCGAGCGCTGTTGGAACGGGACGAGGTTGTATTGTTTGAGCCTGCGATCGTTTTCGATAACTGTTTAGTGCGCATCGATGTATTGGTAAAGCAGGGTAATCGCTTTTCGATCCATGAAGTGAAGGCCAAGTCGTTCGACTCCACCCAAGGGCCTAAATTTCTTAAGCGCGATGGAACGCCGGCGTCAAAGTGGAAGAAATATCTCTATGACGTGGCATTTCAGAAGTGGGTTCTACAGCGTGCGATACCCGAGTCCATCGTATCTGCACATCTGATGTTAACGGATACATCCGTTCGGACTCAGGTGGCCGGACTCAATCAGCATTTTCCGATCATCACCGATGCTGATGGTCGAAAGCGTGTGAAGGTAGATGGTCAGCTGAGTGACGAGCACCTGACACCGCCGTTGTTGGTATCCGTTAACGTCGATCAGATCTGTGCAGACATCTTTGCCGCAAACGATCATGGGTTGGATGTTGAGGAGTCATTCCAGCATATGATCGAGCGGTTCAGCGCGAGCTGTCGTGACGGTGTATTACTCGAGCACCGCGTTGGTAAGCACTGCAGAGACTGCGAATACGTCGCGCTCGGACCGGATATCGAAGCGGGAAAGCTTGACGGACGACATGCCTGCTTTAAGCGCAAACTTGGCTACGATTCCTCTCTCTTCGATGAGCCGACCGTCCTGGATCTGTGGAACTACCGGGGTAAGGATGCCCTTATCGATGCGGGTGTGATCCGACTCAAAGATGTGACCGAGGACGATCTCGATGTTTCACCTATCGACGTTGGGCTCTCTGTGACGGAGCGTCAATGGTTGCAGGTACAAAAAGCTCGGGACAAAGACGACAGTGTCTGGGTTGATCGAGAGGGACTCAACGCCGAGATGGAGTCGTGGGTGTATCCGCTGCATTTCATCGACTTTGAGACGACGATGGTCGCCCTGCCTTTCGGGGCTAATCGCAAGCCTTACGAGGGCATTGCGTTCCAGTTCTCTCATCATGTGGTTGAGGCTGATGGGTCGGTTCGCCATGCGGGTCAATTTCTGAATACCCAGCG
>Ga0209961_1000694_pt1 | contig 11167 bp, 14 predicted proteins | sample SalPonA_B_H2O_MG_FD_185719 | JGI IMG/M metagenome (GOLD analysis project Ga0209961, IMG submission 185719) | Water microbial communities from South San Francisco under conditions of wetland restoration - Salt Pond MetaG R2A_B_H2O_MG (SPAdes)... | ecosystem: Environmental > Aquatic > Non-marine... | reverse complement strand
TCCATCCCGGCTGATAGTTCGGTTGGCATTGGGCGGAGTGCGACAGTTGAGAACACTTCAGAGGAGAAACCTATGAAAACTGAAGAAGTGCGTGAGAATGTCGCTGTTGAAGAGCCAGCTGCTGAAGGGGTTAAGGTTGAAGAGAAGCAGGAAGAGCAACGCTCTGAGCCTGCGGCTGCTGATACTAAGCCTGTAGAAGCGCCAGCTGTTCGTACAGTTGACTATCAAAAAGAAGCTAAGGAAATTCTTGCTATGGCGAAAGCCCACGGCAAGCGTGACCTGGCTGACAAAGCTATTGCAGAAGGTGCATCAGCTGAGGAGTTCCGCAAGGAGCTGCTGGGTGCGCTTGAGCAGAAATCCATCAAATCTGTTGAGGTGAAGAATATGGAAGTGCAAGAAAAAGAAGTGCAGAACTACTCGCTTATGCGTTTGATGTCTGCTCTGTCTACTGGTGACTGGCGTAATGCTGGTTTGGAACGTGAAGTATCAGACGAGATCGCTCACAAGATGGGCCGTTCTGCTGCGGGTGCGTTCGTACCTACTAACATCGCGTGGAAGCGTGATATGACTGTCGGCACTGCTGGTTCAGGTGGTTACCTGAAGGGCACTGAGCACATGGGCAATGAGTTCTATGAAGCTCTGCAGGCTCGTTTCCCACTGACTCAGTACGGTGCGCAGATGATGTCTGGTCTGACTTCTGACGTGGCTATCCCTGGTCTGGGTTCTGGTGCATCTGTTGGCTTCGTTGCTGAAGGTGGTGCTACTTCTGAGCAGACTCCTACTACCAAGCAGGTTCTGTTGCAGCCTAAGACTATGGGTGCGTATGTTGACGTATCTCGTAAGCTCATGAAGCAGTCTGATCCATCAGTTGAAGCGGTGCTCCGTCAGGACATCATTCGCCGCATGGCTAACAAACTGTACCAGGTAGCTCTTGAGGGCGGCGGCACTAACGAGCCTAGCGGTATCATCGCTAACGCTGATACAAACGTTGTTGCTATCGGCGCTAACGGTGGCGCTCTGACTTACCAGCACGTTGTTGACCTTCTGAAAGAAGTTGACTTGCAGAACGCGCTTGACGGTTCTCTGGCCTTCGTTGCGACTCCTGGTGTCATGGCTAAGCTGCGCACAACTCCACGTCAGGCTTCTGGTGTTGAAGGTAACTTCATCCTTGAGCCGGGCAACCAGATCTTTGGCTACGATGTGGCTTCGACCACTCTGATGCCTTCTGATCTGACTAAGGGCACTGGTACTAACCTGAACGCACTGCTGTTCGGTGACATGAGCCAGCTCATCCTTGGTATGTTCGGTGGTCTTGACGTTGTTGTTGACCAGTCTGCACTGGCGACTTCTGGCGGTTCACGCTTCGTGTTCCTGCAGGATGTCGATGTAGGCGTTAAGCATGGTCAGTCTTTCTCTGTTGTGAAAGATATCGATCTAACTGCTTAATCCAGATGGGGGCCTACGGGCCCCCTATTTCCTTGGAGGATTTATGAAGATTAAATTCAAAGAGACAGCCTACACTTCAGAGGGTCGCGTTGACTCTGGTCAGACTGCTGACCTGAAGAATGAAGAGGCAAAGATTTTTATTGATCGCGGCGTGGCTCTGCCTGCCGAGGTTGAAGCGCCAAAAACGACCACCAATCGTCAGGCGAAAGCGCCAGCAAAGCGTAAAGGTGCATAATGGCTGTTGAGACTGCAATTGATCGCAGCATCCTGTTAGCGGATTTCGGGGTTGATGTCACTTTTGGTGCTTCGACTATCAAAGGCATTTTCGATAATGATCATGCTCCGGTGGATGCAGGTGGCGGTGTGCAGTTCAGTATCCAGCAGGCCATGCTTGTGTGCCGCACTGTAGATCTCTCTGGCGTGGCCGAAGGCTCACTGGTGACGATCAGCGGCACTGATTACGCGGTGGTGGATATCCAGCCTGATAACGAGGGCATGACTATGCTCGTGCTGGAGGCGCAATAATGGCGCACGTTCGCAGACAGATTCGTGAATATTTCGGCAGCTACTTAACCGGGCTGACCACGACTGGCTCTAATGTTTTTGAGTCTCGAATCTATCCGATGCAGTCGGCTAAGCTGCCTGCCATTTTGATCTACACTACATCTGAGGCATCTGAAGAGGTGGCCTTCAGCAAACGGCGGGTGCAGGAGCGCTTGCTTGACGTGCAGGTTGAGGGATATATTCGGGCTTTAACCGGGTTTGATGACAAGCTCGATCTGATCGCATCCGAGGTTGAGACTGCGATCTTGGCTGATCCTACATTGGGTGGGTTGGCTATCAATACGGTTTTGAGTGGTACCGAGGCAGAGTACTCAGGAGACGCTGAGCAGCCAGTCGGTACGATTCGTTTAACTTTTCAGGTACAATACCGGACAGAGACGGGATCGCCCGACTCAGCCATCTAAGGAGGCTCTACAATGGCTACACATACTTCAGCATCTGGCGTGATCAAAGTCGGCTCAAATGCCATTGCAGAGATCACTTCATACTCTCTGGAATACTCATCCGACACGGTTGAGGATACAGTGATTGGCGACTCTGCTCGCACTTACAAGCCTACGCTTAAATCCTTCACCGCGTCTGTTGATGCGTTCTGGGATGAGACTGATACCAACGGTCAGGTTGCGCTTGTGGTTGGCACTGAGGTCACTTTCTCAATCTATCCTGAAGGCGATACTTCGACTGACACCTACTACACTGGCTCAGCGATCATCACTGGCCGCACGATCTCTAGCTCTACTGGCGAGATGATCACTGCGAGCTTCACGCTTCAGGGCACTGGTGATCTTACTACGGACACTGTGGCATGAGTTTGGCTGACGATCTTCTGGATTGGGATAACGCTCGCAGCTCATTCATTTGGCGCGGGCAGAAGTTATACACCAGCCAGGTTACCGTTGCTGATCTGCAGCAGATTCTCAAAAAGCATCCTAATGTGCTGAACGGCACTGACCTTGGTGGCATGGTTGAGATCATCCTGCGCAAGGTTGAGGATGAGAATGGGGAGCGCGTGTTCACGCTTGAGCACAAACCTAAGCTGATGCGCATGCCTGTTAATGAGATTACCGATCTGTTTAATAACGTGTTCAGCGGCTTTGAGTCGCCAGAGGACGCGGAAAAAAACTAACTGACGGGGGTCTGCTTTGGCAGACCTACATGCTTGCAGATCTCCGTGGCTGTTCGCTTGGCGAAGTTGAGCGAATGAGTGTTACCGAGTTTAATCGGTGGTGGGCATTCTACGAGATAAAACATGGCAAGCAAAACAGATCACAAGATAGTTCTCAGCGCTCAGGATAAAACCAAGAGCGCACTTCGCTCCGTTCAGACTTCTCTGGGCGGGCTCAAAAATTCCGTATTCGGTCTGCAGACTGCCGTTGGCCTTTTGGCGGGTGGTGCAGGCTTTGGTGCGCTTGCAGGTTCTGCTCTGCGCAGCGTTGACTCTCTCGCTAAGGTTTCACGTAAGCTCGGCACTACCACTGAGGCTCTGGCGGGTTTCCGCTATGCCGCTGAGCTCTCGGGTGTCTCGACTAGCACCATGGATATGGCGCTTCAGCGGTTCACTCGCAGGGCTTCTGAGGCTGCTCTGGGCACTGGTGAGGCTAAGGATGCGCTGAAAGAGCTCGGCCTTGATGCGACTAAGCTGGTTAAGTTACCGCTTGATCAGCAGATGTTTGCAGTGGCTGATGCCTTCGAGGGCGTAGAGAAGCAATCGGATAAAGTCCGACTCGCCATGAAGCTGTTCGACTCTGAGGGTGTTGCCCTGGTCAATACGCTTGAGGGCGGTTCTGCTGCGCTCCAGCGCACTGCATCTGAGGCTCGCGGGCTGGGTCTGGCGATTGATCAGACTCGGGCCAGTGGTATTGAGAAGTTTAACGACTCGATGACGCGGCTTCGCAGCGCGATTGACGGTGCCTTTATTCAGGCTATGGGCGATGTTGCGCCTCAGCTGGACCAGATGGCCACCAAGTTGCAGGACGTGCTTGTGCCTGCGATCAAAGGTTTGATCAACGTCTTTAACTGGTTCCTAAACAATCTCGACACCATCACAGCGATGATGAAGGGGTTCTTTGCGGCCATGCTATACACCAAGCTGGTGAATATGATCTACGGCACTGCTGACCTTGTGCGTAACATCATCGTGCTGGGTAAGGTGTCTAAAATCTCAGGCCGGGCGCTGTTGCGTGGTTTGGGTGGCCCGTTGATTGGTGTTGCGATTACTGTGGCTGAGATGACGGGCGCGCTCGATAAGCTGCTTGAGCAGTTTGGTCTGATGGGTGATACCACTTTGCCGGGTTTGGATGAGGCATTCTCTAGCGCTAACACTGCAGCGCTTGGGCTTAATGCTCGGTTGCAAGTAACTAAGGGCGCTGGGGATGAGGCGACTGATACGCTAACAAACGTTAAAAAGGCATCAAGCAGCCTGGCTGATGTAATGAAGGGCAAACTCGAGAACGGTATGAATGCCGTTACCGATGGCCTAACTGATCTAATCATGGGCACTGCGCGTGCATCGGATGCGTTCCGTAACATGGCGACCAGTATCATCCGCGATATTATCCGGATGAACATTCAGCAGTCGATCACTACGCCTCTCTCTGGGCTTCTGGGGAACGTTCTGAGCGCAGGTATCGGTAGTATTGGTACTGCAATGCAATACGGCACAAACGTTGGCTCTGAGCAGACTGCGATGCTTCATGCTCAATCATTCGCTGGCGGTGGCTTCACTGGAGTAGGTCCACGCTCTGGCGGTCTGGATGGTAAAGGCGGTTTTGCTGCCATGCTCCATCCCAATGAGACGGTCGTTGACCACACTGAGGGTCAGGGTGGCGGTGTTACTATCGTTCAGAACATCAATGTGAGTACTGGTGTGCAGCAGACAGTTCGCACCGAAATTGCTACGCTAATGCCTCAGATCGCTAATGCGGCCAAGAGCGCGGTGCTCGATGCTCGCAAGCGTGGTGGTTCATTTGCTGGAGCGTTCTCATAATGGCTGAATCGTACCCACTCTCATTACCTAACACGAATATTGCGCGGATCAGTCTGATTGCGCGTGATTTCATTGGTGTCTCTGTGAGCCCATTCACAGGCTCTCAGCAGGTTTTTCGCCATCAGGGGCAATCATGGGAGGCAGACATAACTCTGCCTAAAATGAAGCGTGAGGACGCCGAGGCGTGGACTGCGTGGCTACTTCGACTCAGGGGGCAGTATGGTACGTTTCTACTTGGAGATCCTACTGCTGTGGTGCCTCGCGGCTCTGCTGGCAGTACACCTGGAACACCTGTGGTAAATGGCGCAGGTCAGATTGGCGATGAGCTTAATATTGATGGCCTGCCTGCAAGCGCTACGGGTTATCTGAAGGCTGGTGACTATATTCAACTTGGCTCGGGTTTGACTGCTACCTTACACAAGGTGCTTGAGGACGTGGACAGCAATGCCTCTGGCGAGGCTACGCTGAATCTCTGGCCTCGGGTTCGCACTGCGCCAACTGACAATGCCACCGTGACGGTATCCAATGCTAAGGGCAACTTTAGACTAGCGGCCAACGACACGGGCTGGGATATCAACGAGGCAGGCATTTATGGCATCACCTTTGGTGCTGTGGAGGCGCTATGAGATCGGGTACACCTACTGACTTCACGGCTGACTCGCTTCAGCCATTCCTTGCGATTAAGGCTGAGTTTGACTCTGGCGATGTTCGCCTCTGGGGTGGCTATGGCGATCTAACGATTGGTGGTGAGGAGTACATTGGCGGCGGTTCGCTGATGAGCATCTCGGGCATCGAGGAGACCAGCGAGATTGCAGCGCGTGGCGCGTCTGTCGTTTTGGCCGGACTTGATCCTGCGATCATCTCGATTGCGCTTGAGGAGAACTACCAGAATCGTGCCTGCACGATCTTCATCGGCACGCTGACTGATGCTGGCGCGGTGGAGGACTCTTATACGTTGTTTCGCGGTCGAATCGATCAGATGAGCATTGAAGAGTCGGGCGAGACTGCTTCGATCTCTGTGAGCATTGAAAACCGATTGATCGATCTGGAACGTCCACGAATTCGCCGCTTCACCAATGAGGACCAGCAGGCGCTCTATCCTGGTGATACAGGGTTCTCTTTTGTGAATGACCTGCAGGATAAGACTTTTGAGTGGGGCAAATCGGCTTAACGCTGTCATCGCGCAGGCGATGGAGGCGCGTTGGCAATATGGGACGCATGATTGCACTCAATTTGCTATTGACTGCGAGCTCGCACTGACAGGCAGCACGCACTTTCCTGAGTTCCACCGATCTTACAACACCAAATCTGAAGGCTTTATGCTGCTTAAGCGGATGGGCTTTCGTGATTCTTGGTCGTGCGTATCATCGCGCCTTGAGGAAATTTCCCTTAAAATGGTTAAGCGAGGCGATTGGATCGGGCATTTAGCACCGGGTAAGAGTCTCGCTATTGCAGCCAATGAGCATGAGTTCTGGACTGCGCACAATAGTGGCGGCATAGCATTGCAGCCAATGGGATCAGCAATTAAGGCGTGGAGGCTCATCGATGGGCGGTAAAGTTGGCAAGATAATCAAATCAGCCGTAATAGTTGCCGCTGTCGCCACGGGTGTCGCTTTCATCCCCGGCTTTGGTGCTATCGCCACAGGCGCATTCACAGGCAGTGCGCTCTCTTATTTTGGCTCTCAGCTGCTGATGTCGGCAGTGTTGGGTGCTGTCTCTATGGCGCTCACCAAAAAGCCGGAAATGCCAAGCGCTGCCGACCTGCAAGGTCGCACTATCTCGCAGCGCAATCCGTTGGCCTCTCGTAAGGTCGTTTACGGCACCGTGAAGCTGGGTGGTGCAATCACCTTAATGGAGGCCACCAACAATAATAAGGACATGCACATAGTTACATCATTTGCATGGCATGAGATTAACGCGCTCAAGAAAGTTTACTTTGGCGATGTGCTGGTTAAAGAGAATCTCTCTGATGCGGTGCAGGTGGCGGCCAACTCTGGCACGTCTCCGGACTACTCAAGTAAGGCGGTCATGACGGCTCACTTTGGTGGTGCTGATCAGGCCTCTGATTCTAACTTGGTGGCTAACACCAGCGCTGACTCTAATTTCCGTCAGCGTGGCGTGGCGTACATATACACCAAGCTCACTTATGATCAGGACGTGTTTGCCAATGGCATTCCTAACGTCTCGGTCGAGGTTGAGGGCAAGAAGGTTTATGATCCGCGCACCAGCACCACGGCTTTCTCAAGCAATCCAGCGCTTTGTCTGCGCGACTATCTGACCAATTCCACTTATGGGCTTGGCGCGAGCTCTGCTGAGATCGATGACGCGATGTTTATCACGGCGGCCAATGTCTGTGACGAGTTAGTCGCTCTGGCCGCTGGTGGCACTGAGAAGCGCTACACGATGAATGGTGTTGTGGATACCGCCAACGCTCCGAACGATATTCTGGGCCAGATGATCAGCGCGTGTGCTGGCATGCTGTACTATGCGAACGGCCAATGGAAGCTGCGGGTTGGTAAATACATCACGCCAACGGATACGCTGACGCTTGATGATCTGCGCGGTCCGATCAAGGTAGACACTCGCGTATCTGGCCAGAGCCAGTTCAACGCCATTAAGGGCATCTTTGTCTCGCCTGAGAATAACTGGCAGCCAACGGATTTCCCTGAGGTGCTGTCGAGCACGTTCGAGGCTGAGGACGGTGGCGAGCGCAAGTATATTGACTTCACTCTGCCGTTCACCACCAGCTCTGCGATGGCTCAGCGCTTGGCTAAGCAATCGCTCTATCGAAACCGTGAGCAGATCATGGTCACGCTGCCGTGTAAACTCACTGCGTTCAAATATGAGATCGGTGATACGGTCATGCTGACGCACGAGCGCTTTGGCTGGACTAACAAGGTTTTCGAGGTCATCTCATGGAATCTCGCGCCTGACTTCTCAGTTGAGGGCGGCACGCTGGGTGTCGATCTGATGCTCAAGGAGACCAGCTCTGCGATCTATGACTGGGATGAGAATACCGATGAGAAGGAGTTCACCTACAACAACACCAGCCTGCCGAGTGCGTTCGATAATCCTGCGCCGGGTCTAACGGTATCGGATGAGCTTCGCGCTCTGAACGAGGAGGCGATCTCTGCCTTGATCGCTGATGTCTCTGGTGGTGGTGGCTTTACTGAGCGCTATGAGGTGCAGGCGCTTAAGGCTGGGCTGACGAACTACGTCAACTTGGGGCAGGCGGCAGGGAATCGCTTTGAGTTGCTGAACGTTGAGGACGGGGCCACCTATACGGTGCGTGCTCGCTCTATTAACTCGATTGGCGTACGCTCTGCGTGGACCAGTGTTGCGCATCAGGTGGTTGGTAAAACCGCGCCACCAAGCGATGTGACTGGCCTGACGGGTAACCTGATCGGGAACCAGTACCTGCTGACGTGGAATGCAGTACCTGATCTAGATCTCTCGCATTACCGCGTGCGCTTTGCAGCAGCTGATGGCACTTCGACTTATCAAAACTCGATCAGCCTGGTGCCGAAGGTATCGCGTCCGGCCACCAGTGTGTTGGTGCCTGCTCGCAATGGTACCTACTTCGTGAAAGCTGTGGATAAGTTGGGTATCCCATCTCAAAACGCCACTAGCATTGTGCTCGATTCGAATATTTCGGATATCGAAGCGCTGAACGTGGTTGAGACGATTAACGAGCATCCTAATTTTAACGGCACGTTCGATGATGTAGTTGAGATCGATGAGGATGATCGCTTGGTGCTCAACACCAGTCTGAGCTTCGATGCAGTGCTGGGTAACTTTGATGATGCGGCAGGTCTGTTCGATGGTGGATCAGGCAATATCGATGCAGAGGGCTTCTACTACTTCGCTAACTCCATTGATCTGGGTGCGGTCTACACATCTCGCGTGACTGCAACGATCAAGAATATCCGATTGGATTATGTGGCGCTGTTCGATTCGGCCTCTGGCCTGTTCGATGATCGCTCGGGTGACTTCGATGGTGATCCGAATGCTTTTGATGATGTGGATGCTGAGCTGCAGATGCGCTTCACCGAGACTGATCCTACTGGATCGCCTACGTGGTCGGCTTGGCAGACTTTCCAAGTCTCTGACGTTCGCGCCTGGGGAATTCAGTTCCGCGTGCGCATGACCACCACGGATGATCAGGCCTCGCCTGCGGTGAGTTATCTGTCGGTTGCTGTGGATATGCCAGATCGCACTGCGAGTGCAAATGATATCGTTTCTGGTGCTGGTGCTAAGGTGGTGAGCTTCAGTAATCCATTCAAGGCTACACCATCTATCGGGATTGGCGCTCAGGACATGCAAACTGGCGATTATTACGAGATTAGTAGTAAGAGCCGTTCTGGGTTTACAATTACATTTAAGGACTCAGGCGGCAGCGCTGTGAGCAGAACGTTTGACTGGGTAGCCAAGGGCTACGGAAAAGAGGTGATCTAATGTCCACTCATGATATGAACATAGCGAACCAAGGCTTTCCGGCCTTTCGCGCAGACTTAAACAATGCTCTTGCGGCACTGGTGTCGAATAGCTCCAGCGCGACTGAGCCGACCACAACGTATGCTTATATGTTTTGGGCTGATACAACCAACGATCTGCTGAAACAACGAAACGCTGCAAATGATGGTTGGGTGTCGATCCTGACACTTTCGACTGGCGAACCAGTGATAGGCGGCACACCAGATAAGATTGAAGAGGGTAACTCTTCAATTGAGATCGTTGATACTGGTACAGGTTATGCCGCTGTTGTTATTGATGGTGTTGAGACTGCGCGTTTTAAGTCTGGCGGTAACTTTGGTGTCGGTACGACAAATCCACCATCTAAGCTATCAGTGGTCGGCGGTGCTACCTATGTTTGGAATGGCGTTGGCGCTGGTGTACTAGAAACCAAAACAGACGGCAACGATGCGATTATTAATGCGAAAGGCACAGCCAATGCTGAATTAGTTTTGCAGGTTGGCTCTGGTACTGAAGCAGCACGCTTGGATCTAAACAGTAACCTAAAATTCAACTCAGGCTACGGCTCTGTCGCTACGGCTTACGGCTGTCGTGTTTGGGTGAACTTTAACGGCACTGGAACTGTTGCTATTCGTGGTTCAGGCGGTGTTTCTAGCGTTACGGATAATGGTGCAGGGGATTATACGATTAATTTTTCTTTTGCCCTGCCAGATCAGAATTATTCTTTTATAGCGTCTACAGATTCTCCTGAAAGACCAGTTAGTGTATATGACATAGGAGCGACTACATCAGTAAGAATTTTGACATCTTACGGCACTTCAGGGGTGGCTCATGAAGATAAAAGTTCTATATATTGTGCAGCTTTCCGCTAAGGAGTAATTATGAACCGTATTATTTACAAAACAGATGAAGGCGGTGTAGCCGTAATTATCCCAACTCCTGAAGCGTTGGCGAACTACACCATTGAAGAGATCGCAGAGAAAGACGTGCCAGCAGGTAAGCCATACAAGATCATAACCGATGTAGATATCCCATCTGATCGCACGTTCCGTGCGGCTTGGGAAGTAGACGAAGCTACACTGACTGACGGCACTGGCGGTCAGTATGACGTATTCGTAACCGATCCATCACATCCTGATTATGTTGAACCGATTGAAGGAGAGATCGCATGATTAACGTAAACATGGATAAAGCTCGCGAGATCAAGAAAGATATGATCCGTGCAGAACGTGCTCCTAAGTTGGCCGAACTTGATGTAGCTTTTATGCGAGCCGTTGAAGCTGGTGATGCTGATCTTCAAGCAAGCATTGCTGCTCAGAAAGAGGCACTCCGCAATGCTACGGCTGATCCTGCGATCACTGCGGCTTCTACTCCGGATGAATTAAAGGCAGTAGTGCCTGCAGCATTTGAGGTCTAAACCATGCCACGCTTGAGCCTTAACAAAACATCAAGCCGCGATCAGTTTTTTGATATTGCTCGCGGGCTTCGACCTGATTGCACGCCAGTTGATTTGTTCGGGTTTAATCGCACTGTTGGCTTGACCTTTGAGACCATCTTCAACGATGGCGGTGGTGTCTATACGTTCCCTGCCAGCGCTTTACAGATGAGCCTAGTGAGCTCAAGCGCCAGCGACACTATGCAGGTGTTGTTGACTGGCCTTGATGCTGATCGCGCTGAGCTCACTGAGCTGGTGACGCT
>Ga0209961_1000693_pt1 | contig 11168 bp, 7 predicted proteins | sample SalPonA_B_H2O_MG_FD_185719 | JGI IMG/M metagenome (GOLD analysis project Ga0209961, IMG submission 185719) | Water microbial communities from South San Francisco under conditions of wetland restoration - Salt Pond MetaG R2A_B_H2O_MG (SPAdes)... | ecosystem: Environmental > Aquatic > Non-marine... | reverse complement strand
GCAACAATGACCATGGATGCATTCATCTCTGAAACTGCGCCAAAGAGCATCTCAAAATCTGCCCTTTTGATTGACGCTGAGCAGCTTTTTACACAAAGCAATGTCGATACGCTCATCGTTGAAGATAGCGGACTTGTAGTTGGTATGATTGATATTCAAGACTTACACTAACCCCCCCCCTACTATGCAAGCCGCTTTCGCAGGATTCTTCGACGCTGATGAAATTCAAATCGCTGAAAAACTCCAAAAAATAAAATTTTGGCTTTTTGACTGGGACGGTGTTTTTCATGCTGGAACAAAGAACGCCCAAGGAGAAAGCTCGTTCTCTGAAGTGGATGCAATGGGTCTTAATCTGTTACGATTCGCCACTTATTTGCATCAAGGTTCCTTGCCTTCGTTTGCGATTGTGACAGGTGTTAACAATCCTACAGCGGCCTACTTCGCTAATCGTGAACACTTTGACGCCGTTTTCATGGGCGCCAAGGACAAGCGAGTAGTCCTCGATTACATTTGCGAAAAGCACCAGATTCAACCCCATGAAATAGGGTTTTGTTTTGACGACGTATTAGATATTAATGTCGCACAGCGCGTTGGCGCTCGATTTTTAATCAATCATGGTGCACACCCTATTACCGTGGATTTCATGCGAGAGAGAAAGTGTTTCGACTACGCTACAGCCTTTTCCGGTGGAATGGGTGCTCTACGTGAGGTCAGTGAACTCTGCATGACTTTATTGGGAAATGCAGATGAAGTACTTGCACACCGAACAGATTTTACCGCAACGTATTCGACCTATTGGGAAGAGCGCCAGTCCAACTTGACCAAGCTATTTACGGTTGATACTTCAAACGTTCGTCTTCTCGAGCAGGAATGAGTTGACCAGATATGAATTTGCGTACCAGAATGTTCTCAATGAGTTTATCTTCAGGGTCGTTGGCAGGATTATAAGGACGTTTTAAATCAATATCATACCACCAAGCAGTCATCGACCACAATCGTGCTGAAAATCCGTTTCTATAGGTTTTGATGATTTCATAAACACTTACCCCGGTCTCTCTGTAAATCAATTTACTCAGGATTTGCCCTTCACTTCTGGTGAGCTTTCTGAGCTCAGGTTCAAATCGCTCTTCTAAGTATTTCTGGTATGATTTCGTGAACTTGCGACGGGCTCTACGCTTATCTATACCTTCGAGTTGCATATTCACGCTGTCCATGCGCAATGCAGCTTCTCGAACGTAAGGATACACACGTCGGACCTTTTTGGTCAGATTGTAATAATGCCTTCTTGCTTGATAATCATTCAGCGTGGGCTTGGGTACAAAAAGAACCTCGTCTAAAACCGACCAAGGAATGGTATCTCCTGCAATTATCAATTGACCAGTGAGCGCGCTAGCAGCATCACTGCCTATACTCAAAGTATCGACCTTTTGAGCATAGACAGTGAAATTTAACAGCAGCAATACGATCAGCTGGTTAAGAACGGTTGGTTTTCCAAGTGCTCGAAGTTGCATGAATTGCCGTTTTTTGGGTCTTCTTTTTACCCTGCAATAGCTCTGCCAAAGCAGTAGCCGCGACGCTTTCCAATTCCTTTGACTCATTATCAAGAGTATGCTCATCAAAGTGGTTCGCTACGAAATGGGTATCGAAATTACCCGAAACAAAGGCTTCGTGATGTAAAACGAACTGAGCGAAATCAAGCGTAGTCTGCACTCCTGCTATTCGGTATTCTTTGATCGCTCGTTTCATGCGAGCTATGGCTTCTTCCCTAGTTGCACCAAAGGTGATCAATTTCGCTATCATCGGATCGTAATAAATACTCACCTCCATTCCTTGCTCCATACCATCATCTACACGCACACCTAAACCTTGTGGTCGCTTGTATTCACGAAGCGTTCCTGTGGCAGGCATGAAATTAGCCGAAGCATCTTCTGCATACACGCGAACCTCAATAGCGTGTCCATTGATGGTTAAATCATCTTGCCCAAAGGACAAGGGCTGACCTTCAGCGATACGTATTTGTTCTTTGACAAGATCTCTACCTGTTATTTGCTCAGTAACTGGATGTTCTACTTGTAGGCGAGTATTCATTTCTAGGAAATAAAAATGACCTCCGGGTTCAAAAATGAACTCTACAGTACCCGCTCCTCGATAATCACACGCCTTAGCTACATTAACAGCAGCGGTTCCCATGGCTTCACGCAGTTCAGCAGTAAGCACTACTGAAGGAGCTTCTTCAATCACCTTTTGATGTCGACGTTGGATACTACACTCGCGCTCAAACAAATGCACCACGTTACCATGCTCATCAGCTAAGACTTGAATTTCGATGTGGCGAGGATTCTGAATGTACTTTTCAACGAAAACCGCTCCATTTCCAAAAGAATTGGTTGCCTCACTTACCGCACGCTTCATTTGAGATTCAAACTCTGAAGGTTCGTGAACGATACGCATCCCTTTTCCACCGCCACCAGCACTGGCCTTAATCATCACTGGAAAGCCTATTTCTTGCGCCAGAACGAGCGCTTCTTTGACATCCGTCACTTCGCCGTCAGTACCTGGCACAAGTGGCACATCAAAGTCCTTAACAGCCTCCTTTGCACTAAGCTTGTCCCCCATAATTTCAATGGCATGAGGCTTTGGACCAATAAATCGCATTCCTGCGTCTTCAACAGCTTTAGCAAAAACTGCATTTTCAGAAAGGAAACCGTATCCGGGATGTATTGCATCGACGCCAAGATCTTTCGCTAATGAAATGATCAAATCTCCCTTCAGATAACTTTGAGCCGATGGTGCAGGTCCAACACAAACTGCCTGATCTGCAAAAAGCACATGTGGTGCGCGACGATCAGCTTCTGAATAAATGGCAACCGTTTTGATACCCATTTCATGGGCGCTACGCATAATACGTAGAGCTATTTCCCCGCGGTTCGCAACGAGGATTTTGGTGATTTTTCCTTTCATATTGTGATAGAGAGCCTTTGGTGCTCGTCACAAATATAAAGCACGAACTGTAGATTAAATCTTCACTATACGATAATAGCTGTAGGAATCCTCAGTTCTAATCGCCACGATATAATTGCCCGCAGGTACATCCGCTACGTTTAATTGAATCGTTTGCTCTTCGAAGGCTACATAGTGCGCCACGTGTTGACCTAAAGTCGTAAGCACCGTTACAGATCCAGAAATAGGCTGCTCAAGAGCAATGGTCAAGATCTCTTTCACCGGTATCGGATACAAGCTTGCTTGTAGCTTTTGTTCCTCCAAACCTACTTCTGTTAATCTATGACGTACTTCGGTAGTATCACCACAATCGTTGATCAAGAGTAATCGAACCAAATAATTCAAAGAAACCACACCATAGGTATGCTGCGCATTCGGCGTATTCCCTTTGTCGAAATTTCCGTCTCCCCAGAACCAATGGAACTTGGTAGCTCCAGTAGCAGTTGCCTGAAAATCGACCACCATACCATTAGCGCTAGTAGTTACAATGTTGAAAGAGAAATCTCCAGTCGGCTCATCACAGGTGGCCACATCATCGCTGAAGCTGTAGACGGTGCCGCAGGAATCCTCGGCCGTTAGAGTTACCGTGTAGGTTCCATTACCAGAGTAGGTATGGTTACTAGTCGTACCCGACCCGTTTGAACCGTCGCCGAAATCCCAAGAATAATTCAGCAGAGTGGTTGGATTTGCGCTAAAATCAAAAGAATTACCGTTCGGCAGTGCCGTAAATCCTAATAGAACGGGACTACACACCGTAATATCAAATGTCGTAGAAACCGTATCTCCACATAAATCTATGCCGATCAGGATTACCGTGTAGTTGCCAGAATTGGCATATGAATGTGAAGAGGTTAACCCTGCACCCGATGCACCGTCACCGTATTCCCAAATAAAACTCAGATTGGCCCCGAGGGATCCTGTAGCATCAAAATCTACCGTAGTTCCATTTACGCTAAAAGTATGAGAGAGTGAGATTGGACCACATATAGAAACAGGGTGAATCAAAGTATCTCTACTCCCACATTCATTTACGACTATTTGTAGAATATTAAACGCTCCCGAGCCGGTATAGCTATGTTGAGCGGTAGAGTCTACGCTCTGTGTGCCGTCTCCCCAAACCCAAATGACTGAATCAGCATCCGAGGTAGAGCTGTACCCTTCTACCTCATTGTTTGTGTTTAAGGCCACAGTGCCTTGAGCCGTAATTGCTGGACAAGGTAATGTGGTAAACGTATGCAGAGTCCAAGGGCTGGTCAATGTTGCCGTACAAGAATCCTGTACCCAGACATTGTAGGTCGTATTAGGAAGCAAGTTCGTTAAGTCGTGGGTACCTCCACTTGCTGTTACCACCGTACCACTGCCTTTTGCAACAGAAGTATCCGCGTATTCTAAAGCAGCATTTACTGCTTTTGTATTCCAATTTATAGTGGCGCTATTGTACGTGATGTTTGTACTTAACACCGTTGGCGATGGACAAGATGTAACCTCAGCAATTTTAAAATCATCAATAGCTATCGCTGAACGGTAGGCTACAAAGCTGGTTGATACCTTTTTGAATGCCTTAAAGATCACGATTACTGTATCCCCTTGGAACTGCAACAAACTTAACTTTCTTCTTTTCCAGTTGTCCGTTGAACTCGTCTGTTGCTCACCATTAATCGTCGTCACCTTAACAGCAGCAGAATCTAAAGGCTTGACATAGACCTCTAACTTATCGATATCAGCACCGTACATGTGAAACCAGAACGTCAACTCAGGAGATTGAAGACCACTCATATCAATCACTGGCGTTATAAGGTTCGTTGACTTCGGCGATGTCCAAGGATTGGAGCTTCTCGTGAAGGCATAACCGCCCGTACCAGAAGTTTTGTCTCCACTTGGTCCTGTTTGAGGAAAGTGGCCAAAAGAAGCATTACCACCAGTCCAGTAATAATCTGTGGTATCCGTTCTTTCCCAACAGCTTTCTATACCACCGCTCTGGTTGGGGAACTGAGGAACTTGCCAATCCGAAGTATTGGTAAAGCTCATGGTGTAGGGTGCTATCTTCATAGCACACTTGGTAGTAAACAGTTCTCCATTCACCCACTCACTGACTTTGGAAACCCCACAGGAATCTCTGACTTGCCATTCATACGTGGTTTCATCGGTTAACCCACCTACTCCTTTGTTGGTTGCATTGGCCGAAGTCCAACTCCAGGTAGAAGTTCCAACTTCGCGATACCGTATTTGAAAATCAGTAGCTCCTCCTGAGCTCCATCCGAGCTGTACAGCGTTCACACCTATATTTAATACCGAAGCTAGTGTTGGTTTCGGACATGCGGGTTTGCGGTCAACCTTAATATCATCGATGGCGAATTGTGTCAGGATATTCACCGTAGACAATTCATAATCAAAGCGGAAACGAACCGTATCGCCTTCATAGCTAGTCCCTAACGCTAAAATCTTCTCTTTCCATGCTGCGGTTGCTGTAGTTTGGGTCGCCCCGGACGTATCCCACAACGCAGTCCATGTCCCCCCTAACTTTTGAACGTATGTTTTTAATGTGCCCATATTCGTTCCATGTCCATGGTACCAAAAGCTAATCTGCGGCTCAGAAAGGGTGTCCAAATCTATCCATGGTGTCACCAATTTTGGATCGACAGACACTCCAAATGTGTTGGTTACCCTATGGTATGCGTATTGGCCTGAACCAGAGGTGTGGTCACCAGACGGGCCTGTTTGCGTCCAAACGAATTGAGGTGGACCTACATCCCAAAAGCGAATGGCAGAATTGATATCTCCCCAGCATGGGTCTAAATCACCCTGCTCATTCCATGTAGAAGAGGGACTCCATGTAGAGCTTTCGAAATCTTCCGTGAATGGCGCAGTAAAATACGAACAACTCGTTCTTAAGGTGTAAGGCGCAGACCAGGTCGAAGTATCGCCTACCGCACAAATCTCGCGCACACGTACTTGGTACACTGTATTAGAATTCAGCCCCGTGATTGTACCTGGATTTCCGGATACCGAAGCAATCGTTCCATTCGACAAGGTGCTGCCCGATGGCGCGTATTGTATTTGGTAACCCACTGGAGAGGTGTTGCCCGATTGCCAACCGATGCTCGACGAGAACGGCCCAGCTGCAGACAAGGATAGGTTGTACGGTTGATCACAACTTGGCGTTTCTTCGACCACAAGGTCATCAATAGCAATGCGCGATGTCGTACCAATTCCAAAAGAGGTGGTCCTTTTTGCTGAAAAACGCAATTGAATCGTATCGCCAGCATAGTCATCTAACTCGACCACGCGCTTACGCCAAGGAGAACTATTAGATGTAAATTGACCAGATACCGAAGAAGCAGAAATATTATCGACAATACTCCATCCCGTCGTACCAAACTCTCTTGCCCAAACCTGCAGTGAAGTGATGTTATCGCCAAACATGTGGAAATAGAAAACCGCTCTAGGCAGAGTATCGTTCGTAAGGACCAATTTTGGTGTCACCAAATGTGTGACATCCGTGTTGACAGAACCGGGGAATTTAAACCAAGTATCGGCCAAAGCGTAAGAGCCAGAACCTGAGGTATGGTCTCCGATAGGTCCGGTTGATGTATTTATGAAGTTCGGCGGGCCTGCCATCCAGAGGTAATTACCGCTGGGGTTGGCTCTTGCCCAACACGTAGGAATGGCTCCGTCATCGTTCCACCCTGTGGAAGATTGCCACCCAGATCCGTCGAAATCTTCTGTCCAAGGCGTGGTTTGAAAACACTGCGCCTGTAAGGTCGTATAGAAAGATGCAACTGCTAAAATTGCGATATAACGAAACATGTTTTTCATAATACAAGAATAACTACAAATACCATGCTAGGTTCACAAGAATGAGTGAACGTTTATAGCCAATGATATTTGGGGTCATTGTATCTTTGAAAGATGCGAAATATACTCTGCACTATCCTTCTAATGCTATCTGCAACCTTAGTCAAAGGACAAGGTTTGGGACTACTAAAATATGACGGTGGCGGCGATTGGTATGCCAACCCTACTGCCCTGAACAATCTTGCCGAGTATTACTCCAGTCAAACCGGATCTTCGGTGTATGTTTTCCCGAAAGAAATAGAGGTGCGTGAGCTGCTCCGTTCAGGAGTTTCTTTTTTACATGTTACTGGTCACGGACGGATCGTTTTTAACGAAGAGCAACGCCAAACGTTGCGTGATTTTGTCCGAAGAGGCGGCTTTTTACATATTGACGACAATTATGGCATGAAGGATTTTGTTTTGAAAGAACTTCCGGTGCTTTTTCCAGAGGCCACTCTGCAACCCGTTTCTTTGGATCATCCCATTTTTAAAGTTCCCTTCTCTTTTGAACAAGGGCTTCCGAAAATTCATGAACACGACAGCGAAGCTCCTCAGAATGTAGGTGTGTTTTGGTCGGGTGAATTGGTCGCCATTTTCACCTACGAATGTGATCTTGGAGACGGATGGGAAGATCCTAATGTTCACAACGACTCTGAGGAGAAACGTGAAAAAGCATTACAAATGGGTTCAAACTTAGTACATTGGTCCTTACTTAGACTCACCAAGTCATGAAAACCTTTGAATTACAACCTCTTACAAAAGCCATCATTCAGTTGCTTTTTATTGCAATAGGATTGTACGCGCTCTTTTTAATAAAATCGCTCATCATTTACGCCATTATCGGATTGTACATTTCGGTTCTCGGGCGTCCTATCGCTGCCGCAATTCGAAAAATCCCAAACATAGGCAAACGACTCTCTAACAGTATTGTATCTGGGCTCACGTTAACCATTTTAACAGGAGTTTTCGTTGGACTTGGCAGCTGGTTTTTACCTGTTCTCGTTGAAGAATTCAGCTTTCTAAACCGTATAGGTTATGGAGATTTATTGCGAACTCTGGAGACGGAATGGGAACAATTTGACCGCCTACTTCGATCTTTTGGCATCGATTCTACCACCGAGTTTGCTGAGTTAAATCAAAGCTTGCAAAACTTTGCATCAGTAGACGCCATTTCGGGAGCACTTGGCTCTGTTATCGGAAGTGTAGGAACTGTTTTGATTGGGACCTTTTCCATCCTCTTCATCAGCTTCTTTCTACTCAAAGAACAAGACCTAGCACACCGTTTTATCGATACTGTTACGCCCAAAAAGTACCACAATAAGGTGGACATCATGACTCCAGAAATCAAGCGAATCGTGACTAGGTACAGCTTTGGAATTCTATTTCAAATCACAACCGTCTTTGCCTTACTCGCCCTAGGTATGAGTTTTATTGGCGTTGAAGGCGCTGTAGTACTCGCTTTGTGTGCCGCGATTTTCAATCTCATCCCCTATGTTGGACCACTGATTGGTGCAGCCTTAGGCATTCTCTTAGGAATGGGCCAATTATACACTTCAGGAATTGCTGACCCTTCTCTCGGAATCGATTTGGTGCAAAGCTTGTACCTACTTTTTGGACTTTTCGCTTCTGTACAACTGCTTGATAATATTGTATTTCAGCCACTTATCTTCTCAAACAGTGTTGGTGCGCATCCACTCGAAATCTTTTTAGTCATCTCAATTGCCGGAACTTTACTTGGAATTGGCGGTATGATTATCGCCGTACCGCTTTACAGCATCGGTAGAATTGTATTAAACACCGCTTTAAACACCATAAGTGAATAAGCAACTATGTCTCATCCGCAGCAGCAAGTGACCCCACATTTGATCGATGAAACTGTTCGAGAATGGATGGCTGCTCAAGAACATACCGCATCAAATGTGCAATCCCTTAGGCTGAAATACGGGCTCAAAGAACCCTACTATTCTGCCATAGCACAAATCGCAGCCAAAGTAAAATATCCGCGCAAATTTCAAGGTTTGCCCGAGCACTGGTTGTTTCCCGCAGGTCAAGCCTTAGAGCAAAGCAGCTCGGTACAAACCGCGTTGTACAAATCCAGCTTTTTATCTACCCCCTATTTTGCCGATTTGTGCGCAGGTATGGGTATCGATACTTGGGCATTTGCCTCTAAGGAGATGGTAGAGCGCGGATTGTGCTTTGAAGTTAATCCGGAGCTAGCACGGTTGCTTGAGCACAACCTAAGCAATACTACTGTGCTCGCAAAAGAGGCGGATTTAAACGATTTAGACCGGTGGATTAGAGCATTGAATATCGCACCCGCAGATCTAACCATTTATCTAGATCCCGACCGACGAGCAGCAGGGAAGCGAACATTCGGTATTGACGAAGGCACTCCAAATCTTTTAGACATCCAAAAGGAATTGCTCGAGCGCAGCTCTAGGGTCATTGCAAAACACAGTCCAATGTTGGACCTGAACGCTACTGTTGACTTGCATCAACTCTCAGAAATCATTATCGTTCAGCGCAATGGAGAATGTAAAGAGGTGCTGACCATTCAACAAGCGGAAGCTGATACAAATTCGAACCCTACGCTTTCCGTTATTGAATTGGACACGGAAGAGCGGCTGGTTTTAGATCGGAACAACCTTAGAATCGATTACACTGAAAATTGGGAGCAATATCTCATTCAACCTCAAGCAGGACTCAGTAAGAGTCAAGCGCACACCGACTTTGCTGCATCTATGGGGTGGAAATCTACACCTTATGGAAACCTCTACACGTCTTCAAAGGCACCCCAGCCTTCGAGTCACTATCGTGTCTATGAGATCATTGAAGAGGCCGGGCCTTACCGCTTGAGCAATGTGCCCGAGCGAGGCGCTGTTGAATGTATTGGCTTTCCAGAAACCGCAGACAAAGTGCGTAAAAAATTAAAACTCAAGGAAGGAGCAACACAAAAAGTATACGCATTGCGCTCAGGTAAGAAAAAATCTATGATCCTTTGCCGTAGAGTGAACTAGGCATCTTTTTTGCTTTAAATTCAACCTATGCGAAAACTACACCTCATACTATTGCTTTTATTGGCCAACAGCTTTGGTCTAAGAGCTCAACAGGTGCTTTTCGTTCCCAATCAAGGTCAGTGGGATGGGCCTTTTTCGCATAAAATGGAACTCAAATATGGTGGACTTTTCTTTGAAAAGGATGGTATCCAGTTTGTACTTCAAAACGCTCACCAAATCGATGACCTACGGGGTCACCATGCACACGAGGCCGGAATAAGCGAGGACGGTAGGATAGATTATCACTCACTACGCATGAAATTCCTCGGTTCGAAAGCGACTGTACCCCAAGGTGTAGAACCTGTTGAATTTGTACACAATTATTACCTAGGTGAGGACAAAAGTCGTTGGAAATCGGGTGTTCGACCATCGAGAGCATTGGCTTATACTTCACTTTATCCCTCAAGCGAATTGCGCTTTAAACAAGGTGGCGATCACCTCAAATACGAGTGGTACCTCGGGGACCCAAATACTTTGCATCGTATTAAATGGACCTATGAAGGAGCTGAGAATATTGAAATAGATCCAGAAGGACATATTGTTATTTCTACCTCGGTAGGTGAATTCATTGAAGGAGTTCCGAGTGCTTGGGGATACAAAAATGGAATACGCGAAGATCTGCCTATCTGGTATGAGTTGGATGAAGGAACACTCTCTTTTGCGACTTCTACACAGGTGGATTTGTTGGATAGTCTGGTCATTGATCCCTTATTGGTATTCACCTCATTTAGCGGTTCGCTTACAGATAATTGGGGATTTACGGCGACCTATGATGATATCGGGAGGCTCTATGGAGGTGGCGTCTCTTTCGCCACAGGATATGTCTCTACCGTTGGTGCATTTCAAACAGGTTATGCTGATCCTCCAGGACCCAATCTAGGATTCAATCCTGATGTGACCATTTCCGTATTTGAACCGAGCGGCCAAACCTTGTTGTATGCGACCTATCTAGGCGGTACTAAACCTGACCATCCACACAGTATGGTGGTCAACTCCCTTGGGCACCTTATTGTTATGGGAACTACCGGAAGTACCAATTTCCCTACACAAAATCCTATTCAGCCCAGCAATGCTGGTGGTTCGAACATCAATATCAATGGGTATACTTTTGAAAACGCGGATATATTCGTCACTCGTTTCAATGCCAATGGATCTGCCCTACTCAGCTCTACCTACCTCGGCGGTTCCGACAACGATGGAATCAATGGTGATTTGAGTAAGAACTATGGAGACGCCTCTCGTGGGGAGGTTATCGTAGACGACCTCAACAATATCTAC
>Ga0209961_1000690_pt1 | contig 11216 bp, 8 predicted proteins | sample SalPonA_B_H2O_MG_FD_185719 | JGI IMG/M metagenome (GOLD analysis project Ga0209961, IMG submission 185719) | Water microbial communities from South San Francisco under conditions of wetland restoration - Salt Pond MetaG R2A_B_H2O_MG (SPAdes)... | ecosystem: Environmental > Aquatic > Non-marine... | reverse complement strand
TTACACCGTGTACACGTTTGGCCCAAGGAATTTTACTACACAAATCTGCATAATTCTTTTCTGCGTTAGGTTCATCATACGACAAATATATTATGTCGCAATCAAGTATCTTTAATTTCTTAGTCATCAATTACCTCATGTGAATATTTGTTGAACTTTCTATTAGTATATACACTAACTTGTGCAGGATCATGCTCTTCCTGGCTAGTAAACTCAAATTCAACAGCATCTTGTTCTATTAGATCTTTAATGCTCACATAATAGTGGTTATACATTATGTTCGGATTACCGTGTTCTGTAATACTAAAGAACAATACTTCTTCTAAACGAGCACCGACATCCTTCATACTTTCTTTTGTAAAGTCATTTGCAAATATTTTCCACTTTTTGTCTACTAAGCACTGCTGTACTACAATTTGTGCATCTGGTACAGTAGTCAGTCTAAAGATTAGATCGTCAGCATAAACAATTATAGCATCTTGATTACTTACAATCTGGTATTGTTGTTCTTTAACATTAAATATAACTCTGTGTTTGAGCATATTTCGAGTACCAAGCAAAAAGTCTTCAACTTCTTGTATAGCAACAACAAAGTGATTTTTAAACTGCGACTGTTCTCTATTTGTAATAGATAATATATTACCAGTTTCGTCGTCGAAGTAAACTCGATATGTAGGAATCTTATTAGTTCGTTTAGTTGTAATTTTATACTTCATATCTTACTCCGTGATAATCACAATATTGTTTCATTATGTGCGGATTAATAAACGTTTTGTCAGTGTAATGAAACAACCCTTCTTGCTTGTAATTGCCAATATATAAGTCAAGACGTTTGTTTAAGTAATAACCAACTTTTGTAGTCCATTGTTCGCTCAAACGTTGCCAACCTTGGATGTTAGGTTTCATGTGAACAAACATAGGCTTGTTCTTTCTAGCAGTTATCTGAGTTTTACAGTCTAGCATCTTAGTTACTAAACCTACAGTTGTGTCCATGCTTGCACGATTCTGTATTAACGATCCGTTTACTTTATAAAAGTCTCGCCAGTTTTCTGTGACTAAACTTAAATGTTCATAAAACTTATAAGCAAAGTCTGACTTTTTAAAGTAACTAAATGCTGTATACAAACTAGGAATATTATGCTTAGTATATAATTTTCTATAAAAGTCACTAGATACAGTATTGCCTCTGTAATCTAATACGCTGTTAGTGTAAAACACATCATAATTAGACATATATTTGATATGTCTACTAACATCGTCTAACAATAACATGTCTGTATCTAAGATAACTGCTTCGTCATATGGGCTAGCATGAATAATTTTTGGACGATTATGTATCTTCCATTCTTCACCAGCAGCACTATCGCCCCAAGGAATAGGAACAATATAATCAAAAAACTGTTTAAATGTAGTAGGAACTACATCATCTGTAATTACTGCTACGCTTGCACGTGGCATAGATTTCTTAATGCTCATCGCACATAAACTTGCCTGTAAAACGTAGTCTGTAATATCGTTGTTCTGCGCTAGCATTATAAAGTTATACATCAATATTCTCCGCTAGACTAAATTTATTCATAACGTGTAAACTAGTACCTTTAAAGTTTGCTAATGTATACTGACCTAGGCGATTTTCTTTTTCTAGCAATAATGTAAACTCATCGCCGTCTAGTTTATGCAGAATATCTTTGTCAGTTGTGTAATACAATTTGCCAGGCATCTTTGCTGCAAAGTCGCCTTTTTTAAATCCGTTCATTATGTGTATAGCAATACTAAAGATATGGTCGTTTCTATATACGGGCGTTTCAAGTCTATATATTTGTCTATAGTGAGTCCAGTATGTTTGTACATGTTGTACTAGATCAAAGAACGTTTTATTAGTTTCGCACTTGTTAAAGTATACGCAAGTAGCCCAATAAAATTCTACACCTACATCGCTTATGTGCTTAAACTCTGAATAGTCTCTGAACCCTGCTAGATCATATGCGTCTTTATAAATCATAAAGTCGTTAGGACCGTCAAAACAATTCTTTAGTACATCATCTGCAATAATGTAGTCTGTATCTAATAGTACAGTTTGCTCATACGGTGATAACTGGTATGCTTTTGGTCTAGTATCGTTACGGAACACTAGTTTCTGTTTAGCCATTGTTCCGTTATTATAAGTCTTTGCTGTCATAGCACTGCTTCTGCAAAAGATTATTTCGTCGAATAAGTCTTTCCACTTTTCTGCACTTTTTACATCGTCTGTTACAATACTTAACGGTAGATCTAAGTACTCTTTTGCTCGCTTGGCTAGAAATGCTGCCTGTTGTATGTAATCAACAGCCCTGTTATTATAAGCAAATACTAGTAAGCCTTTACTCATAAATTAACTAATCCTTCAACAGAACGTGACTTTTTAAGTTCATTGTAACTTTGATAATATTCGTTTGACGCACGAGCATACTGATCTAGAATGTTATCAAGAAACTCTGACAAATCTTCTACAAAGAACGGAAGATTGTTTGCGTCTGTTAAGATTACGTCTTGTCGATTTCGATCTAGTAGTGTACTACAGAATGTAATTAAAGATTCAGTAATTGCAACTTCATGTCCGTTACTGTAGTAGGTTAAATCGTCTTGATACTTTTCCCAAAGGAAACGCTTTTGTGTTGCGAGCGTAGTCATATAATTACTACGCTCTAATGCTTGTGATAATTTTTCGTCCACTTGAAACTCCTTAGTTACATACAATTATAGTATATAACAAGAGTTTTGTCAAGTGTATTATAAAGCGGAATCTTGTGTAATTGAAGGAGTAGCTATATCTAAGAATCCGTCCGGTGTTACAAAACTAATAGTGCTTGTAATTGTACCTGTAACAAATTCGTCAATTGGAACCGATACGCCAAAATCGTTATTTGGATCTTGGCTGTCGCCTATATCGAAGTCTCTAAATGTAATATAGAATCTAATAGCATTATCATCTACTTCGGCTGCTGAAATTTTATATTCGTTTTCAGAATACACACCAGAACCGTTTTTAGTAAAAACAGTTGCTTTGTTAGCAGGACTAGTTGTTGCCCAACTTCTGTTGATTGATCTATCTGTATATATTATACTTAAATTAGCGTTTGGATCTCCAGTACCAGTAGCAGTTGTACCTAATACACCAATTTCAATAGTGCCCATAGTGTTAAGCATTGTCTGCCATATTTCATCTTTGGTGCCAGGAGGAGTAGCAGTTTCGTCACCTGGTTGACTTGTGCCGCCTGTTAGATTAGCATTAAAGCGAATTTTTCCGCCGGCATTAGCCCACGTGCGTCTATGTTCTGCGCTATTCCATCGAACGGTAACTACATGATCAATTTCTGTTTGCCAGTTACTAGTCCTTATACTAGTTTCTGCAATTGTTGTAGTAAGTGCTCCAGGACCTATGTCTAAATAGCCCGATTCAATTTGTGCTGCGGCTTGCTCGAAGTCTAAATAGCCTTCGTCTGTGTCAGATGTTGCATTAATTGTACTCTGAACTGTTGTTATTTCACCGGTAACTGGATTTGTTGTTGTAACAGCAGGTCCTAGGTCAGCAGCATATACACCAATAACTTCTCCGCTATCAGGTGCGTTAAGCCCGTCAGGCGTAGTCCAAACTACAGGATCGCCTGTTTGGTGCTTGGCAGCAAGTAAGATATCGTCATACAAGTTTTGCATGTCTTGTGCAGATATAAGGTCGTTGTCTGCTTTTAATTGACTGCTTAGTGTCTGTCCGTATCCAAACTCAGCACCGTCGCCGCCGCCGACTACTTTGTTAACTTTAGCTCTAATAGCATTGTAAGTAGACGCTGTTATTAAATTTCCTTGTGTTGCTGCCATTGTTTAATCCTCTTACGGCTGATAATCTGCTGTTAATCTTGCGGTTGTAGATGCTACAACAACGCTGTCGCTCTTTCTTATTAAACGTAACGTACCAAACACAGTATTAAGCTCGCCGCCGTTGGAACTATCTGTTAATACCCACTCGTAATCACCATCTGCAGATAGCTGTCCGGAGCCTGCATCTGTAAACGTGGCTTCGGTATTAGCATCAGGATTATTATGATCCCACTGTACAAAGTAATCGCTTGCATTTCCACTAAGCAACCATTGTTCGTTTACTACTGCACCCGAGGTAGCGCCCTGAGTGCCGATTCCCGAAAACCCTAGATAACCTGTGCTGCCTGCCCATGTAAATCTTGCTGTTGCATAACCACCAAGCGATGACCCAGAACTGTAAAGGTCGTAAGGTCCGCTCGGAAACTCAACTTGGATTCGACTTGTATCATTAACTTGTACTGTAGCTGTTTCTCCAGCGGCGCTAAATGTAATAACTTCTATGCCTTCATTAGTTGAAAGATCGTTTGCTAACGTAACTGACACACTTCCTGAGTTTTGTGATGTTGTGCCGTTTGTAACAATATTACCAGTTAGATCACCAAAAGATAGATCATTAGCATTAATACCAGTGATAGTGTAAGCATATGATGCTGGTTGTGTATTTGTTGTAGTAAGTGTAAACGTAGCAGATTCACCTTCGTCAATAATTGTTGGGTTAGCTACCAAACTTACTGTTGGTGCGCCGGCATCAACAATATCAATACTAACAGTTGCTCTACCATTATCTAGCGTCAGTGTCATTGTTTCTGTATTTTCTACAACACCGTCGTTAGCAAGTGTAAAGTTTAGAGAAGCAAATCCGCTCGATAACGCAAAATTGCCTGTGCGCGAGCCCACTGACAAATCACTTGATGTAATACCAGTAATAGTATATCCAACATTTCCATTAGGAACGTTAGTTGTTTGTAGTGATATATTTACACTGCTTCCTTCGCTAATAGATGTAGCACTTGCAGTTAAGACGTAACTATCTATTGCTCCGCCACCACCGAGTTGCGATACTACTGCATGTCCTGGATGGTTTATGCCTAGTGCGCCTGTAGCTGCTCTAGTTTGTATAGTACTTGTAATTGTACCAGTTACGTTTTCGTCAACTGGCACACCTTGTCCAGCAGGTAATAAATTAGGATCAGTTCTGTCGTCGCCAGAGTCAACATCTGCAAACGTAATTCTCAAAGTTATTTTGTTACTAGATTGAGCACCTTTAGCTTCAATTCTATAATAGTTTTCCGAGTATACACCCGAACCACTTTTAGTAAATGCAGTTTGATAAGAACTAGTTAAATCAAAATTGCCGCCATTTGCCGCAGATCCTGTACCAGTTGCTGTAACTGTATTAGAACCAATATAGATTGTACCCATGTTATTCAACATGGTTTGCCATATTTCATCTTTTTGGTATGCAGGAGAGCTTGGATATGTAGCAGTTTGATTGCCAGATACAGTGTTGCCGCCAGATAGATTAGCATTAATAATAATTAAGCCGCCGCTATTGAAAAAGTAACGTCTTTCGTTAGCGTTAGCAAATACTAGGTCAACTTGGTGTACGATGGATCCATTCCATGCAGTTGTTCTAGTTGCTTGGTGTACTAATTGTATACTAGTTTGGTCGCCGCCAATTGATAGTCTATCTGCAAGTATATCTGCCGCTGCTTGTGAAAAGTCTAGAAACCCTTCAGCTTTGTCTGATGTAGCATCTGCACTGCTTGTTGCGCCAATGTCGGCTGCAAATGCACCAATGTATTCACCTGTATCAGGTGCATTAATTCCGTCTTCTGGTGTGTCCCATGAAAAGTTTGTACCTCTTTGGTGCGTTCTTGCTCTTACTAGATCGTCATAAAGAGCGTCTAGTAATGTTGAATCAATAACATCACCAGTTGATACTGGAGAACTATTTAAAGCTCTCCCGTATCCTACTTGAGGGTCAACACCGTCGTCACCTAGTACTTTTCTAACTGTGTTGTAAATCGCATTATAGTCTGCGGCACTTACTAGGTTTCCTACCCCGATTGCCATATCTTACTCCTGCTGTACGTATCGTATTTAGCGTTATTATATACGTATATTTATAGTTTCAGAATAGCTTCAACTAATTTTTCTGATTCGTTATCGTTTGACTCAAGTGCAACACCTATTCGTGGATTTCCAGTATATACAGTACTTGCACAACCGTTAGCGTCAACATACAACAAATCGCCCTTCTTAACTGCGCCAATTACTCTTACAGGTACACGACCTTCAAGTGCAATTGCTTGTGCATTTTTTAGACTCTTGTTCATTAGGTATGCAGGCTTTTCTGATATAACACCAACTGGGAAACTGCTAAGTTTACAAGGACACATTTCATGACCTTCGTGTTCGCATATCATCATTACAGTTCCAACAGGATGATCTACTGCAACAGTATATTTTTCTGCCAAGTCAGCGAAACGTGCTTGAGATGCAATACCGTTAAATATATCTGCTGTAATAGTTTTATTAGCATCACGTACTGCAATAGTACCTGCAACATTTGCTTCGCTTGCATAACGATAGTCGTCGCCGTCTACGCCGTGTCTTAATTCGTTTGCTTGATCTGCAATACCTTTGAAACTATTTGCATACACATTATCAAATGTAAGAGAAGAACTACCTAAGTCAATTGTATCAGTAACAATAGGGTAAGCACCGTCGTGTTTAATTTTAATACTATCTGTTAGAGTTCCTTGAGCATTTTTTGTTCTAAACTTAATTTCATTATTAGGGCCGCTGGTGTTAGCAATAATACCGTAGTCTTCGTCACCGCCGATGCCATTTTCGACAGTGTAAGAAAATACATCAGCAACAACTATCCCGTTAAGTGCCTCAATTTGCTGATCAAAACTTGGGTCAGCAGTTCTAGCAAATTCGCTAGCATTTAGGCCGCCCAATTTGTCTGCGTTTGTAGCAGTACCGTGGAAACGATATGCAGAACTTGTAATTCCGTTATCGTTGTCTGTATCTCTTAGGGTAATACCTTGGCGTACTGTACCGAATCCATCAATTGTGTTTCCTGCAACATTTTTAATAGTAAATGCTGCTGAAGGTGAAATAATATGAATAGGAACGTCATTAACATACGCAACGATAACCGATCTACTTACGTCTGTTGTGTCAATAACAGTTCTACTAAGCATTTGGGTAATGCCGTCACCTGCATCCTGTGGACCGATTAGAATAAACTCTGTACCATTATAGACATATAGTTGTTCGTTTGCACTATCCCACCAAAAGTCACCAGTTGCTAAACCAGCTGGCTGACTTGCACTAACTTCAGCGCCGCCTACTGTGCGCCATTTGTTATTACTATCACGGAATTTCATGCGCTGTGCGCCGCTATCAAACCATAACTGTCCGCTAATTGGTTTTGGTGGCTCGTTAGCACCGCTAAAGTTTTCTAATAGGAATAGAAAGTTTTCGTTGTGTGCTTCACCGTAGCCTGCGTAGTTTTTACCTACAAATTTAATATCTGTTGTTTCGTCGAGCGTTCCATCTTCGACAGTTGTTAATAGTGATCGGTTAAATCTATTAATTTGATATGCCATTTTTGCATTACCCCTGATGTCTATGTTATGTTATATTTAGCGGATTTTGTGGTTGAGACCCGTCTACTTCCCATGCGCCCAATGCGTTTATTACAAAGAAACGTACTTCTCTGCTGATGTTTAGTGTAAATTCTGGTATCAAACTGTTAGGTAAATTAATACCTTGGATAACACTCACAGTTCCACCTGCTGCTGCATTAACTTCTACTTCTGTAGTGCTTGATGCAGATGCAACGTCAATTGGGTCTGTAGTTTGTGTCGCATCGTAATCTGTACACACAATCCTTGCTGCTTTGCCTTGTGCAAACGTACTCGGTGGGTAAGTTGCATTTAGCACATCAATAATTCTATCGTTTGGACTTGCATACCCGGTGATGTCAAAACTAAACACAATAGGCTCATTTTGAATTTCTCGGTCTACGTATACTTTTGGTGTAGCATGATGATCTAGTGTAGGTTCATCTAGTTGACTAATTTTACTGCTAGATACGTTAATATCGCCTGCGCCTACATTTATTGTTAAGCCAGTGCCGCTAATTCTTGAAATAGTGTTACCATCTAAACGTATACTATCTACTGTTAGTTCAGATAGTGTACCTACTCTAGTAATACCAGTTGCTGTTGTTACAGTATCAAACAATCTTGTGCTGCTTAATAAGTCAGCGCCATTGTGTTTAATAACTTTTCCGTTAGCTAGGTCAATGTTTTCACTCGACGTCCAACTAGATGTAGCATTACTCCAGTTAAATGTTTTATCTGTTGTGCCTTTAAGTGTTATACCACCGCCTGCTGCTGTAAGGTCAGTTGGTGTATCTACTACGCCAAGTTCAATATTCTTGTCTTCTACTTGCACAGTTTCAACATTAGTAGTAAAACTGTCGCCTTCAACAATAAGATCACCAGTAATTCTTGCATTGCCTGTTACATCTAGATTGTATGCAGGAGATCCTTGGAATATACCAACACGTTGCTCGTTTGCTAATACTGTAATAGCATCTGTTTCTGATAGTTCACTTGCGCTTGAGTTTACAACTAAATTAAAGTTCTGGCCTACGTTTTTATTAACAATGGTAAATCCGTTATCAATAATCAAACGTGTATCACTATCAGGACCAATTGAAATACCTGCGCTTGTTCTTACATCTAAACTGCCGTTTAATACTCCACTTTCGTCATTTTTAAGTAAGCGGCTTTCTGGAACAATTTGCCCTGTTCCGCTTTTTAAGTTCAAAGCATTAGAAGCAGTACCACGGAATATAAATGAGTCTGGAGCAACTAAATTAATACCTTTAAATATTCTGCCTGCTGGGTTTTCGCTTGTAATCAATCCTTGGATTAAGTTAGTAGGCAGTGGGTTAGGTGCAAATTCTTCTCCAGAAATTACTAACTGAAGCGCATTTTTTACATATAACTCTAATACAGTTTTAGCATTTAGACTTGTATCAAATACTGTTCTTACTACAAAACCACTCTGTCCTTGTAATTGACTATATGCTGGGCCAATTAGTGTCCATTCTGATCCGTCAAATAAGTAAAACTGTTTATTTACTGTACTGAACCAAGTATCACCTGGTATCGGGCCGCTTGGTTGATTTTCGCTAATAAACGAACCTGCTGCACTTTGGAATGCTTCACCGTCGAATATTTTTAATTTGTTTTCACTAGTATCGTACCAAAGCTGCCCTCTGAGCGGAGCAATTGGTTCATTTGGATTAGCAAAGTTTTCTAATATTTTAATAAAGTTCTCATTTAGAAACTCGCCATACCCTGTGTAGTTTCTTCCAACAAGGGCAAGATCTGTTGTGCTTGTATCTAATATGCCGTCAATTAAGTCTGTTAAAACTGAACCGTCTGTTTTGTTTAATGTATATGCCATTTGCCCTTGTCCTTATGCATTATCTGCGAATATAATGTAATTAACTGTTAGATACGGAGGCATAATGTCTATCGGAGCACCTAGACTTTCGCCTTCTACTGTTCTATAGTTACCATTACCGTCTGTGCCGCCATCTTTAATATCACCTGCACTTGGTACACCTGCCGTAGTCGCTGCACCTTGTGCAATATTAAGTCCTATTACTTCAGCCCCTAAATCTTCATCATCAGGTGTATCAAGAATACCATAGAACTGCTGTCCTTCCGATGACTTCAAATCGTGATCGTGTGCCGGTAAGTTTGCTTTGTAGATGTCTTTAGTTTCCGAACCTTGGTATTGGCCTACAATATCTGCGGCAGAATTTGTAACTATACCTGCAGGAATGCCTCCCATGTTATCTGCACCTAACGGGAATCTACCTCTAAAATCTGGAAGTGCAAAGTGTGTAGCACTCGATGCTCCTGGAAGTAGTGCAGGTATCCTTTGTGGATCCAAGAATTGGTGGCCTATTGTTAGCCATAAATCAAATGCTTCTGATTTTTGTATAATTCTTCCGTCACATATTAACCAACCTGCCGGTACGTTAATTCCTGCAAACTGCACAATCATACCTACTGGGTTTTTAGGAATATTCTTGAGCAAGTTTGCTTGAGTAATTTTGTATAATCCTGCGTCACCTGTTGTTCGGTTAATTAGTATTTCGTCGCCGTTTTCAGGTTCAGTTATATTATCCTTGGCTGCAATAAATTCGTTCGATAGTGTAGTTCGGAATGTTTTAGTAAGTTCTCCCGATCCGTCAAATGTTATCGAGTCTGCACTAACATCACCTACCATTTCAAACTTAGTTTTGTTAGTAAGTTTTGATGCACTTGATGCTGAACCTTCTATAGTACCTTGTACAGATCCTTGTAAGTTACCTATAAACGTAGTTGCAGTAACAGTATCGAAACCGCTTATATTTGGAACTACTAGTGCTTCTGGATTAGTAGTAATGTCACCGTCAACTTGTACGCCACCTTTAACAGTTGCGCCGCTGCCTACTTTAAGATGAAGTGCAACACTTGCGCCGCCTGATGTTACTAAACTTCCGTCAGTTAAATTATCGTCAAACGTATTATCAGCATCTTCAGTGCCTATAATATTAATCTTTTCGCTAGCTTGTATAACTCCAGTAACATCTAATGAAGTTTGCGGGTCTTCGTTGTTAATGCCTACGTTTCCGTCACTTTTAGCACGAATTGCAGTATTATACGCACTGCCCGATTTTACTTTTAAATCTAAACTTGCACCAGTAAATGTACTTTTGATAACAGCACGTTCACCTGATGCTTCTAATGCTAACTGGCCGCTTTCACCAACTTGTACACCATTGTTAGTTTTAATGCGCAGTAGATTAGTAGAAGTAGAAATAGTATCGCCTCTTAGGAAGTTACTTGCATCAATTGGGTTTGGTGAGCCAGTAACAACAAGTGCTTCAGCTGCTGCGGCTGTACCGTTATACTTTAAAGTGCCGTCATTAAAAGCAAATGAACTTAAATTAAATCCCGGTTTCAGTGTTGTGAATCCTGGAATGGTAATTTTAGGTTCGAACTGTCTAGTTGTTAATATAGCTGCTGGACGGTCTTCAACGTCAATACTTAATATAGTGTATAGAACGTTGTCTGTGCCTAATATTTGTTCTGCTCTTGCGCCTGTTGCAAGTCCTTGGCTAAACTCTGGTCCTACAAGAATCCAGCTAGCACCGTTATTCAAGTACAACTGCTGATTATCTGTATCAACCCAAAGGTCACCTTTAACAGAGTTAGAAATTTCAGGAACAGTATCGCCACGTTTTAGGCCGCCTGCAGCAACCCAGTTAGTAC
>Ga0209961_1000686_pt1 | contig 11240 bp, 9 predicted proteins | sample SalPonA_B_H2O_MG_FD_185719 | JGI IMG/M metagenome (GOLD analysis project Ga0209961, IMG submission 185719) | Water microbial communities from South San Francisco under conditions of wetland restoration - Salt Pond MetaG R2A_B_H2O_MG (SPAdes)... | ecosystem: Environmental > Aquatic > Non-marine... | reverse complement strand
GTGAATACGGTCTTATCGAAGACTGGTGTCCCGCGAATTCTGACGATGAGTACGGAGGAACCAAATCTCTGAAGCACGCCCTCGCAAATTCCATGAATACCGTGACTACCTTCTTGATGAAGCAGATTGGACCGCGTCCTGTGATCGAACTCGCCCGCAAAATGGGAATCACAGGAGATATCCCGGAAGTACCTTCTATCGCTTTAGGCACCGTAGATCTCAGCGTCTACGAGATGGTCGGATCCTACACGACTTTTGCGAACAAAGGACGTTACGTAGAACCCATAATGATTACTCGCATTGAAGATAAAAATGGGGTCGTACTAGAAGAGTTTACACCGGAAACGCGTCAGGTGATTGGCGAAAAGGATGCCTATGCGATTCTCAAGCTCTTAATGGGGGTAACCGAAGACGGAACAGGTCAGCGCCTGCGCCACAACTTCGGGAAAAACTTCTACCGCAACAAAGCAGTCACGGGTTACCCGTATGAGTTCACGAATGAAATCGCGGGGAAAACAGGAACCACCCAAAACAACTCTGACGGTTGGTTCATGGGAGTCGTTCCCAACCTGATCACTGGGGTTTGGACAGGCTGTGAAGACCGTGCGGCACACTTCGGTGGTGGCCTTGGAACGTACTACGGACAAGGCGCTACAGCAGCTTTGCCGATCTGGGCGGTGTATATGAAAAAGAACTACGAGAATCCAGAGCTGGGCATTTCACAAGAGCCTTTTGAGCGCCCTAAGGGCACTTTAGACATTGACGTGGACTGCGAAACGATCAGTACCGGTGGTGGATCAGAAGATTTCGACGAAGAGGAATTCTAATACTCTTGCCTCGAAGTTTGTGCGCCAGGCGTATACTCCTCTGGAACTCCCATAGGAAAACGGCATTGCGCACGGATTTGCTCTATCGAAAGTTCATTCATGTATAAACCATAGGCATGACGCTCTGAATAGAGGTTCATCCCAGAGGTCACCCAAGAAAGAGGCGCCGTAAGGGCAACAAACCAGCCGTGTGTAAATACTAACAGAGGCGCCGTTGTGGCAGACCAACCCGCTGTCGTTGCTGAAGGGCGCGCGATATGTAGTTTGTACGGATAATACTCACGCGGTCTGAGCGTAGCGATGTTTCCTTCTTTATTTTCTACTGTAACCACACCATCGGGACTCACATAGAGCAATTCGCCGACCATGTTCTTCAAGGCGCTCCCATGAGGATCAACGATAAGCGCACCGCGCTGAAAGTCAAGCATACGTTCGTGACCCGCCTTTGGTAAATTCCACCAAGAAACCTCTTGTGTAGGGGCACAGCCTACCAACAATAAGGCTGCTGTTGCGATACGAAGAATATTATTTTTCATGGCTTGTAAGTATAGGTTGTTGAATACGAGCATCCCAGAATTTGGCTTCCATCTCTGCTTCATATGCTTTGTATATAGGCGCTTGATCGCGCAGGTATTGTCTTGGTCTGAGCAGCATACTTCGAAGCTCTTTTGGGCGACCTGGATCGTTCCATTCCGTACGTGTCCACTCTAAGTAGAAGCCTTTGGAAGCCAAGAAAACGTGTGAAGGAGCACTGATGGGCTCAAAGTGCAAGGCACGCGAATCACCGGGCATGCTGACCAAATGTTCCTCCGTATCTCGAAGCTGGGAGACTTCTTCAGGTCGATCTATTTGATCGCGAACAACGCGTGTAACGCGATGCTGTGTAGGCTGTACTTCCTCGGTAATCTCCACGATCTCTAACGCATCAATACGCCAAAGCCCTTGGGTCAATTCTAATGTAAGTGCACCATCTACCACATCTAAGGGCAGCAGTTGCGTATTCATAGCGATGGGTCCTGTTTCCTCGAACGCCCCGAGTGTTGCTCCCCGCGTATTTTTAATTTCTATCGGGCCAAGGTGCTGCATGATGCCGCCTTCTAGCAACCAATGCTTTTGCGCATCACTGTGATTCATGATTGCCATACGTCGTCCGTAATCTCCGCCCATCATTTCGAGGGTTCCGTAAAAGAGGAAGGTTGACATTAGGGTTTGACGATATACCAGTTTGATACCGTATTGCTTGTCTTGATCTGCGTCGAAGGTGATTTGAAGCTGTCTCTTTGCAGCCAGGTCTTGAGAATTGGCCAATTCAAACCACTCCACACCATCTCTATCACTCATCTGCTCCAGCGGTTCGCCGTCCAACGACACCCTAACTGCGGGCCCCGGAACTACGCGCAAAAAGCGATCGTCCACGGTATGCATCACCTCGCTACCCGGCTTTTTCGGAACAGCCATCAATACCACTTCATTAATATTATGCGTCTCCAACGCTTCATTTTTCATGGTAATACGCTCCTCGCCTGGCATCATCACGTTGGGCAATGCATCGATGTCTCTATGCTCGAGGGTCGGCAAAATCGCATTAGTAAAACCTTCAGCATCGCTTAAAAACAGGTGATCGTCCTCGTTTTGGTAGAACGTAGGGCACGATCCAAAGCACGTTTTGGGATTGATCAAACATGCGATACCAACTCCTATATCTACAGACGCCATAAGAATAGTGCCTCCAAACACGGCTCGCTCCTTTGAATTTAAGCGACGGGAGGTGCGCCAAAGTTCGATTCCTTCGATGGACAGCTCTCTAGTTTCATAGCTCTGTGTAGAAGGCTTGCCTAAAGCATTTAAAAACGAAACCGAGCCATAGATCGTAGAATCGTTGATGATGCGCCAGTCCGGTTGAAACAAAACAGAAGATCCATCAGCGTAGTAGCCTTGGAGTGTGACTTCCTCTTGGGCATGAAGTAGTTGTTCCGTGCCCGCTAAATCTAGGTCAGTGTGGGCCTTTCTAGTAAGGGTAGGATGCTGCCAAATCGTACATCCGGAAAGGAACAAAAGCAGCGCGGTGTAGGTGATTAAGTTTTTCATCCTATCAAGATATATAGACTTTCTATGGAATTCAAAATAAACATTAGAATTGAGCTCATAATTCAAAAAATCAAAACGCCATCAGGGCTGCAGTCTCTTTGTTTACGCATATTGAGATTTTTCCATGTTACTCATAGTTGAAATGAGTTTTTGTACTTAAATTTAAAAAGTGTAAATCCTAAACATCATGATTATACCCTGGAAATTGGACTTCATGTTGCATCAGATCAGCTGGTCCACGTATAGAAAAACAGCAGAAATTTTAAGTTCGCCAATGATGTACTACGCTTCTTTGATCGCCTTGGCTAGAAATTCAAAGCCCCAATCGTTTTGGACGTTTACCCTAACGTCAGGTAAGCAAATAAAGATCAATCATTTCATGTCCAGTTACATCTTTAACGAGATTTTCGTGGAGCAATGCTATGATGAAGCCTTGGGATTGATAAAGACAGATTATCCTCAGATTCTAGACATCGGTGCCAATACCGGAATGTTTGTTCTACGCGCGAAAAGCATGTTTCCGAAGGCACATATTGTTGCCTTTGAACCAGAGCTTGATAATGCCAAAAGCTTTCGAACACTCGTTTCTGAGAATGAATTAGATAATGTGGAGCTGCACGAAGCAGCGATCGGTAATATTGACGGTTTCACTACGCTGTATTTGAATGAAAAAAATATAGGTGGACATAGCATTGTGAAGTCCTTCGGCTCCAATCAAGCACAAACGGTTCCGCTTAAAAGTATCCACAGCCTGCTCGAGGAACACCTTGTCTTTGATTTGGTCAAAATAGATGTTGAAGGTGCGGAGTACGAAATACTAATGGCTTTGGAGCCTAGGCACGTACCTCAGCTACCGCTCATCACTTTCGAAACTCAGCTACCCATGTTTAGAAGGAAACGACTTTTTGCGCACTTGAAATCGCTCGGTTATCACACCATACCGTCTGGAAAAGTGTACATCGCAACAACTATCAAGAACTAGTGCCCCTTTTTAAACGGGCCAGAAGTAGTGATGATGCGCTCTAGAACATCTCCATGTCCATGCCGCCGCCTGAACCGCCACGTTCCATTCTACGACGACGTCTTTGAACTTCACCGAAGTTGTACGTGAGGCCGAATTCAACTACGCGCGACATCCAGCGGAATTGACCCTCTGAGGAGAAGTTCGGGCCAGCTGTGGCGTAGTTCCAGCCCATGGTATTGAAAATGTCTCGGCAGTTGATGGAAAAGTTCAATCGGTCGTTCATAAGACCCTGTTTGAATCCACCACCCACGAAATAGAACGGCTTGCCGATACCTTGCGCCATGACCCTCTTGCTGCGGTAATTTGCATTGAGCTGTAGGGTCGCGTTTTTCCAAAGCGGTGTGCTAAACATGGTGTTCAAGCCGAAGCCGGATCCTTGGTTGATCCAGCCCGTTCCATTGATCTCGCCAGATACTTGGCTGTAGAAATAGTTACCACTCAGGGACAAGAATGCGCCTTTGTCGCCTATTTTTCCTCGGAAATTCATGTCCAGACCAACGTCTTCACCATTGTTGAGGTTCTTGTGCGTCGTGAGGTTCACTCCGTTGGTATCCACTTCACTGTACCAAGTGATCATGTTGCTTTGATCTCTGAAGAAAACGTTCGCAGAAATGGTTGATCCTTTTTTCAGGATTTGGGTATAGCCCATCTCGTATGCTCCTGTGAAAGAAGGCAAGAGGTACGGGTTACCCATGCGCAAGTTGAACGGGTCGCTGTAATCGATAAATGGATTGAGCTGGCGACCCCCTGGGCGTTGTACGCGACGGCTGTAGCTGAAGTTCAATTCACGGCCGCGAGCAATTTCGTAGGTGACGAATGCGCTTGGATAGACCTGGAAATAGTTGTTGTAGAAGGTACTGTCTTGGGTGATTTGCGTAGCGGTGATGTTGGCCTGCTCGGCGCGAAGGCCTAATTGGTACCCCCATTTTCCACTTTTAAATCCATAGTTCATGTACGCGGCGAAAATGTCCTCTTCATACAAGAATTCGTTGATCGAGAGTGGATCTAACACTCCGACTTGCGTGGCTAGATCGATGTTGGTTCTGTTGAATCCGTCCAAATCATCCCTTGAAATCACCTTGGCGCCCGCTTCCAATTTTCTATCGTCGTTCCACTTTTTCGTGTAATCGAGGATGCCGTTGAACTCCCATTGGTCTCCAAAACTATTTGTGTTGTACTGCATAGAAGGCGCCTTGATTCCCGTGGAAAGTAAGGTGTCCTGAGCGAATTTCAACACATCATTTCTCGATCCGTCCGTGTATGAAAAACGCACATTTAGTTCTTCACCTTTTCGAGGTTTATAGTCGTAGATCAGATCCGCGCTTGAGTTGATGCGTTCCCCATCGCGGTCGCTCAGCTGAAGGATGGTGTAATCGCCGTAAGGAGTAGACCAGTCGGTATTGTTTTCGCTGTAGCGCGGGCGAAGACCTTGATTGAGGGTACCTTGAATGGTGAACGAATGTTTATTGTTGGGGTTCCAATCCAACCCAGTTTTGATATTGTTCCCGTTGCGACCGCCGTAACCGTCGACCACTTGGTAAAAGAGCAATGTATCCAGACCGAGGTAATTCTCACGGCGTGCCCAGCTTGAGCGCGGATAATCACCGGAGCTGTGCCCTGCGTTGAAGAAGAAATTCACATCTTCTACTTTGTAGTTGAGGTTCATCCCTGCACGAACACGGTTCGCTCCTGAATAAGAAGCATTTACCGAGCCGTTGAGGCCTTGGAGTGCTGATTTTTTCAAGACAATATTGATCATTCCTGCGGTACCGTCTGGGTCATATTTCGCACTTGGGTTGGTCATCACCTCGATCTTTTCCACGCTATTGCCCGGGAGACTTTGCAGCAAGGCCGACAAATCTTCACCAGTAAAACGAGACGGACGGCCGTCAATCATGATGCGTACAGCGGAAGAACCACGTAGGGTAATATTTCCTTCGAGATCAAGCTCGACCGATGGTATGTTCTCTAGGATATCCGTTGCTGAACCTGTTTTGCTGAGGATGAGCTTGGACGGGTCGTAGACCTTACGGTCAATTTCATTCGTCATGAATTCGCGCTCTGCGTTGACCACCACCTCTTCGAGTTCGACACCGGAGCTTTGAAGCCCCACTTTTCCTAGGTCTTGCTCAACCCCATCGCGACCGAAGCGGATTTCTTGCGATTTGGTTTTGTATCCGACGTAAGCAAATTCTACCGTGTTTGGACCTAAGGCGATGCCTTCGATATTGAATTTTCCCTTTGCATTCGTCATGCCCCCGGTGACCAATTCGTCACTCATCTTGTGGACCACTTTGATCGCAGCGTACGGAAGAACTTCCCCCGTTTCAGCATCTACAAGTGTCCCGCTGAGCACACCTATTTTAGGAAGTTTAGTAGGGTCCATGGATCCTCTACCTCCGGGCTGCTGGGCCTGAAGAGTGAGGCCAAAACAAGAAAATAATAGGATATATAGGGAACTTAGGTACGATTTCATGCTTGTAGGAGTGCGTCTGTGGTCAAAGGTTTAATCGCACGATATTCATTTTGTGCGAATTGGGCACGAAAATACAGGATTTAAAAGCGCGGGAATGTTGTGGAGTTGTGAAAATGAGTTAACGCACAGGTACGCCGAGGTGGTCGCGAACTTTGATGCGTTTGAGGAAGAGTTGAATAAGACCAAAATTCAGTAACGCGGCCAATTCGAAGAACAACACATGCACATAGGGGAAGGTGTCGCTGCTGACTACCAGTGGATTATCGACGATAGGTGGACGCATCAGGTACATGTAGTTGCCTGCAGTAAACAGGTTTACAACCAACGCAATGAGTGCCATGATTTGAATGCGACCGAACGAACGTAGCCAAGCATTGGCGCCTAACGGCTTTTTGTGCACCAGTATGATGTACAGACCTATGCCCACGATCGATGCGTGGTTGAAGTAGTAATCCGTAACGTAGAGCGGGTGGAGACCGTGCGTGAATTCTGGGGTTAATAGGCTTTGTAAACCGCCTGCAAGTCCCGTAAAGGTGACCAATTCCCCCATCCAATGTCTTTTTGTCAGCAGATAGCCCACCATCAGCAGGCGAGAGAATCCGCACATGTGGAACAATAAGCTCGTGCCCAGACTTGCCTCACCCCGAAGGATAGAAAGGGTGGTCATAGCGAGATACGATAGGATCAACAGGTAGGCCCAGGATTTTTCGAAAAGGGCACGAGAGCGACCGCCTAACTTTGGTCCAAACCACAGCGGAAAAACGATGATGAATAACGCGGACAACCAGCCAATGGCGTAAAGTGGGTCGGAGGATTGAAGTGCAACATGTAAGTCCATGAGTGGCGAGTTTTTCTGGGTGTAGCGCTTAGGTTGTTTGGCTTATTCTCTGGTTTTGAAGGGGTAAAATAAAAAAAGACGGCCACATGGGCCGTCTTCTTATAAAAATCCTGCACGAAAAGTGCACGTTGGATGGGTCTAGTTGTTGCCCAAAATCATCGGTAGACCGCCTTCGCCGCCGCCGATAACAATCACTTTCGTGTTGTTGCTTTCTGACAAACGAACCGTTGCTTCGATACCTTTATCCTGCAACACTTTATCTGTGAGCGATTGACTCAGGATGCGGTTTGCCGCCGCTTTACCTTCCGCCTCGATACGCTGACGCTTCGCTTCTTGCTCAGCACGTGAGATGCGGAACTCGTACTCTAAAGAACTTTGCTCTTGCTCGAGTTTGCGCTCGATGGCTTGCTTTAGCTTTTCTGGAAGACCTACATCACGGATCAAAACAGCATCTAGCTCTATGTTCTTCTCACGGATGCGATCTGCAGCAAGGTCAAAGATTTCTGTTTGGATGCTGTCGCGCTTCGAGCTGTAGAGCTCCTCTGGCAAATACTTACCGATCACCTCACGAGTTGCTGAACGAATCTCTGGGATCACGATGCGCTCGTGGTAGTTTTCACCGACATTGTTGTGCAGGTAACCGATACGATCTTCGATCGGACGGTAACGGTAAGAAAGCTCTGTGCGGATGGTCAAACCATTGGCAGAAAGAACTTCCATCACAGAACGGTCCTCTTGAATACGTGTGCTGTATACAAACATTTTGTTCCAAGGAGCGATGATTTTCAACCCTTGGTCATAGACTTTGTTTTCATTCAAACCGGAGAAGAGATCGTATTGAACGCCGGCCTCACCTGCGTCAATTTTCACGAACAAACGCGATGAAAAGACGACCAAAAATAAAAAGGCCGCAAAAGCAGGAATGAGCCACTTAGGAAATGATGGATTCATGTAAAATTGGGTATTTAGTTATGAGGTTAAAATAGCAATTTCCTCTCCAAACGGCCGAAATATGTCAGTATGGCCGATTTTTTTCTCTAAAAGATCGCCCGAAGCACGTCCAAACTCTTAAATGTGCCAAACCCGTCGAGGTGGATGTTCATATAGCGGGTGAGCCCGTCGAGTAAATCATTGCGCCCTTGTTTGCAAATGGGCAATGCGCTGGTGAAGTCCCACTGCATGGCGGTGCGCAAATGTGCTGACGTGGGTTGATCCAGATAGGGATGAAGCAGAGATGGGTGAGCGAGGAATTGGCCGTCTTGAAGGTCGAAAAAACTACCCGCGGTGGCATCCTCGATGTTTGGGGAAAAGCCTAAATACAATGTGAGTTTGGCCCAGATGGCCAGGTGGAAAGCGGGCGGCACTTCGTCTAAGGTATCCAGGGCAAGGCAGGCGCTTCGTACAAAGTCAAACTTTTCCGCATTGCTTTGCTCCTCACGCAAGACTTTACCAAAGAGTTCGGCGAGAAAAAGAGCGATGGCGTTGCGCACCGGATCGTAGGGTATCTTCGTGTAGGTCAGGTCCATCTTGGACTCTTTGATTCGGTCGAGCTTGCCTTCGCCTTTGTGCGTATGAATGATTTCCACGAGCGACAGGGGCAGTAGCATCGAGGCGCGCATGGCAGCGCTTTTTCCTTTGACGGAATTCAGCAGGACGGAGATCAAACCGAATTGGTCCGTGTACAGCCTGACAATGCGGCTGTTATCCCCATATTTTATGGTTCCGAGGACGATCGCTCGGCTGCTGTGGTAGTTCGACATTTGACAAAAATAGGCGACTGCGAGCAGATGGGCATAAAAAAACCCGCCACGGGAGTGGCGGGTTGTAGATGTGGCGCTAGCCGCTGGGTTGTGCAGATTATTTCGCGCTGTCGAGCGATTTGATTTTTAGGTTGCGGAACCAAACGTTATCACCGTGGTCCTGCAGTGCAAAGCCGCCGGTAGCGTACGTTCCATAGCCTGGGAATTCGTGAAATTTCGAAGCGGCAACATCAGCCTTCCACTGCTCATCGAAAAGTTGACGGTCCACGGTAACCACGCCGTTGAGCTTTTGCGTGAGGTGTCCGTCTTTGACGATGATCTCCACTTGGTTCCACTCACCCGCCATTTTCACTGCAGAAGAAGGGCCTTCGTTGATATCATACAAATCGCCAGCTCTGTGTTTTTGGATCGATGCATCCGGATGTCCTTCGGTGCTGTCCGTACCGTTGTCCAAGACTTGCATTTCCAGCCCGGTCATCCATGGATAAGGGTAGCTCTCGGTATCCTCATGGATCAAATAGATGATGCCTGAATTTCCTTTTTCAGCGATTTTCCATTCGGCTTTGAAGTGGAAATTGGTGAATTCGCGAAGGGAACCGTCAAAATCTTGATAGACGATGTCGCCGCCATCTTTCACTTGCCAATTCTCTTTGTTGCTCGCGTCCAAATGGATCGCCTCGTCTTCAATAATCCAAGCTGCGCCGATCGCCGTATCGCCGTATCTGCGCCAATTTCCAAGGCACTGCCCATCAAACATCAGCTCCCAGCCGTCGATAATTTCAGCTTCGGTGATGTTGTTGTGAAGTTTCGTTGGATCGGCTTGTTGATCAGAGGTTTCCTGTGCTGCAACTTCGGTCGATGCGGTCTCAGGTGCATTGCATGCAAGGAGGACGCACGCAGAAAGGGCTACAGTTAGATTTTTCATGATTGAGTTTGAGTTAACGTATTGTATTGAGATTTCTTTTTCTTTAGTCCAGCCCAAGGGCTCTGCGGTTGGCCGCGTGGTCGATGCCGGTAGCAGCAAAGTCGTCAAAGGCACGCGAAGCGACAGGAATGATCCAGTCTGCGATGCGCTGTGCACCTTCTTTGGCACCTGCAGCACTGTCTTTCAAACAGCACTCCCATTCGAGTACCGCCCAGCCGTCGTAATCGTACTGCGCCAATTTCGCGAAAATCGCCGGGAAATCTATCTCGCCGTCGCCGACACTACGGAATCGGCCAGCGCGCTCCACCCACGGTAGGTAGCCGCCGTAGGCACCCGTTCGTGCGTTTGGAGCAAATTCAGCATCTTTTACATGAAAGGCTTTGATTCGCTCGTGGTAGAGATCGATATAACCGAGGTAGTCCATGCCCTGTAACACCAGATGCGATGGGTCGTACAACATGTTGGCACGTGGGTGCTCATTCACCTCTGAGAGGAAACGTTCGAAGGTCGCGCCGTCGTGCAAATCTTCCCCCGGGTGAATTTCATAGGCAAGGTCCACTCCGCATTCATCAAAGTGATTGAGGATTGGTGTCCAGCGCTTGCCCAATTCTTTAAACGCCTCCTCTACCAAACCTGCCGGACGTTGTGGCCAAGGGTAGAAATACGGCCAAGCCAATGCACCGCTAAATGTCGGGTGTGCTTTAAGTCCGAGACGCTGTGAGGCATCTCCGGCGAGTTTCACCTGGGCAATGGCCCAAGCTGTGCGCGCCGCTGAATTGCCGTGTACCTCCTTTGGAGCAAAGGCGTCAAACTGTGCGTCGAAGGCCGGGTGCACTGCAACAAGCTGTCCTTGAAGGTGGGTGCTCAATTCGGTAATTTCTATGCCATGGGATTCAGCAATACCCTTGAGCTCATCGGCCGCTGTTTGGCTGTTCGCGACTTTTTCTAAGTCGATGAAACGTTTGTCCCAAGTCGGAATTTGAATCCCTTTGTAGCCAAGGCTCGCCGCCCATTCACAAATGCTCGACCAAGAGTTGAACGGGGCGTGGTCGTCTGCGAATTGGGCCACAAAAATTGCGGGTCCTTTTATCGTTTTCATAGCTCCGTATATTTTTCGTTTCCTTCATTATTTTCCACAATCGCCTCGATGAATTTCATACCGCGAACACCATCTTCAATCCCCGGGTAGTCCAGCAATGGATCCTGAGTTTGGCCTTGTTTTTTCGCCTGAATATGGGCGGCAAAATTCTTGTAGAGGTTTGCAAAGGCCTCCAAATATCCTTCCGGGTGGCCAGGGGGAAC